>Ga0209186_1001609_pt1 | contig 16521 bp, 24 predicted proteins | sample SidtaG_FD_187426 | JGI IMG/M metagenome (GOLD analysis project Ga0209186, IMG submission 187426) | Marine algal microbial communities from Sidmouth, United Kingdom - Sidmouth_Male2 metaG (SPAdes) (version 2) | ecosystem: Host-associated > Algae > Red algae > Unclassified | place: Sidmouth...
CGTCCGCGGCTGCTCTGCCGGCTCCCTCTCCGCCCCCCGCCCCGCTCCCCCTCCCCCGCCAACCCCCTGCCTCGGAGCGCAGCTGCCGCCCCAGTGCCCACCGCCGTACCAGCGGGCGCGGGGGCGTCTACCTCGTCGATGTGCGGGCGGTGGAGGCCCCTAGGCCCGTCATCGCGAAGATCAATGTCCTTAAGGAAGGGGACTTGGGGCTCGGTGAGGCCGACCGCGTGCGGCTGAGGCGGTATGTCGCGTTTGCGATCCAGCACATTCTTGGCAGCACCGAGTCGTTTTTCTCCCACGAAGACGACAAGCAGCGGCGCGCCGTCGCTTACCTAGAGGAGCGAGAGCCGCGACTCGCTGTGTGTGTTTCAAGCTGGGGGGCGTGCGCATTGCTATCTCGCGGTCTTCAACACCGGCGTCCTCGGAGGCGCGGGACTGTCGCTGTGGCAGCGTCCGGCGCTGTGAGCCCCGAGGGAGGCGACGCGGGGGGCGACGGTGTCGGGGACAGTGAGGGCAGCGGGGCGAGGGACGGACAGGACCACCCAGTGCATGCGACTGAGGAGCAGCGGCAGGTGGACTTTCTGAACCAGCTGTAGTGAGGGGTAGCGGTAGCATGAGGAACAAACATTGGCACGTGTAGCAGTAACAGTAGCAACAACCAATCACAGTAGAAACAGTCGCCCAAATCGCCCGTCGTGAGAATACCGTAAGCACCAAGTGACTGTAACGATCGGAATGATGATCCCGTACAATGTGACTGTCGGCTGCTCGTGAGCGCGGCTGTGAGACAACCAAACTGCAAGCAATCCCGGTTTTATCCCGGTTCCATCCCCACAATGCGGATCTCCATCACGGGTGGGGATCCCGGTTTTATCCCGGTTTGGTTCCCGTAGGGGTAAGGCGACGGCTAGGGGGGGTGCGGGGTGGGGCGGGTAGCACGGGGCGCCGAGTCGTTGTGCCTCGGGCTTGGCGTCTACGGCTTTGGACGCCAGCCGTGAGCTTTGTGTGGCGCGGATGTATCGGTTTTTTCTCGCGCCTTCTCACCACCAGCACCCGCCTGAGCCTGTTCGCTGCGCTTTGCGCCTTTTTGTACTAGAAAAGAACACACCGGGCCGCTGCGTGTGTGTTTCTCGGACAGGTGTCCCTTGCGGCGATCATCCCGTGCAGCAATACTAACTCGGACCTTTCCAGCATCATTCCCCTGTGAATGGCGCCTCCACTGTACTCGTCCTCTGGTCGGTCTCAGAAAAGCAGTCAGGATCTCCTCTCTCGTGACTGGTGCCGATGGGGCCCGGTGGGACCCGTCCCTCCCCGGTTAAACCCGCCACAAGGAGCCCATCAGCTCCAATCGAACACCCGATTCGGTTGGGGCTAAGGGTTGGCCCGAATAACCTGTCGGACGGGGATGTCAAGTCAAAGCTGACGACGCGCACGCGGACCACATCCAACAAGACCAGCCGCCCGGACGACCCCTTCTCACAGGCGCCGGGCACTTTCAAATGCCCGAACGCGCGACCGCCAGCTTTGACTAGAATCGCGAAACGGGCTGCATCAGGCCCGCCGGGCGCCCCTGCCCCTCGGATCCGTACAGTATCTCGGAGGGGCTGGATGTGCGCCCATATGGCCCACCAAACGCCCACCGAGCGCCCACAGAACGGCATATTCGATGGGTGCCTTCACGCGTCCGGCGCGGATTTCCAGTCGTGACAACCGACAACCGAGAAACGCCGTCCCGGGCGTTCGCTGTAAAGCGCTCCACGTGTGTCCGTAAGTATGGGGTCAATGGCGAGTTATCGAGAGATTGTGTCCGATTTCGCCAGCCAAGTGCGCTGGCTGTGGATGGGGTCCAGGAATACCTCGCTCTCCTCGGCACGGTAATATTGCTAACCCCCGAAAAATGGCGGTTGCAGAGAGAAGGGAGGCAGAGCCAACGACAGGGCGTAGAAAAGAAGTCGGATTGGCTGTTCGACAAGCCACGATCGACCTATTTGCTGAGAGTTGCCGTCTGAAATCTTGCAAGCCAATCACCGTGTCTGGCAGTCACGCAGAGCCATTGCAACAAACAATGATATTTCCTGAGATTTTTGTGCCGCATGCTTGGGCCTCAAGAGGGCATGGAGAGGGTTCTGGGCCAGACCTGTGATTTCTTATGAGATCAACGAATTTCTTCAGAACTCGTGAGATCCTGATGTGCGTTTCCAGTGCGCAGAGTTGCATGGGGAGACTTCGTAAGGAACTCAGATGATTCCTAGCCTTTCCATTGGTCCATGTACGCGGTTGAATGATTGCAACCACTCTGCAACTGTCCTTTTTTGGAGGTCAGCAATACAAATGGCCTCCACTGGCTCCAGAGGTGTGATTATAATAATTTCTCGGCTCGGATAAAATGATTATAATCAACCCCTTGATTTTAAATCGTATGGGGCGATTTTTATTGAATGTGGTGCTTTGCTGAGAAATGGAGCATGCACGTTTGCGAGTGCAAACGTTTGCCGAGGTGGACCGATGTCAGGATGTCCATCAGATCGTCTCTCACCTGGCTTCAGGTGACCGATTGCGTCCCAAGTGCAATGGCTCCTGGCATCACCGGCGAAAGACACAACCACTCACTGGCTCATGGTGAGACGTGGGACTGAGGGCTCATCACGCAACCAATGACTTCTCATTATTCAATGTCAAGAACACTGCCCAAATCCTGGCAGAATACCGGTTCAATGATTGAGACCACGAGCCCATTGGCCGCGTCAGGCGGCCTAGTATCACAGTATTCGAGCCGGCTCCGCACGGTCCACAACAAAGCGACTGCGCACCTGTTCCATCTGGTGCCCGAGAAGAACGCAAGTGGGCTGGATCCAGTCACTGCTGTACCCTTCATCGATGGTGATTGGTCAATAGAATGTCAGTGACACGTCTCGATGTCAATGAACAAAGGCGATCTACTGGTCACGGAGCTCTCGTGTTCGGAGGGCCTATGAACGGCCCGAACGGACAGAAAAGAAGTGCAAGAACTCCTCCAACGTCATGCATGTTCGGAGGCCGATTCAGCCTCTGCGAGCAAACATGAGGGGCCGGTTAGGGGGGACGCTCCTGACGGCACCGCTGTGGCCGGTGGCATAAGAAGCCTGGTGCTGATTAGGCTGTCAGCGTGCATGTTCTGTCATCGTTTCACAAAGACCACCGCGGGTGTCAGCAGGTACTCGCCACTGGGTCACTCAGAACGCGGTTCCAGCTTCTGTCAGCCTCTGTAGGCCCCAGGGCCCGGCGAACCTGGTCGGGATGCTTAACATGTCACACAGCACCCGGCGATATCATGCGTCTCCCCACAGGACGGGTCAATGCTCGCAGTGGTCGGGTGTGCATGTTTGTTTGCGCAAACGTGCTTGCTGCATTTCTCAGCGAAGCACCATATAATCGTTGGCCATGATTATAATCATTCAGCGCCTTCACAACAAAGATGAAGTACGCATAAATATTATAGAAGTCCATCCAAGTCGACATTAGACGTCATAAGCCATCTTACTAAGCATCAAGTGCAAACCTACGACTGTGACTTCGGCAGAGTTGCAGGCTGTGTGCCTGCCGAAAGAAGACAGTGCCGACACCGACGCCGCTGAGCGGCAACTGATGGCGAGAAACGACGGTAGGGCCGAAGCGACATGTTATTCTAGGTAGTGAGCCTCAGGTCTGGCCTGAGCGGTTGCGCGGGACGACGCCGTGGCTTCGAAAAAGCGTCCTCCTGCGCTCCAGTTGCTTCACGTGCCATGAAAATCGCACAGGAGGCCAGCGTGAATCGACCACATCTTGCAACCCCACTCATATGTACTATTTACGATACTATGTGGCAACTGCGTACTGATTCCATGGCTACCTTGGCCTTTTCTGGAGAGGTCTGCCTTCATGTGCATATGTTGCTCTTCTACGCTCTGTCACTTCGCTCAGACTCTGTCTTTGCTCTTCCCTGCGCGCAAAAGCGTCATATTGCCATGCTCGTTGCCAGCTCTGCCATATGTAGAAGCGTAGCGTGTGAGTGGAGCAGTGCATGTACTTAGCATTGTTGACACCAATGAGAGTCGTGGACTTGCCAAACAGCCAGTGAAGTGCTTCAATCTGAAAGTTGGCCAGCCAACCATCTGTCTCCACCCTTTTAGTAGCCCCTATGATGTAAGCCCAACTGAAAGACCCCTTGCATGCCCATGTGATCATAATCATCAGCCCCGTGATGTAAAGTAATTATAATCATTAAAATCACTATGACTATAATCAAATGCAAATAACCTTCCACCTCTGACTGGCTCTAACCGCCCAGTTTCGGGGCCCCAATCGACCCTTGGGACGGGACGTATCCGCCGTTTTGCGACCGTTCCGACGCTCTGACCAATGACAGCCTCGGAATCGACCTTCCTCACCCCCCGTTGGGCCATACTCGGGTCGCCACCATTAGCCAGCGAGTGCCTGCAAAAGCGAGCGCAAAATACAGGCAGCTCGTCAGGGATAGATTTGCACCACCATGGTGACGCTGCAAATTGGCGCTTCAGGACCAGGACCCAGTCGAGCTTAATGCGGGTTCGGTGAGCTCGTGCCTGGGTCGTGCGGGACCTGCATTCAGCCTTTGGGGACAACCGGCAAACGCGCCCTTTATTTGCGGGCCTGCCACTTGGTTACTGGTCGTCGCTGCCTCGACTCTCGCGCGCGCGTACCTGCAGGACCCTGCGTGGCTGGCGCGGGTCGGCACGCGCCGGTGGGCCCCTAGGCAGCCTGTTGGCGACGCTTGCCGGGGGGGCCGGTCCCCTTGGTACGCTGCACGTACCCGCGATGGGGGTTTCCTCGTCCCGCTCGCCATTGCCGTTGCAGGTGCTGACGCTGGACGCGCGCTTTCGTTTGGGCGCGCCTGGTTGACTGACAAGAGCTGACTTCGTGCGTCGGGCGCTGTATGGGCGCGCCATCCACTTCCCCTGTGGCTGTGAGATCGGGGAAAGATCGCGGCTGCGAGTTTTTCGCTTCGGCGGCCACGTGTCTGTGGCCCGCCTAGACGGTCATTTCCTTTGCTCTTCGGACCTCGGTGGCCGTTGGCGCGGCGCACGTCGGCGGTGCCAGCTCCTCGCGTCGGCGTTTGGTGCCGACGGCGCACATCACCGGCGCCAGCTTCTCCCGCCGGCGTTTGGTGCCACCGTCGATCGGCTGAGCGGCGGCGGGGGTGTCGCACCTCCTTTGTCGAGAATCACGGAAAGCGGCGCATGGGCGCCGTCACTTTTCAGCAGGTCAAGCTGCTTCTGAAGCAGGTGGAGCTCTTTCGCAACGAGAGCAAAGACCTCAATTGGCACGCGTACGTGTCAAGGTACGAGCTGAAGGGTAAGCTATTCTGATTTCCCATCTACGAAGACGGTGCCGTCCTCAATAGCGCCGCCTCCAGCGTGCTGGGCCAAGTGTACGGCTACATGGAGAGCGGCTCCTGCATGGAGGCAACTGCGGCCTCCATCTTGTTGAATGACCTGGCGCCGCTGCCCCTCGCACCTAGCTTGCGAGATGCACCACCTCTGGCCCTGCTTCCTGACTTGCGCGGTGCCGGCGCCGCCTCGGCGGAGGGCGACGATGGTGGTGATGGGGGCACGGACGTCGGCGAAGGTGGCAGGGCGGATCGCGCGGCGTGATTGGTGGCGGCGGCCGGGGGCGCCGGTGGGACAGCGGTGGGCGTCCAGAGGGGCACGATCCCCCACATGGGGGCGGATGGAGGCGCCACGGGCCGGTTGACAACGGCCGATTCTCAACTGGCCGTTGCACAAGCGGCAGCTGCCGCCATTGTCGACCGATATTTTGAGTAGGATCCTCCTCATACTGGGGCCCTACCGCGGGCACCAGGAGATAGCTCTGCTGCAGCTACAGGTTTTGGCGGCAGCGGCGCGCTTGAAACTATCCGGGATGACTCCCTGGCGGTGCTCGTTGACAATTCCCGTGACAGCGGGAAGATGATGAGGAAGAGAGCACCGCGGCGGCTGCGGGCGCGTGCCACACTCGCCAGCAGGCCTTCAAGCGACTGCGGAGCAAGTGGAAGGTCTCATCTCTGCCGACCTCCCACCCCCCTGCTGACATCCAAAATTCCGACGCTGCCGAAAAGCTGGCTAGGGCGGTCATCACCGCAAGGGACGGCGTCACGATGCTGGTGACGGCGCTCGTGATCGGCAGCAAGACGGTATCCGGAATGTTGTCGTGGCAGCGAGCGCGTCGGAGTTCGCCGTAGTGGCCCCGCCAGCCTGGCATGGAGCAGCTGTGGCCGCTGACCGTCGTGGTCTACAGCTCGCTGATCAGGTTGGCGGACCCCAAACAAAAGCCCACGGACGGTGCGGTGAAGGCGGTGCTGCCGTGGCTTAACATCCCCCGAGCATTTTCTGTGGAGCGCCGCATCGCCGCGTTCCTGCTGCTGGTCGACCCGAGTGACCAGGCCAACGTGGACATTAACGGGTTCATCGACATTCTCAACCCAGCGGTGGTGTCTCCATTCAAGCTTCGGTTTTCCTCTGTGCCGACACTCTCAGAGTTGTCGGTTTTGAGGGCGGCTCCAAGGATTGCGCCATCCCTGGCGGCGTTTGAGCTGCAATAGGCCGACCTGCGGCAAACTGGCCAGCTCTTCTCCGTCGCCTCCAGTCGCCCTCCCGCCAATGGGTCACCGCGGCCAACGAGGCAGACAAGGATGCCGCCCCCGGAGGTTTCCGCCCCTCTGCCACCCAACCACCCCGCTGCCAGAACGCAATCGCCACAGAGCACGGCAAGTGCAGCGGCCGCTGCCAAGGCGGCTGCCGACAACCTCCGTGCGACATTGCTCGCGCGGGCAGCATCCAAGAAGCCGCGTGCGTCTTATAGTGGTAGTCCGACATCGGCTTTTCGAGCAGGCGCGATGCCTGCCACCTGCCGATCCCAGGGGAGTGGAACGAAGTGACCGTCGCTTCGTCCACCTCAGTCGGCCCGCGCTACCTCCTCTGCTCCTCAAAGTGCGGCACCTCCGATTACCGCGGCACCAAAGCCGCCTGCTGAAGAGGTTCCTCGTTCATCCTCTACATTTACTGCTGCAGCAGCACTGTCTACTGCGGCAAACGTACCGCCTGTTGCAGCGGCGCCTGTTCCCTCTGCTACACTGAAATTCGCAGCGACACCATCTTCCATGGCGACCACACCGAGTGTGACATCAGCGCCTGATATTTCTGCACCAAGTCCTGCATCAACACAGTCAGCCTCGGAGGCACCACGTTCGGTAGCGCCGCGTGCTGCCCCTTGGACATCGATAGCTGCACCGATGCCGCTTTCCACGGCAATTAAACCGCCTGCGACACCGGGGCCTGTTACCTCCGCTACACGAAGGGGCGCAGCGACACCATATACTAGGGCCACTCCACAGTGTGCTGGGCATTGCTCAACAATTTCATTGGTGTTGGACTTACACGGGTGCCCATTGTGTCACAGTCTCGTAATATTGTGTGGAGTCTTTTGTTGTGTGACATGTACTTGCTTGTGTTTGATTTTTCTATCTCTCAGTGGGCACCCCATTATGGGGCGAGCTCCGGGATTTCTTGTGTGAGGTGGTGACCGAATTATGCGGCCGAGGGCGGCTTAGCGCACCGGAGGCGCATGCTCCACTCTGGGAGGTGCGCCGCGGGCCCTGCACACGTGGGGAGTGGGTGTGCCAGGGAGCGCTCCGAGGGAGGGTTTCCCTGCGAGCAGTAGTGGGGTCGCCTGGGGTATATCAGGCGGTCCCAGAGGGCCCAGGACTTTCATCAAAGTAGGAAAACGCACCCAGTCAACAACATCGACTTCACAGGTTATGGGCCCAGTGTCGCTGATGGTCATCGTCGTCTTGTGCTCTGTCTTTCGCGGGACGGAGATTATTGGGCTGCTGTGTGTTCCGGTGTCGGGCGGGACGGCTTAGGTCCCACGTCGTCAGTGTCGCGCCTCGGGGCTCAGTTGTCATCGTCATGTCGGAGTATGGGCGCTACGGTAACCCTCGCTTCTCGCAGCAGGACGATGACTACAAGGTCTGGGACGTGTACTGCCGTGCACAGCTCATAAAGGAGAAGGTCTGGACGGCGGTCGTGACGAACCAACCCGCTTCTGGGAGTGATTCCAAGGGCATCTTGATGGCGGACGCGTGGGACATCATGAGCGAGTCGGCGTTGGCGACCATCCAGATTGCAGTCAAGCCGGTTCATATCCATTCGGTGACGGCGGTCAGTACCGCCAAGGACGCGTGGGACGCGCTCAAGGACATCTTTGAGGCGCGTAACAACGCACTGCTGCTGCAGCTCATGCACGAGCTGAGCAAGCGCAAGAAGGGCGGCGACGAGAACATCATCAAGTGCACGACCCGCGCCAAAGGCCTCTGCCAAGACCTCTCCATGATGGGAAACCACTGGACGAGAACACACTCGTGCTGCAGATTTTTTTGTGTCTTACATCAGAGTAAGACATGATCAAGACAGTTCTTGAGAAAATGGAAGGGACGCTCAACCTCGCTGACGTGAGCGCCAAGCTGCTCTCAGTGGAGCAGCGCGGAGTCCGAGGGCGGTCGTCGTCGACCACTGTCGTCAAGTAGCGAGCGTTTGCGGCATCGGCTGCAAAGATTCCGTGGGACAAGAAGGCGGTCGTTTGCTACTACTGCTACAAGAAGGGGCTTATAAAGCGCGACTGCCTCAAGAAGAATGCCGACGACGCCAAGGGCACCAAGAAGACAAATGGCGGTCGTCGGTACGATGTTGGGCGGGATGGTGCACCTCCCCGCGCCTCATTGGCCTACGCAGCGTCGGAAGGCCAAGATGGGAAACACAAAGCTCCCGGGAGCTCCAGCGGGCTGTCAACCTGGGTGCTGGACTCCGGCGCGACCACCCTTATGGCCGCCGGGGACAAGGGCTTCACCTTCAAAACGTCGGGGAGCGGGGCCAATGTCACTGTGGCTGACGGTCACAAGGTGTACCGCAAGGGGCACGGATACGTCTCCACGGACATGGGGACGGCAAACACCAAGGCTCGAATGGTCGTCGGAGAGGCCTTGCTAGTGCCGGACCTGACTGACAACCTTTTGTCTGTCCGTGCGGTCGAGCGCTGCGGCGAAGCAGTAGTGTTTGTTGGTGAATCCTGCCACATACTCAGCGGTGGAGAGGCGGTTCTCGCGAGCGGGGTGCTGAACAACGCGTCTGTCATCAGTTTGGTCAACGAGTCCGAGAAATACGTCCTCAAGGTGACGCCACTCAGGGTGTCGGAAAGCGCCGCCTCAACACGCATGGACGGCGAGGCGGAGCTGTGACACCGCCGGTTCAACCACTTGGGCTTCGAGAACCTCAAGCGAGTGGTCGGGATGGTCGACGGGATTCCAGCTTCGGTTGCGGACGCTAAGCGTGTTCTTGGCATGGTGTGCGTCCCGTGTGTCGACGGCAAGATGGCGCGTGCTCCGCACCATCGCTCGACTACAACAGCCGCCAAGTGCGAGGTGGTTCACACCGACGTCAATGGGCTCCTGACGGAGTCACCAGGTGGTTCAGTTTACTTCATGACGCTGATGGAGCACTCTACTGGCATCATCACGGCGAGATCCATCAAGACCGAGGAGATGGTACCGGAAGTCATCAAGGCTCTCATGTCGCAGCTTGAGACGCTCACCAGCCTCAAAGTGAAGCTGGGGAGCCACGATGGCGCAACGGAGTACCTCAGCCACAACCTGGCGGCGTGATATGACAGAAAGGGCACCATGTCGGAGAAGACAGCGCCATAATCTTCTCGGAAGAACGTCAAGGAAGAGCGCGCCAACCGCTTCAATATGGAGCGAGCTCGCGCGGCACTGCTGGACGCCAGCGCGGAAGAGGAGCTGTGGGCTGTAGTACAATGGATTGCAATCACCGCGGAGAAGAGGGAAGTAAAGGCCGTCTCTGCCGCTCGCGCGACACCCGCTATGGGACTCGAGGTCCAGGAAGTCGGGCCGATTGAAACGCCAAGTCATGAAGACACGGTTTACTTGCCGGCGACGACGGTGCCTCCCACCGTCGTTGCCCTTCGTCCTAAAAGGGCGGAGACCGCTGCGCGGGAACCGGGGCCACTAGTTGGCCCGGTCCCGCGCTGCCAAATACCTACGATGCTGATACTTCCCTCCAATGCATGACACTCCTCCATCTGGATTGACCCGCCCCGCTGTCAGCACATAACTGGCCGACGAGCTCACCCGGGCAAGTCCGCCGAAGGTGCTCACAAGCCGAAGCGACACGCCACAAAGGCGACACACCACCGGCCGGCCGGCGTCCGCGCACCAGCGCCCACAGCCACCAGTACAGCGCCTCTGGCGTAGTACTTCATATCCCCCGTCTGAGACTGGGGCATCCGCGCCGCACGACGGAGACCGCCAATAGCGCATCGACGCCCAAAACGGGAGACCCGAAAAACCGCCGCACACGGTGCACCCGCCCAGGGCCGCGTTGCTCAGGAGAAGAGGCGATCCCGAGGCGCACACGTGAAGGCCGATGGCATCCGACACCGATGATGGCAACCCCCCTGGCGACAAAGAGGGGCATTGCCCGCCCGCTACGGAGAAGACGAGGAATCCGTGCCCCGCCCCCAGGGCAGGACGGCCGCCGATTGCGCCGTACTCGATCCGGCGGCGCCACCGCACCGTGCCAGCAGAAGCACCCCGTCGACACCACCGCCGCCGCTGCCCGCCAGGGGCGGCCCTCCCCCACGCCGAAGGCTTTGCGGCCCCCGATTTCCCCCGACGCCAGGGGGGAAGCGCGCCTCGCGGAGCCCGCGCCGTCGTCGTCACAGCGCGAATAGGACGACGGGAAGACCTCCCCCCGTCGGCGTCACCGCGCCCGCCGACGTCGACGGGGGCCGGCGAAGACGCGCGTCGCGCGCCGGCGGCAAGACGGCCGCCGATTGGGCCGCGCTTGATCCGGCGGCGCCGCTGCCAAGGACAGAAAATCTGGCAACGGTGCCGCCGCGTCCCAGCGCCGCGTCGGCGGAAGCACCCCGTCGATGTCACCGGCGCCGCCGGCCGCAAGGGGCAGTGCTACCCCACGCCGAGGACGTTTCGGCCCCCGAATTCCCCCTACCCCAGGGGGGAAGCGCGCCTCGCGGAGCCCGCGCCGCCGTTGTCGCAGCGCGAATCGGACGACGGGAAGACCTCCCCCCGTCAGCGTCACCGCGCCCGCCGACGACGACGGGGGCAGGCGAAGACGCTTGGGCGCCCCGCATTGGCGTCGCCGTTTCCCATCCTCGATGTCTCCGACTGTCGCGGCTCCGCTGCCCCGGGCCCGCCTCGCGGCGACCCGTCCACGACCCCACCAGGGCCTGGCGCTGTTTTCCAATCGGCGCCCGCCCCAGAGGGCAGGTTCGTCGCCATGCGTTCGGGCAGGGCCGGGACTGTCGGATCTCTCTCAAGTCCGCCGAAGAGGAGGGCGATGCCGACCATCGCCATTGGCGACGCCGAATTTGATCGCGTCGGCGACGCCCTTGACGCGTCGCCGTCACGGCCTTTGGGATCGACGCCGCCCGACATCCATTCGCCGTCCCGCACGACCGACTGGTCTCAGGGTTGACCCGCGCGTCCAGCGCACGTGCATCCCTGTCAGCGGCATGACTCGTCTGCGGGTCCCTGCTCGCGCCGCCTCCCCACGACGCGTGAGCGGCCAAGCCGCATGGGACGACGCCCCGAGCGGGCGTCGCGGCTCACGCTCCCGGACATAATCCCGGGCACCCGCATGGGCGTCACCCCTCCCCCTCCTCAACGACGCCAACCATAGCGGCTCCGCCGCCCCCAGCACGCATCGCGTCGACCTGATCACGCCCCTTCTTGGGCAGGGCGCTGTCTGTCGATCAGCGCCCGTCCCGGAGGGCGGGTTCGTCGCCATGCGTGCCGGCGGTGCAGGGACCGTAGGCTCGATCTCAGTTCGGGGGAAGAGGACGGCGACGCCGATCTCCGCCCGTTGTGCCGACGACTCCGATTGCGTCGGCTACGCCCTTGACGCGTCGCCGTCCCGCCCATTGTCTTCGACGCCTCCGAAGTCCAGTCGCCGCCGCTCGCGACCGTCTGTCCTCGAGGATGCCCCGCACTGCCAACGAGCGGCAACCCCTGTCAGGGGCGTCACCCGCCGCTGCGCCTCTGCCCGCATGGTTGTCCCCACGACACGGGGACGGACAGGCCGCGTGCACCGACGCCCGGCACGGGCGTCGCCCCTCCCCCTCCTCAACGGGGCCGACCGTGGCGGCTATGCCGCCGCAAGCACGCATCGCTGCGAGCCGACCCTACCCCGCCCGGGGCGGAGCGCTGGTGAACAGGCAGCGCCCGCCCCAGAAAGGCGACTCGTAGGCGTCTGAGTCGGCCGGGCCGGTTCTTTCGGCTCGATCTCGGCTCGGGGGAAGAGGACGGCGACGCCGATGTCGGCCCGTCGCGCCGCCGACTTTGATCGCGTCGACGACGCCCTTGATCCGTCGCCGTCAACGACTCAGTCTTCGACGCGGCCGACGCGCCGCCGGCGTCGTCGACGACCATTCGGCCTCAGGGATGCCCTGCGTTGCCAACGAGCGGCAACCCCTGTCAGGGTCGTCACCTGCCGCTGCGCCTCTGCCCGCCTGGTCTGCCCCACCACACGGGGACGGACAGGCCGCGTGCGCCGACGCCCGGCACGGACGTCGCCCCTCCCCTTTCTCAACGGGGCCGACCGTGGCGGCTCTGCCGCCGCAAGCACGGATCTCTGCGAGCCGACTCGACCCCTCCTGGGGCGGAGCGCGGGTGACCAGGCCACGCCGGCCTCAGAAGGGCGTCTCGTAGGCGTGCGTGCCGGCGTGGCTGGTTCCGTCGGCTCGATGTCGGTTCTGGGGAAGAGGACGGTGGCGCCGATGTCAGCCGGCTACGGCTGCGGATCCGACTGCGGTGGCACCGTTGGTGACCACACGTCGTCATTGCCGTCGGTGCTGAGGTTCCCGACGGCTCGTCGTCGTTATCCCAGCTGCCCCCCTCGTATGTTGGGCTCTCCCCATTATTTGCTTCCTCTTTCTCTCGCGTTGCGCGATACTAGTCGCGTCTTATCTCTCCCAGTCCTTCTCTCAACAAAGTTCCGATGTCTGACGAAGTACCCCGCGTGGGGCCGGAGGTTCTCCGAGAAACTTGACAGGGCGTCATCACCGGGATGGGCTGCCACGAGGAAAGCCCGACCCGCAGTTCCGGCGACGCCAGGGGAAGACACCGATGGTGACGACCCCGCCAAGAATCTTGGGCTTCATCCGCCTCACGCTCCTCCGTCGATTACCCCGTTGGGAAGTCATGGGAGAGCTCTCCAGCGCTGAGCACCGCCGCTCTCCGGGTCGCCAATCCGGTGCACCAACGTATCCCAGCGCCAAGGACGCCATCTCAATCGTACCGCGGCGGTCGGGATGAACTTGTTAGAGACATCGCCACAACAGACACAGCTCATCGGCCAAGCACCGCTTGACGTCACCCGCGCCCCAATGGGAAGCGGCCACCGTCCCATAGCCCGGCGAGCCTTGATTACGGGGGTTCGTTGGAGGCCCCCTGGCGGCCATCGCGGCACACCGTGCCCGCAGCCACCCGTTCCGGATAATGGGGGGACGAGTCCCGTTGGTCGGCGTGTGGCCGGGGTCCTCGTGTAGGGAGTCCAACTCACCAACCACCCTACCACCGCCGCTAAGCCGGGGCCGACCCTCTGCCAAACACCCGGGTCCCGTGTTCGTCGCTCCAGCGTGCCGTCGTCTCCCGCCGTGGGCGTGGTAGCTCCTGATGCTTGTCAGGCACGTCGATCTTCCACGCGACATCGCTGAGCGGGGAAGGAGAGGGAGATCCGCAATCCGAAAAGACAACAGGAAGCACGGTCCCTCGGGACGTCCTCGCTCGACCGTCACATTTGCACCCAAGACAACCCCTCCCGGGTCACGCGATCGATGCACCAGCATAGTTCGTCCCCGGAACCGCGCCAGCAATGCCAAAGTCTCACCCGGAGCGCCAAATGTAGTACAATGGATCGCGATCACCTCGGAGAGGAGGGAAGTAACGGCCGTCTCGGCCGCTCGCGCGACACCCGCTATGGGACTCGAGGTCCAGGAAGTCGGGCCAATTGAAACGCCAAGTCATGAAGACACGGTTTACTTGCCGGCGACGACGGTGCCTCCCACCGTCGTTGCCCTTCGTCCTAAAAGGGCGTTAACCGCTGCGCGGGAACCGGGGCCACTAGTTGGCCCGGTCCTGCGCTGCCAATTACCTACGATGCAGATGATTTCCTCCAATGCATGACACTCCTCCATCTGGATTGACCCGCCCCGCTGTCAGCCCAAAACTAGCCGACGCGCTCACCCGGGCAAGTGCGCCGAAGGCGCTCACAAGCCGCGGCGGCACGCCACATAGTACTACATGGGCTGAGGCGATCGCCTCGGTCATCCACGCGCTCAGCAGGTCCCCCAAGGCGGGGAAAGATATGACACCTCTCTGGGAGCTCTCGGGGCGAATCCCTGACGTGAAGGGATTTCGCGTCTGGGGGGGCCGGGCCAGGGCTCTCAAGCCCAAGCATCAGGAGCGCAAGCTGGAACCAAGGACCGAGGCTGGATGCTTTGCCGGATACACCGTTGGTGAAAAGGTTTGCCGCATCCTCGAGGATGCTTCAAAAAAGGTCCTCGAGAGCCGAGACGTACTCATGGAAGCGATCCCAAGAAAGACCGTCCACAAGATGTCTGCTTTTGGGTCAAGCGCCAGTCCTCGCCTGACGGCGTGGATGGATGGTGAGAAGGAAGACGGCGTGATGGACATGCTGGACACGGAAGGTCCCTGCGGGGACGAGTATGCTCTGCAGCAGTCGTCAGACAGAGACGGCGCACCGGTAGAGGAGTCTGCCTATGAAGCGGATGACTGCGATGACGATGACGCCGGAGAGGACGCGGCGGCTCATTATCGACAGAAAGTGCTGCCTGGCTTGACCACGGAGAGTGGTGGTGACGGGGATCAAGCACCCCGGCGCTCCAAACGCAAGCCTGCACCACATGTGACTTGGTGGGAGAGCAACCCGAATGCGTATGCGGCAGCAGGACCCGCAGTCGGAGGTACATCAGACTGGGACCTGACCAAGCCTCCGGCCAATGCGAAGGAGGCACGTGGGCGCTCGGACTGGCCGCTATGGAAGGCGACCGAGAAGGAAGAGTACCTGGCCCACAAGAAACTCGGCACCTGGTCCAAGACCAAGGGCAACAACAAGTGCAAGGCGGCCAAGACACGGTACGTGTGCGAAATCAAGCACGATGCGGAGGGTAACGTGAAGCGCTACAAGTCGCGACTAGTGGCGCAAGGTTTAAGGCAAGCGCCGGGGCGGGAAATTGATAAGACGTGGGCACCAGTGCCCAGCTCGCCTACCACACGCGCGATCTTCGCGGTGGCGGTGGCTAAGGACTGGGACATCAACCACGTTAACGGCAAGACGGCTTTCCTAAACGCCAAGATGGACAAGGAGATATAAATCAAGCTTCCGGACGGCGCCGAGCCGGAGGAGGCCGATGAGGGTTTCCGCTGCAACCTATCTCTGTACAAAACTAAGAAGGCAGGGCGCCCGTGGGGCATCAAGCTGGACAAAGAGCTCAAGGCAATGGGAGCTGTCCGCTCTAAGGTGCACTCGTGCCTCTACACGTCGATCCACCAGGTACACGGGGCCTTTTACATCCTTGTGCTCGTCGACGACCTCATCGTGGCGAGCAAGAGCCTCGACGGGGTCCAGAAGATCAAGACCTCGGTGTCGGCGACGTTTAAAGTGCGCGACCCGGGGGAGGTTGAGCACTTCATTGGAATGAAGGTCATGCGCGACTGGGAGGTCAAGGTGATCATCCTGAGCAACCCAGGGCATTTCATTGCTCTGCTTTAGACGTTCCAGATGAACAAGTCTGCGCCCAGCAAACCGCCAATGGAGTCGGGCACCAAGCTTTCGAAGCCCGGGAAGAACATACTGAACGACGGCAACCGGTACGCCGAGATTGTTGGCTCGTTGCTGTACCTGTCCACGACGACGAGGCCAGACATTGACTTTTACGTGGGCGCGCTGTCGCGCTACATGGCCTGCCCCGAGGAGGAGCCTAACGTAAGGCGGTAGGCGCGATCTTTGAGGTTGTGCTCTGTGACTGTTTCATTCTGTTGTACATTTTGTCCCTCACCCGTTGGAGTTCATTAGCGGTGGTGAACATGATGTGGCATCAGCCTGTATACTATGCTTGAGTCGTCGCTGCTACCCGCCCCACTCGTTTTGGAGTCCGACGTCCTCATAAACGTGATTAGGTAACATGGGGCATTCTCGTTTCCGCTGAGCGGGGCGTTCCGGCGGGCATCATGGACGGCGGCGGTGGAAGGGGGAGGGCGTGAAGAGACAGATATTCTTTTCCATCGCGCTAAAAAATAACCCAGGCAATAGCGCCCTCATTTTTTTCACTCTATAGTCACTCTCCCTTTACTTGGGCAGTCGTTTCCCCTCTTTTGCCCCGGCGTGAACAAGGAACCCAATTGTGGCGCCACTT
>Ga0209186_1001616_pt1 | contig 16473 bp, 11 predicted proteins | sample SidtaG_FD_187426 | JGI IMG/M metagenome (GOLD analysis project Ga0209186, IMG submission 187426) | Marine algal microbial communities from Sidmouth, United Kingdom - Sidmouth_Male2 metaG (SPAdes) (version 2) | ecosystem: Host-associated > Algae > Red algae > Unclassified | place: Sidmouth...
CAGCGTAGCTACGGCTATGCTGAATAACCTCCGCCTCGTACTCGAAAAAATTTCACTCAAAGCAACATATCATAATTAGATTGACTTACTACTTAGGTGTATCAATGTGCTTTGATAAATGATAGTGCGCGGACTGGAAGTACCGCGTTACGGCTGATTACATCCATCAATTGTTATATGCAAATTTCCTTCCACACTAAATCCATTCTCCAATAAAATACATTCTCCCCCTTTAAATTCTACGGTACCACTCGCGGGAATTGTTCCCTGTGAATTAACAATATTTGCTTGATATATACCATTCGGAATGGGAGTGTTATTTACGTTCAGGATAGAAGGACAAGGTGGAGCTTCGAGTATTTCTACTCCGATATTGTCAATGCCAAACTCATCTCTTGACCCGCTACCACTGACATCATTGCCTGTCCATTTTAAATAAAAACAAGCTGCATCTGCGATATTGACATTGTATAAAGCGATACTTTTTTGGAAAAGATTTAAACCGGTTGGTATGCCGTGACCGACTTCCGACATCGTAGGTAAGTACGTAAATGTCGAACCATTCAAGGAGTAGAAAAAGTCAAGTTTGTTGGACCTCGTTTCATTATTAAGGATGTACATGTCAAAGCTAATTCGCATAGAATCTATCATATATCCTGTGTCATTACAGATTTTCATTATCACTGAACCAGTCGTGAAATCGCTGGACGTGGGTTGTATCCACAGCTTACCATTGTTGTTATATATGCCGCCTTGCGAAACCCCTCCACTGGTACTTCCGCGTGCATAATCGTTGCCGACATTGACCCCGCTAAAGGTGTAAGTATCCGAAAAACCAGTAAAATCCCAGGCATTAGAACACAATTGTCCGGGGGCGGGGTTGTTCGTAAAGCCCTGCCCTGAATAAGTAGAAAAATCTTCGATTATGGTATATGTTCCATCCATTTTATATGGTGTACAGTCGCCACTTACAAAAATAGAAGGGTCTAAAGTAAAGCTCGCAATGACCGGATAATGGTCGCTGAAATTATACAATTGTTGTTTCAAAAAATGGCTTCCACTCCATGCTGATTGATTGACGTTGACTCCGGTACTGCCAAATGTCTGCATGGTATTTGGATTGTAGGCTACGCCATTATCCCCCGTAGTGATGTCATCGTTATAAAAAATAAAATCAAACCTATCGCAAAGTCCACCACTCGAACCGCCATTGCCAACAGCATTACTTATCACACGAGAGGATTGTGTAAACTTCGATACACTGGCTGGACTATCTCGCTGCCATGCGCCCAAGGGGTCAACTAATAATTCGACATAGTTCGTATTTGTAGTAAAATCTATATATCCAGTGTCTGTTTCATCCTGAAAATTCATATCACCAACTACGATGATGTTGTCTGTGCTGCTAAGGTTGTTTTGGATATAATCCATAATATCTTTCGCTCCCAATCCTCGTCGTTCATCATCAGATATTTGCGAAGAGGTAGAACTGTTACTTCCGGCTTTTAAATGCGCGGAAATAAAATACATTGGTACGACCACTCCGGGATCCGTCGGGTTTGATGCGTCAAACCGATAAATGTTTGCCGAACGAGGTGCCTGGACTACCGTAGTGCCGTTAGGTGCGAGAGCGGTATTAGTTTTGGGTATCGTATTTTCATTAATAAAACTGAACAGAGCCGTATTATAAAATAACATATTGCCTCCTGTCCCGGAATTGTTTGTCGGAGCAAGTGTTGTTCGTGCAAAGGTCTTTGACAAAATGCTTGAATTTAATGTGTTTAATAAATTATTTGCTCCGGTAACGGTTTTTAACTCCTGTAAAATGACAATATCAGGATTGATGGCTTCCATAATATCCTGAAAGGCAGCCAGTCTGTCTGCGTTTGTTCCTCCTGTCGTTGTGTTGGTGTTGTTCGGAAATCTCAATGTGTTGTATGTGACTACTTTAAAATTTGTTTGTGCCATTCCTTGAATGACAATGGTCATAGCAACCATTAGACTAATTATTCTTATCATTTTCACTTGATTTGTTTGTGTGAGGTTTTTTTTAAAATGTGGGTTTTAATGACGAGGAGTATGTCCGCACAAATGTAGATGTTTTTTAGTCGGTTTTTGGCGTATATACACTTCTTTAGGGTGAGGAATAAAAGACTTGTATGACTTTGGTAATCAATTGGTTAATATTTTGATTGGCTACCCGTCTAACATTGGACACTTTGACAATCAGTGAGTTATAAAGGTGTTGAAATTCAAGCGACTGTAACAACTGCGGACTGCCGACTGTCCAACTGCGGACTGATAGCCTTTTAATTTTACAATAAACCGTATGTCTTTGATAATTAACAAATTAATTGTCGCACAAACCTATTCGTCATCTAACCAATCCATATCGTCATCCGACGAATAGTCTGTTGTTGCCAATTCATTTACTTTCGGTTGTATAATCCACACGCCAATCGGGAAAAACCAAATTAGGAGAAATTCCCCGATAAAATCGCTCAAGGTTGTTTGGCGTTGTAGTTCTACGGTTTTGATGGTTTTGGCTGCAAAATACAAGCAATACAACAAACAAAATATCGCGAAAAAATGTAATGATGTGAGTACAGTAAGTATCGTACCCAAGCTTGATACGGAAACCACACCCGTGATTATATTGGGCAAATTATAAATGAGAAACGCTATCAAACCCACAAAAAATAAAGAATATGCCAGTCCAATGAAATAGAATATCTTGAATTTTCTGACATTCATTTTTGCATGTTCGGGTACTTTTTCTTGTAACCCAACACACACCGCCCAATACCAAGTAAACAACACGATTATTATGACAGACATAACGACTGAAGATACTTTTGAGTAATTGAGCATCATCGCATATATCTGTTCAAAATCTATTGTCGTCTCTGTGACTTGTGACACCTGCCCCATTGTAATGCTCATGAATATTGTTAGTATGAACATTGGAATGGCAAAAGCAAGGATGAAAAGTTGCCAGTGTTTGATTTTTAAGAATGTGTTTATCATGGTTAATTATTTGATGGTGAAATGAAACTGTATTTTTTTTATACAATATTTTTTATTTTAAATAAAATTGTTTCACAATAAGAAAGAGCATATTTGGTCGTACAGATTCAATATGCTCTTTATTATTTAGGTAGTGTTATAGATATAATGCTATGGGTGCAGGACAAATTTTTAATCTGCCTCGTACCGACGACTTTAGCAGTCGCGGAAAGTACCGAGCCATTTGACGGCTAAAGTCGTCAGTACAGTGGCATTTCAAAATAAAATTAAAAATTTGTCCTGCACCCAATGCTATTGAACCACTAAGCACACCAAAGACACTAAAATCGAATAGACGTAGAGTTCACAAAGCTTTCTAAGTAGTAAGTCAAACTAATTATGATAAGTTCATTTGGCGAAATTTGTCCGATTACTTTGTTGGAGAACATCCAGCGTAGCTACGGCTATGCTGAATAACCTCCGCCTCGTACTCGAAAAAATTTCACTCAAAGCAACATATCATAATTAGATTGACTTACTACTAAGTAATTAATAATGAATTTCTTACACTATCTTAGTTTTCTCACTTCGTTCATTCGACTTTTGTGTACTTGGTGTCCTTCGTGGTTTCAGCATTACATCTGTGGCACTACCATCGAATCTTTATCAATCAGCTCAACTCAGATGGTAGTCAATTTTATTAAACATCTAATAAACAACAAGATACAAATTTTATTTTGAAATAAGTGTAAATTTTTAACAATTTATTCAACTTAAAAAGAGCGTATAAAACATTGATTATCAATGAGTAAGAAGTTCTCGATCAGACACTAACTACCAATTACTTAAAATCCATAATATTCAACTGCCGTTCACAAAAATCATAATCGTGTTCAATATTGGAAGCGATGATGAGAGTACGGTCATTGGCGTAAGTATCAATGAGTTGCCGATACCATGCAATGCCTTGATTATCAAGGTTGGTCGTGGGTTCATCTAAGAGCAAAAGGCGGGTATCCGAGCAGAGGGCGAGGGCGAGTTTGAGGCGTTGTTTCATGCCTGAGGAAAAAAACCGAACTTCTTTATTTTTATGTTTTGAAAATTGAAGAATATCAACCAAATTTTTCGGTTGAAGCCCGCTCAAATAGGGTTTGAATTTTTGATGAAAACGCAAAGACTCCAATAAAGTAAACTCCTCAATGACATCCATATAAGGTCCTGCCATGCTTACCTGACGAAAGACCTCTTCCCGTTCCGTTTTTTCTTTATTTAAATAAAAATCCACCTTGCCTTCGGAAGGCGACAAATGACCGGAAAGAATTTGTAAAAGCGTGGACTTACCTGAACCATTCGACCCGAGTATAGCGTATTTTCGACCTTTTTCAAACTCATAATTTACTTGCCGAAATATCCATTCGAAGCGATAACGTTTGCCTATGTTGTTCAGGTGTAGATTCATCAATTAGTTTCAATCAATCTTATCAAATCTCGTATAAGCGCGTAAGGTTTCAGGAATATTGATACCGCCTGCCACTTGGTGATTTTCCAACAAACAGGCGACAATACGCGCCAATGCCAAAGCACTGCCGTTGAGTGTGTGCGCGAGTTGGTTTTTCTTATCATCATTGCGAAAGCGCAGTTTGAGGCGATTACTTTGGAAGGTCTCAAAATTAGACACCGAACTGACCTCAAGCCATTTTTTTTGTGCAGCAGAATAGACCTCAAAATCGTAAGTCAGCGCAGATACAAAACCCAAATCGCCACCGCAAAGTCGCAAAATACGATAAGGTAGTTCGAGTTTTTGAAGCAAGCCTTCTATATGCGCGAGCATCTCATGGAGGGTATCGTAAGACGTATCGGGATGCGTGATTTGTACGATTTCTACTTTATCAAATTGATGTACGCGATTGAGTCCGCGCACGTCCTTGCCATAAGAACCGACTTCACGACGAAAGCAAGGCGTATGCCCACACAAACGAATCGGGAAATCGTTTTTATCGACAATCACATTGCGATAAATATTGGTAATAGGAACTTCGGCTGTCGGGATGAGGTAAAAATCGTCAACGAGTGCGCCGTCCTTGCCTTTTGCTTGTCCGGTATAATACATTTGTCCCTCTTTATCAGGGAGTTGTCCGGTTCCGAAGGCAGATGCTTCATTGACAAGATGAGGTGGCATTACCTCCAAATAACCTGCTTGAGAAGCTTCGTGTAGAAAAAAATTGATGAGTGCGCGTTTGAGTTGCGCGCCTTTTCCTTTGAACAAAGGGAAGCCCGCACCGGTGATTTTCACGCCCGTCTCAAAGTCGATAATATCGTGTTTTTTTGCCAATTCCCAATGAGGCAAACTGGCATCAGAGCTGAGTTCTGGGAGGCTTTCATAACCGATTTTAAAAACCTCATTGTCTTCGTCACTCTGCCCGGCGGGTACGCTTTGGTGCGGTACATTCGGAATGAGATAAAGGACTTCCAGAAGTTCATTTTTGGTGTTGTCGAGTGCCGTCTGAAGGGTTTTTATAGCTTCTTTATTTTGGGTGACTTGATTGCGAATTTGCTCGGCTTCTTCTCGCTTACCCGCCTTCATCAATTGCCCGACTTGCTTGGATGCAGCATTGCTTTCTGCAAGCAAATTATCCAATTCGCTTTGCGTTGCTTTACGCTTATCATCTAAAACAACGGCTTCGTCGATTTTGTCCATCAACTTAAAACCACGTTTGGTAAGTCGTTCTTTGATAAGGGCTGTATTTTCTCTGATATAATTGACTGTGAGCATGATTGGTGATTAATTTTTAGGTTTTTTGACAATTTTTGCAAAAAGAAAGATTAGCGAGTCTATTCTAATTTTAGGAAACTTTTGAGCATTAGTTTTTCACACTTTTCCTCCCCCCAGCCCCCTCCAAAGGGGGATACTAACGTGAGTAGTTCTTCGCTTCGCGAAGAATCTCCCCCTTTGGAGGGGGCAGGGGGAGGAACACGCAAGACACAAATCTTTAATTCTATTCTAAATGCAAAAATTTGTCAAGGAATCATTTTTATATTATCTTATAATCGCCCAAAAGTATGTTTTATTTTTGAATTTTACAACGTTGAATCGAGTAGAGGGATGAAAAAACAATAAACGCTACATCTTGACTTATTCTTTTTCCTTTATACTTCACCAAATTCTCCTTAAATAACCCGTTATTCGCGTCAAATTTGGCTCGTGTAAAGAAAAAATAACGGCGTGAAGATGTAGCGTTTATTATCTTTTCATCCCAGAGAAGTAGTTTTCCTATAAAAATTCAAGAAAATAAAACTCTTTTATTTTAAAATGATTTTTGACTTCAGGAACTTTCTTCTCCTTTTAAATGTAATATACTCACATTGTTTAACCTTTTAAATTTTGTCAATTATGCGTGTTCTCATCACATACCAACTTTAACATACTTTCAATCACTATTTTTAATAGTATAGTTTGAAGTATGTCCTTTTCTCTTTTTTCAATTTTAAATAATAATAGTCCGCAGTCTGTCAGTCCACTGTCCGCAGTTAATTCAGTGGTACGGAGGGCAAGGCATATCAGATTGTATGGGTTATTCAACGCTTGATCATAATGGCAAAATTAAAAATACGAGGCAAAGACCTCGAAAAGATAGGCTATCCGCGCGGTAGCAAAGTAGCGAGTTTGGCTATCAATGTGATGATGAGACATTATAAAAGAAATAATAAAGGTTTCGTTATCAGCTTATTAGAAAAAATCGCCAAGACTCCTGAGAACTATAAAGAAGATGTTATACTCCAGCAAATAGCCGAGCAGTTCATCGAACCCGAAGAAACTGTATTGGAGCAACACAATAATGGTGAGGAAATTTCGCTGGTTCATCCGAATCAAATATTGGATTATACGACTTACGGTAGCCAAGATATTGCGCTTACTGCCAAGCAACAAATGGATAATGCCATGCGCTTGCCTGTGGTAGCAGGTGGCGCACTTATGGCAGATGCACATGCTGGTTATGGCTTGCCGATTGGTGGTGTATTGGCGGTAGAAAATGCAGTGATTCCTTACGGTGTAGGAATGGATATTGGATGCCGAATGTGTTTGAGTATTTTTGATATATCTGCGGATTATCTGGAACATCATCGACATCAATTGACGCTTGATTTGAAGAAAAATACATGTTTCGGAAATCGACATTTTGATAAAACGAATCCGCCGGAGATACTCGACAGGTCTGAATTTCGAGAAATTGATACCGTCAAACGATTGAAGGATAAAGCTTATCGGCAGTTTGGTAGTTCAGGTTCGGGGAATCATTTTGTCGAGTTTGGTATAGTAGAAATCACTGAGCCGGACAATGGTTTGGGGCTTGACTTGAAGCGATATTTGGCGGTGTTGTCTCATTCCGGTTCGCGTGGTTTGGGAGCTACGATTGCACAGACTTACACCCGGATTGCAAAGGAACAATGTCGCTTGCCGAGAGAGGCGCAACATCTCGCATGGCTCAATTTGGATTCGGAAGTGGGCATGGAATACTGGCTGGCAATGAACCTCGCGGGTGATTACGCATCGGCTTGTCACCGTGAGATTCATCGAAAATTATCGAATACTTTGGGCGAAAGCCCAATAGCTATCGTCGAAAATCATCATAATTTTGCGTGGAAAGAAGTTTTGCCGAATGGCAAAACTGCTATCGTACATCGCAAAGGCGCGACTCCTGCCGGAAAAGGGGTACTCGGCGTGATTCCGGGTTCGATGACAGCTCCGGGATTTATCGTAAGAGGTAAAGGAAATTCTGCATCACTCAATTCGGCATCGCATGGCGCAGGTCGGCAGATGTCACGCACAAAAGCGAAAGCATCATTCAGTGGAAAAGAGATGAAACAGACCTTGAGAAAGGCAGGTGTGAAACTTATCGGCGGTGGTATTGATGAGATTCCTATGGCGTATAAAGATATTCATAAAGTCATGGCAGCGCAGACGGAACTGGTGGATGTACTGGGTACTTTTTTGCCCAAAATTGTGCGGATGGATAGGTAGGGTAAAATGAAAAATTCCAATAGACAAAAAACAAATTTCAAACAAGTACTATGTGAAATGCGTCTGAATTGGAATTTGTTTTTTTGTTTTTTTGGAATTTACTCAAGTTATTTTGGTACTCTGGAGGTGACACCATTATTGGAATCCCAGAATATTTTGTCGAATCCGCTCGCATCCCCGTCGAGATTATAATCGGATTGTCGATAGATATTCGATCGTCCATTATCGTTAGACCAAGTGCTTTTATCAAAACCATTAATGTCAAAACTCGGAAAATCAAATTGTTCTCCATCACCTGCAAACATCACCCATGTTATGCTGTCTGGTAGGAGTTTTTGTCCGCTACCACTTCCTGCCGAGCCTTGATAGCTGCTGTTTTTACGAAAATCATATTCTAACCTTTTGTTGTTGAGGTGTACGGGATTTGGTGTCATTATACCGATATGATTGCGATGTTCGACTACGATGTACATAGAATCCGGGCTTTCTGCGGTAGGCAATACGCAAGGACTCACAAATTTAATTTTTCCGTCGTCAAGTAACAATGTTGCCGCTTGGAGAAATTCTGTGTCTTTGGTCAGCCCTTTTCGCAGAGAGACTAACACCCAATCAACGGCTTCAACTGGATAAGCGTTAGCATTCCAATCATAGCCTTCTATTCCGTCATAATTCCAAGGGGCTACTCGGTAAGGTTGTCCTTTGGGTGTCGGCGCAATTTGCGAATTGGCGGGGTTTTGTCCGGGTAGAAGTCCGAGTTTGGTATTAAGAATAGTTATCATTTTGTAGGCTGTCGTATCAAAAGGTCCTTCCAACAATGCTTTGATATTTATATCAATACAGTCTGTAGTACAAACATCAGCAGTGACAAGTACTTCATTACTTTTAGTTTCTCCGCAAGGGGTCTGAATGACACAACTGTACAGACCGGGTTCGGTGACACTAATAAGGTGTGTTGTATCACCATTTGACCAGAGATAGCTACTACCGATTCTGGGTACGGAAAGTTCAACGCCGAGTCCATCACAGCCAATAGACTGCCCTATACCGGAGACAAAAACATCGCCTTTGGGTGCTATGGAATCTGTTTGCATTTTCAGAGTGACATCGACCATTTCTATATTGTCATTTTCATTTTCTTCTACGATTTGATTGTCGGGATCGACCTCTGCGATGAGCTTGTATTTTCCGTTGCAAGTACCTTCGGGTAGCGTGATGAGCATACCGGATACATTTAAAAAGTAAATATCCATCCAGCCTACACTGATGCCTTGACTGTCGGGTAAGCAAGTATATTTTTCACCGAGTCCGTAATTGGGGATATTGGTTGTAAGGATAGCGTCATTTTCATCACGACAGTATCCATCATAAAATTCACAGCTATTCGTATTTTCAAGACAGAAACCAATTTTTCCTTCTTCTCCGATAAGGGGCCATTTGAGCGGGTCAGGTTCTTTGGGGTCTTGGAGTCGCAAGGTATATTTATTCCAACTGTTAAAGTGCATGTGCCCGTGGTCTGGATGAAATGCCATGAACCCTGCATCACGCTCTCTATACTCCATTTTATTTTTATTTTTCACATAAATTCGTTGACGAACCAATTGACTTGGCAAACTACCATCCGGGCAGCGATCGATAGGTGTATCAAATATGGTATCTTTTCCACAAATGTAGTTATTGGTAGGAATAATACGAAGTGGTCCGTGACCGATATTGGGTGTAGAAACGGAAAAACGCAAGACACCGCCGAATTCGGCACGCGCACCTCCGTCTGCCAACAAGTCGCGGGAAACTTTTAGGTTGGGCAGCAAATCACATTTTTCTTTGCCATCTTCACAAACACAGGCAGAGGCATCGTCTATGGTGCAATTTTGGGCAAATACAAACACTGGTAGTGCTACTACCAATAGTAGTAACATCTTAAGCAAGGGTAACTTCATAATCCAAGAGTATTTCAACGGCTTCTCAAAAAAATGGGTATTTATACATTCTCATCAATAAGGACGGTTTTGGGGAGGTCTTGGTGTGCAGATGATGCAAATAATTACATCATTTTTACTTATCGCATCTCTTTGTACTCAGGAACGAAATATGAATAAATGTACATTTTCGACTTTTTCTTCTCCCTTTATATTTTAATAAAAAAATTATTTTGGAACTCTGGATGATACGCCATTATTAAAATCCCACAGGGATTTGTCTGCTCCATTCACATCTCCGTCAAGGTTGTAATCGGGGATTTGGTATTTGTCAAAATCGCCATTACTATCCACCCAAATGGTTTTGTCGCCCCCTGTGATGTCGTAACTTGGAAAATCATCCTGTTCGCCATCACCGGCGTACATGACCCAAGTTCCATCGGAGAGTTGTTTTTGACCAAAACTCGTTATGTCTTTGTAGCTATCTTCCAATGAAAAATCATAAGTCAGCACACCACCAACGATAGAAATAGCTCGTGGAGACATCACGCCAATGTGGTTGCGATGTTCTACGACGACATAAACAGAATCGACATTTGACAATTCCGGTAAAGCACAACGCTTTGGAAAATCAACACTTCCGTCTTTACTAATAAGAGCAGCTGTCATGGCGATTTCAGTATTTTTCTGCTGACCTGTACGGAAAGAAACCAAGACCCAATCTATCGTATTTGTACCATAATCAATATCCGTCCATGCTCTTCCTTCCGTTCCTCCGTAATTCCATGTATTGGCAGTATAAGGTTGTCCGGCAGGAGTCGCAATAGCGAGTCCGCTTACGGGAGTTTGACCGGGCAACAAGCCACGTGCCGACAGTCCGTTTTCCATCTCTCCGATTTGTACATCATAAGTACCTTCCATTACGACTTTTAATTGCATATCAACGCAGTCTTGCTCTTTTACTAAAAATAATCCTCCACCAACATCACTAATAGCAATCACGCCACTATCAAAATATGGATAATTGCTCCACGTACCACTAAAACTCGCACCATCACCATTCGGAAAAGTATCGAAATAAGCGACTTCCTCCAAATCGGCATTACTAATATTACTGATGTCCAAAATTCGCAATCCGCCACGATAATTTGATTGAAAAGTAAGGTTGCCTCTTATATAAAGGTTGTGGTCGATAGCTGCCAACGTTGATTCGTAATAGCCTATATAGATAGGTGAATCAAGGTCGCGTACATTCCATATATGCGTGCGGGTGTTGTGTCCGTTTCGAGATTCGTCGAGTTCATCATTCATCAAAAAATATTCTTGATCTTCGGTCAACCAACCTTGATGCGTATATTGACGCATGTTGTATTGCGTTGCAGAAATCAAGGTCATATCCGTTTTATCAGTCACATCTACGATGACGAAACCTCCACTTCCATTAGAATTGAAACATATTTCAGTACTCGCATAATCTGTATCCGGTCCGATATAATTGACACATTGGGCATCGTGCGTATAGCCGGACGAGCTATAACATCCGGCATAAGTCGGTTCTACCGGATTATTAATATCAACCACTACCAAGCCACCGTTGCATAGATTCGCCCCAACGAGATAGGCATAACCAGACTCTTCATTGATAACAATGTTGTGCGAATCGCTCACCTGTCCAGCGAGTCCGGCATCTTCAAAATGTGCCGTTGATGAAAAGGTAATCGGCGGTGTAGTCACCGTATCCAACTGAAAAAGGTCAAACACCTGCATCCCGTGACCAGTGGCTTCACTAACGATAAAAGCATGATTGTTAAATACTTTTATATCACGCCATGAAGAATTACTTGTATGCGTGGGCAAATTGCCGAGATAAATGGGATTCACAGGGTCGCTGATGTCCACAAAAGCTGTACCCGTTGTGCGTCCCATTAAGACGTACTCTTTTTTGGTCGTCGGACTCTTCCAGCCCCATATATCATTCCCACTACCGCCACCTATATCAGACATGGGCATGTGCGCGAGTAGATTCATTCCTTCGCAAGGATAAATCCCCGCCATACCGTTGATACACTCTATCTGTGCATTTATACTTTGATGGAGTAATAAGATGATAAAAAGGCAATAAGTTTTTCTTGGCATAACAAGCATATTCGTTTTTAAATTATGAATAATTCATAAAAAGAAAGAAATGGTAAACCACATCCGCGTAGTTCAACGCGATTTTTCTTGAAATGATTACAATTTCAAGAAATTATTTTTTCAAATTCTAACTAATTGTGTCAAATTTTTGACAGCCTATGTGCCATATTTCTCTACTTAAAGGTATAATGTAATTGGAATAAGACTGCCTAAGGAACGCGAAAAAAATAACTTTACCATCTTGACAGGATATTTCGCCCTCATTTTGCACTTTGAAACTCTGAAAATATCAACATTTATGCGAGTTCCAAAGCCCAAACTGAGAACAAACTCTCTCAGTCAAGAAAGCAAATTTATTTATTTCGCGTTCCTAAGTGCGTGCTTTTTGTTGGAAGAATAGAAACAGGAGATGGCTCTGCTTGAGATATATTTATCGAAATGATAATGCCCTCATTATAGTAGTAGAATCAATGGGGTTTTTAGTTGCATAGTTTCCTGAAAATAATTCGATTTTTTTTATACGAAAAATACTTTTAAAAAAATATTTCTTTATCCACACACCAAAATAAAACTATATGTCATCTGTCTTTGTAAATGTCTAATTGATAATTCGCATAAGGCGAATCTCGAATACACATAAATACGATGGTACCCTCGTAATACCTTATTGTTCATATTCCGAGTCGAGGCAGTGTTAAGTAAAGGAGATTAACCCCGCACTGCCTACGGCTTTAAAACTAAAATTCACGGTATTATGATAGAAATTACAGCTATAAAGTTTTTCGCAGGTCTATTTGTTATTAGTGCGGTCATTATAATGATAATTGCATTATTGCGCCGACAGATGAGACGCAACGGGCTTGACTTATTAGAGTCAGATACCGTTATTGGAAAACCATACATGAAGCAATACGCCCAAGTCAATGTATTCAAATATACGCCGATTTTTTTGCGATTGGGTATGGTGGTATCGCTGCTACTCGTTATTTTTGCTTTTAATTGGACGACTTATGAACGGGAGATTTATATTCCCGATGTGGAAGATTTACCTGAAATAATAGAAATAGATTCACGCCGTGCGCCCGAACCACCGCCCCCACTACCACCGCCTCCACCTGTAATCGAAGAAGTACCAGAGGAACAGGTGGAAGAGGAAGTAATATTTGAAGATCAAACGGTAGAAGTGGATGAAATCATCGCACCGCCCGAACCATCACCAGTAAAGTCTGTACCACCGCCGCCTCTGCCAGCACCTCCGCCCATCATTATTGAGGAAGAGGAAAAACCGGAGGACATTATTAAAGTTTTTGATTTCGTACGACAAATGCCTCGTTTTGCAGGGTGTGAAGATATAGATGGTACAGATAGCGATAAAAAATCATGTGCGGAAATAAAGATGTTGAAGTTCATATACAGTAAAATCAACTACCCGACTATTGCAAGGGAAAACGGCATTGAGGGAATTGTTATGATTAGTTTTATTGTAGAGAAAGACGGTACGATTACATCGCCTGAAATTTTGCGTGACATCGGAGGTGGCTGTGGCAAAGAAGCCCTAAGAGTCATCAGTCAGATGCCAAATTGGACACCCGGATACCAACGCACGCAAGCCGTGAGGGTACAATTCAGGATACCCATAAAGTTTGAATTGAAAGGTTAGGAGGTGTTGAAGTATTGATGTGCTAAAGTGTTGAGGTGAATTTTCGCTACGCGCAAAAATCATTCTCTATATACCTACATCAACACTTTAACACATCAAGACTTTAACACACGTCAGCACATCAGCACAAAAAAACACGATAACGCTTTAAGACTTTCATAAAAAAAACTAACTTTGGGCAAATCATATTTTTTACAAAATAAAAAGAATGAACGCGCCTAATAATTTGAAATATAGTAAAGAACACGAGTGGATTCGTGTCGAGGGTGATGATGCTTATATCGGCATTACGGATTTTGCACAAGATCAACTCGGTGACATCGTGTATGTAGAAATCGAAACCGAAGGGCAGACACTTGCAAAAGATGAGGTCTTTGGTACAGTAGAAGCCGTAAAGACGGTTTCGGACTTGTACATGCCTATAAGCGGAACAGTAGAAAGCATCAATCCGGAACTCGAAAACGAACCCGAACTCGTCAATAGCGACCCTTACGAAAAAGGTTGGATGGTCAAAATTAAAATTGGTAATCCTGCCGAACTCAACGACCTCATGGATGCTGCTGCTTATGGAGAATTGGTAAGTAGTCAGTAATCTTTACGACATCAAAAATGAAGTATTTTATTCCGGCTACACTCTGGGGAATCGCAATATTGGGACTCTCCGCCATACCCGGAAGTTCGTTGCCTGACCTTTCATTTTGGAGTCTGGCACAGCCCGATAAAGTCGGACATTTGGGAATTTATTGCATCTTCGTGAGTGCTATGCTCTGGGGAGTACACAGAAATTTTCGACCTGCGAAAATTCCGGTTTATACCATTATCATGGTGGTTTTATTTGCCATTTTGTATGGAATATTGATGGAATTTATGCAATCTTACTTTTTTTCAGGCAGAAATTTTGATGTTTTAGATATTCTTGCTAATATTATCGGTAGTTTTGTCGGACTACTAAGTTTGAAATTTTTTTAAGTATAAAAAAGTTCTTCGTTCTTTGTCCTACATAATAATGTAAAATATAGAACGACGAACACAAAAATAAATTTTTCACCATGTTACAACTTACCGGAGCACAGCTTGCTATCGCACTTATATTAGTCCTCCTCCTCGTTATAGGTATTATCCTATTGGTTAGGTCGAGACTCGGCAGTGCCAGTAAGCAAGATTTAGCCGGCAAGTATGTGGACAACAGAAGGATGAAGTTCGCACGTCAGTATCCTGAAGTTAATGCCTTTGGTTTTTCCCGTACCTTCTTTTTGTCGGGATTGGCTGGCGCGATATTATTATCGCTATTGGCATTTAGCTGGACGACTTACGAGCGCGAAATCATCATTCCTGACGATGCACTGGAATTACCGGATGACATCGACATTGAACCGCCACGTACTGCCGAGCCACCACCGCCTCCGCCACCACCGCCACCACCTGTAATTGAGGAAGTGCCGGAAGAAGAGGTAGAGGAAGAGATAGAATTTGAAGATCAAACCGTAGAGGAAGAGACGGTCGTGGAAGAACCGCCACCGCCACCACCGAAAAAGGAAGCTCCGCCTCCGCCACCACCACCTCCACCACCTCCGCCACCAGAGCCGGAGCCAGAGGAAGAGTCGGACGAAATCTTTACGATTGTACAAGATATGCCACGTTTCCCAGGTTGCGAAGATGCAGGTGGTACGAGTGATGAGAAGAAAAAATGTGCGGAGAAAAAGATGTTGGAGTATATCTACAAAAACATCAAATATCCGACTATCGCTCGTGAAAACGGTATAGAAGGTATGGTTGTTGTCAGTTTCGTTGTCGAAAAAGACGGCTCGGTAACTGACCCGAAAATCTTACGTGACCTCGGTGGAGGATGCGGTAAAGAAGCCTTACGTATCGTACAAAGTATGCCACAATGGGTACCGGGTAAACAACGAAACCAACCTGTACGGGTACAGTTCAACTTGCCTGTACGTTTCAAATTGGAAGGATAATGATAGGACTTTCAGTACCTATTCATTTTTCAAAATAAATGAAAAGGCTGTTTTCTGAAATAGAAAGCAGCCTTTTTGTTATTTTGTGTTCTACGTTTTAACGAACAACGTATAGCAATTTAAGGAATGATATTTGATAAAAAAGAGGGCGAAAGACAACACCTTTTTACATCTAAGGGATAAAGAAAAAATAACAAGTCAAGATGTAGCGTTTATTATCTTTTCATCCCTAATTTTAACCAAACTAATTTTTATGGAAGTAAGTAATGCACTGCCGCTTATAATGATGATATTGGTCGGCGCATTGGCGGGTACTTTGGCTGCCCGAATAATGAAAGGCGATAGTTTTGGCTTCGCTATCAATGCTTTACTCGGTATTGGCGGAGGAGTCATCGGAGGTATTTTATTTGATTTTCTTGGCTTTCAGCCGGGTAGTAATGTTGTTCGTGTATTGAATGACAGTTATGGCTTGACACTTGGAGGCAGCTTTATCGGTCAATTGATATCTGCTACCGTTGGAGCTGTTATCATCCTCTTTATCGCCCGTTTTTTGAAAGGCGGAAGGCGATAGTTGGTTTATAGAGTGTATAAAGTTTATAGAGTGTATAAAGTAATTAGTAAAGTGAGTTTTGCCGTAGGCAAAACTCTATAAACTCTATAAACTCTATAAACTCTATAAACTCTATAAACTCTATAAACTCTATAAACTCTATAAACTCTATAAACTCTATAAACTCTATAAACTCTATAAACTCTATAAACTCTATA
>Ga0209186_1001627_pt1 | contig 16384 bp, 18 predicted proteins | sample SidtaG_FD_187426 | JGI IMG/M metagenome (GOLD analysis project Ga0209186, IMG submission 187426) | Marine algal microbial communities from Sidmouth, United Kingdom - Sidmouth_Male2 metaG (SPAdes) (version 2) | ecosystem: Host-associated > Algae > Red algae > Unclassified | place: Sidmouth...
GGCGCAGACGCGGAGCGCGCCCCCACCGCCCGCGCGTGCGCGCGCCGAGCCCGGAGCGTGCCCGGCCCACCACCGCGAGCGGGGGCGGTGGCGGCGCGCCGCTTCCACCGCGGGGTAGTGGCTGCCGTCCGTCCGGGCGCGGTCGCCAGCTCGCCATGAGTCGCACCTCGACGATTCGTTCTCACTGCATGTTGGAGAATCACTCTCTGCCACACCACGTTCCCACGCGATCACCGGGGTTGGCGACAGCGAAAGATAGGACAGCAAGAGAACAGAAAGAAAACAGCAAGCCGCCCAACAAATATGCCACGTCAACGTTTCATGGTGGTACCACCGAGCCGCTACCCGCCATGCCCAGCCACCCTCCTCTTTTGCCACCCCATCGCGACGGGTAGAAAATGCTCCCCACGGACGCCGGCCAGGGCAACACGCTTGCCCCAGGAAAGGAGGCACCGAACTCCCTGCCGCGCCACACCCCTGCCACGGCCGCGTCGCCGTCGCCGCCCCTATTGTCCTCGCAGCCGCTACGTTCATCGACAACAACAGCTGAGCAGTTCCCCTGACACGACTGCGGCTGCCGCATGGGGGAGGACTGGGAAGAGCCGCAGCGTCTGCCAGCAGGAACCCAGGGCGGCGTCCCCAGAGGCAGGGGGCGACACCAAGACGCTGAAGGAGGACAGCTTCGCTACGGCTATGGATGCGCACGTGCCGCGCTCTCGCCGTCAAGCCCTACTCTGACGAACAATACATCTCATGTAAATCCGGGCTACAAACAAGTACTCTGTATTTTATTCTATCAAATACGTGGACGACTGGGACGATTGGGCCCCTCAGAAAAGGGGCCCACCCCCTCTCATGAGCTGGAATCAAGCGTGGGACCGCGTGCGATTGAGGTGGAATCCACCCCGATTCCACTCCCTACCCCCGATCTTGACGACGGTCCCCGGTTGCGCATGGGACCATCAACACGATGGTCATCGGGAATTAACAGGACGGATCGACTCTTGCTGATCCTCAGACACTTATGACATGGCCCAGCGGATAGTTCTTTGAGACGGTCCTCAGAACTAACCGCAACGAGTCAGCAAACGGTCCGTCGGACCGTTTGACGGACAGCCCCTGGGACGCTCCGTTCATCTTGTCTGCTGGACATGCAGGGAATATCTTTTGGGAGTGCTGTCTTGAAACCATTCAGTTGGGCTCCTCGGAAGACGATCAGCGCGACAGCTCACGCGCACGTCCTGCGGATAGGTGTACCAAACGTGCCTGGCATCAGACGGGTCCGAGAGGTCCCTCACTTCAGCTGTCAGCAACATCTCGGAGTGCTCAGGCCGTTGGCTGCTCCCTGTACCCCCTTCCGCCGCATGAGTACAGCCCGTCCGCCGTCCAGTTACTGGCACTGTCAAAGAGAGCAAGTCTATTGATCGGAGCTATGGGCATGAATGGGTCAAAGAGACGGAAGCGTGGAGCTCGTGCGACCGCTTACTTTTCGTTTGAGAGTGATCAGCCTGTGCCTGTGCCTCGTCACTCTGTGGGACAAACGTCTGCTCATGTGAGGGCCCCTGGAGCCTCATGCGCTTCGTTGTCTAACGCTCGTGGCGGCGCTGAGATGAATGGTTCGAGATCTGGGAGTGACGGTGAGGCGGAACATAGTGCCTCTCACGTGCTTCCTGTTATGGTTCCTCCCGTGCCTTCTCTTGGCGGTGGCGACGTGGACGTGGACGAAGGCGGAAGTAGTGCGTCCGCGTCAACGACCGACACTGAGTTCTCTAGTCTTTCAGAGGAGGACAGTGCCAACTTTTCTTCTCGTCGGGAGCTGCTCTGTTACGGTTATTTGTATGGGCGTGCACGGTTGTCAACAAGAGAGTACGACATCATGCGCAGCGTAGAGAACTCTTTCTCGTCAACAGAGAAGTGTCCATCTCGGTGGCGTCTGCAGCAAGTGGGAGCAAAGCTCCTGCTCGCAGCTGCACCTGTGAAAAAACAGGTTACATCCAGGCAGTTCCCGTCGGGCAAAGGAGAGTCACCAAGGACGCTTCCTGACGTTGTCGTGCCGTACACGACCTTCTCAGAACATGTGAGGCGAGACTTCGTTGACTCATTGACAGCCGCCATTTTTCATGATGAGGGTGACGCATTGCTTGGGACAGTGGAAAGCCCAACAGAGTTCTTCCAGACAGTGGCGGCGACCGATCCTGGGCTCTATAACTTTCGGCGTCAGATTAGACTCGACGGCAGGCTCTACGCGCTCGGAGACATTGTCTCCATAGCCATATTGGTGTCTGTGAGGCTCAAGGCCGAGCTACAGAGTACGGGGATGGCCACAGACGGAGAAGTGTCTTTGTCGCCATCAGAATATGCCTCCGGTCATGCTCTGCGTGTCGGAGACTTGACTGCCACGTGTATGCTGACTGAAGATTCGGCTCGACCGGCGCTACTATCCTTATGCTTGACGGGAAACGGGACTTTCACTGCGCGATTCAGAAGGTGCGGGAGTATACATGCGATGCGCGTTCTGGGTGTCAAGGAGGGAGCTCCAATTGCATGGAACGCTGTATCCACCGTGTCCAGCATGAAAGTGGACGTAGCTGTCGTCAGGGAAGACGCCCAGCTCGTGTCGAAGGATCCGTACCAGATTTTTGTCTCGTGGTATGGCGACCAGTACGGCACCATGAAGCGTCGGCGTGGTGATGTTGAGGGGCATTATGGCGCCTACACATCTGTCTCACTTGACATTCGGAGGTCAACTGTGCGTCCCTTGTTTTATCTTCTGCCGGGTGCTGCTAGCGCGCCATTGATAGCCGCCGTTGTCAAGGACCTATGCTACGCCTCCAAAACGGGGATTACAGTGTATGACGCTTTTACAGGGAGAATTGCACTGGTGCACATATATCCTGCCGCCGGCATCTTTGACTCTCCAATGGCAGCTAAGCTATCCAATACAATTGGCGCTACCGGCGTGGAGCACTGTACTAGCTGCGATATTGTCGGTCTAAAAACGACTTCTGAAAGAAAGGAACCCGCGATGAGCAGCGCGACGGTTTTTGACGTCAGAGACGCTCGATATGCCCCCGTCCAAGAACGTACTGTTGCTGTGCAGCGCGCTGTCATTGGTGCTGGCCTGAGCTCTGAGGAAACCACAAAAGCAGCGCTTTTGCTGAACGGGATGCAGAAAGGTCCTGGCGACCAGTTCATGGGTTTTTCCGAGGCACGTGGGGCTGGATCTTTTGACGTCCACGAGCACGTCATAGTGGCGCCATCTCATCTGCTATTCTTCAATCTAGCCGGCCCGCTACTTCAACAGGTTTACAATGCGCTTTCAGTCCTTCAAAGAGATGAGTTTGTGAATGACATGCGAGCGTGTTCCCCGTATGTACCCCGACATACCGTTCTCAAGGCCTTTGATCCAGAGAAGATGGGTGGCACAACCTTGTCCATGTCCGACTACGCTGTTCTTCTCACTATTGCTCCGACAGTGCTGGATGACATGCACTCAGAAACCGTTCTACCGGCGTGGGCTGTGTCGGTTCTTGCGGCGCTTAAAGCTCTGCGTGCGTTTGCACACGCGTTGTTCTTCCGCCCAACAGTTCAGAACGACGGGGAACATACCGTCCGCTGCAAGCCAACCGTTCACACGCTACAGCTGTTGGGATGTTCTCTGCTCAACGCGCTCGCCTCCCTCACAAGTAGAGGGATCAACTGGGAAAAGCCAAGCGTGCACAGAGTCCTCGAGCTTCTCTATCGGACCCTGCCACTTGTTAAAATTGGGCCGGCCATATGCGAGCTGCTGTTTGAAAAGTTCCATCAAGTTTCCAAATGAGAAATTGAGCGGAGCAACAGCCATGATCCTGCTGGCTTCTCGATGCTGAGATGGCGGGATGTTGAGATGCTTTCCAGGGTTGTTGCCGCTCCAGAAAAGTACGGCATTCCACAGGAGTAGCTGACAGACCCTAACGGACAGGAAACGGAAGCTGTGCTTCAGCATAAGCTCGGATTTGGCTCTTGGTTTCCTGACCGGCGTACCGAGGCGTGGTATACACGAGGAATGCAGCAATGCTCGCACGTCAGCGCCTTGTGGACCCAATACGCTGCTGGTAGGGTTTTGAGATTCTGGAAGAGCACAAAGAGCAACCGCCATCTCTTCAGAGTGCATGCAGGCGCCACTATCGCCGTGATGCAAAACCCTTCGACGCAGACGGATGCGAACGCAGCATAATCAGTTCCCGAAGCTGTGCCTGAGTTGCATTTATACCGCGCGCTTGACGTCGCTACAGAAAGGCACCGCTGACGCTTTGCCGTCTCGAGAGTTGACAAAGGCTGTCATGCGATCGAAGCACTCCGAGACGTGTTTCTAGGCCACCTTAACGTCCATGAAAAAGTTCGCGGGATCGCACGCTTTCAGGATGTTCGCGTCTTCCCACCACCACTTCCCTGCCACCAATTGTTGAGATAAATGTATTATCATCTTCTCCAGAGGATAGGGCACGTGTAGGCCCAGCTCTCGCGCGCAAGCGCCATGCTCAATTCGCAGGCGCCACCAGCTGGCGGTGGGGAAATTGGTAGCCCACGTGAGGTTGACACCCAGGTTTATGCCACTGTGGAGGGCCCCAGAGGCCGTCACCATGAAGTCGCCTGCATGCTGCTCGGCTCGTGTGACCTGAACACCGTCCTCCAGGAAAGGTGTCGGTGGAAGAGCAGACGATTGCTGGCCAGTACGTCCCAGATGTTTCCGTCTGCCGCGGTCAGCACGAATGGAGGAATGTACTCCAGTAACAGAGCTTCGACAAGTGTTCTCTGATGAGCCGGCACGACCCACCATACCTTGGGCTTTCCCGACTGGCAATATGGTACCGATGGAAGCATGCTGTCTTCGACATGCCAAGGGCACCTCCTCCCAAGTGATCCGCGATAGAGCATGTTCGTTGTAATGCCCTAGTACGTCGTGCAGGCCTGCGCCATACCAAACTGGTTCAGGATTCTCGGACTTGCCGGTCGACTGGATGGGACAAGGCGCGGTGCCTGCCAGGCAGACATCGGATCGCCAGGGCTGCGGCTCAGGCCGTCGGCAGGAATCGGGAGAACGTCGCTGGGGTAGAACAGGTCAATCTTATCGACAGCTGGCTTTCGGGTGTACTGCAAACAGGGCTCCCGTCCTGTCACAGAACCGTCTGCGCTGTGGTTTCCGGACACGGCGACCTTTTCCCCAAAGAGACCGGCCTCGTTAATGTTGTCCACAAAGAGCTGCTCGGTGAACCCGGGAAAGGCAGCCTGCAGTGCTCTCGAGCTCAGCCGAGTCGCAGCTGCTGCCTTTATCAGAGTCATCTGCTTCACCGTCGAGCTGTGCAAAAAATGTCCCAATTTCGCCGTCTTCCGACCCGAATTGTCCGGGTCACTCATGTCTGTGCTGACAATGGTGGGATAGGATGAAAATTTTGGCGCCACACTGGAACTTTTCCTGCTGCAGGCAGAGCACATGTCGACGGCCGCAAGTCACGACTGACGCGGAGAATAAACACTCCGTCCGTCTCGAGTGTGCGTGTTTGTCGGCGAATCAAGTACGGCACACCGTGCAGTGGAAGACTATTCACTGGCGCGACCCGAGCTGCTACTATGGATTTGGATTTCTTAGGCGGTCATGCTTCTTTCGCAACCATCTCGTTGCCGACCACTTTTTTGGCGTCTGGGTGTCTCCCCGCGGAGACTGCCGTGTTGTCCTGACGTTGTGACAACGAAACAGACTCTGTCTGGCTGCGTGATGAGCTCGACGAGGACGGTGACGCGTCTTTGGAGGAATTATTGGCCACACGGGTCTCCCTCCTGTCGGATGAGTGCGTCAAACCATAGGGCTCCCCCGGAAACATGCCCTCAGAGCCGGAGCGGCTCGCTGCAGACGAAGAGGCGGAAAAGGCGCCACTACCTGGCGAGGTGCTTGGGGTCGCACTCGAACCGCTACTTCCCGATGACGGGCACGCGCTCGATATGGATGTCGCCGAGCCCGAAGTGCCTCTGGAGAGCGACTTATGGCTGTTAGTGGAACCCGGGTGTCTTACTGGTGACTCATGTATCGCCGCAACGCGCTGCTTTTTGGCCTGTCGGCGCGCGTTCATTTTCGCAACAGCGCAGTCAACGACCACCTCTGGTTCCTCCTTGAAGTCGACGCGAACAGCACTGGCTGCGGAACAAGGTAGCGGTTGCCCGCTCGCGCCGACTACCGCGCAGAGGTAGCCGCCTCAGCACGGGTGTCTTGGTCATGTGGCGACCGACGTGGATCCCTTCCGGACGCAGGACCATCGTCTTCATCGTCGTCATGCCAGCAACAAGAAAGCACGCCGGCTGGTTATTGGCAGCTCATACCGCGTCCTGAACGGCCATCACGGAGGGGTTCAGCGGGACCAGGGCTCGGACGACGACGCGTAACGTCGCCACTCTTTCTGACAGCAGTCACCGCGGCAGAAGCGCTGGCACCACGACTTGTTCCACGTTCTCGCCTCTCGTCACTATTGACGAGTGACGCTTTGCCAGTGTCCCTCTGGCGTGCCTCCGACGCAGGTTGCAACCGCTTCAGACGTGCTCCAAGACGAAGCAGCGCATCGCCTGCAGAAGAGTCCCGTGCCGCTGCCGGTCGGCTTGATAGCGACGCGGTGGAACCACGGCGGCTCTTCAACGCCTCGTCGCCGGCGCGGGAGTTGACCGATGCGGGATCGACTGCGAGATTAGGAGACACAGGGCCACGAACAGGCGGGATGTCCCTTTGAAGGGATGCGGACGGACTCCGAGCCTCCCCAGCTTGCCACGGACCCCCCAAAAGTAAGAAGCAACGTGCGTCCGCACCGTGACGTCGCTTTTCGATGGATGAAGCTGTCCGCGCAGCTTGCACCTGGTGCAGGAAGCTGCTCGCGACTGAGCTTGTGTTCACTGCGCCTGTCCAGTCGGTGTCGATGGCGCTGTGCAGCAGCTTGCTCGCGTGTGGCAGTGTGGAGCACATTAAGAAACATAAACGAGAAAGCAAAAGACACGCCCCATCCTCGTCTGGTCCGTCCGGCTGTCGCATGCGCGAAACAGTCAAGTAGCGCCGAAGCGACCGCTCGATGACACGGGCGCCTTCACTAGCATCGCTGCGTTCATCAAAGCAGCGCCTCTTTGCCGCGCTTAGCACTCGGAACAGGTACGAGACGCATGCATTCACAGCTCTATCACTCGACCGTCCAGTCGGGTCCCTCACTCGCACAGAAGAGGACCACGAGAACTTGTTGCGTTGCTCGTCGGCATTGTTCTCTAGGCACAGCATCGGCATGCCCTGCGCCAACCCCACGAAGATGATAGCAAACCATCGCACGCCATGGTACACAGAGGCAACTAACAAGCTCGCAGAGAACCAGCGTGGCACCCGCGAGTCCCTCCGCGACCGCACGGAGCTACACAGGAGCTCAACGGCTCGGCCTTCGTTGCGATCTGTCCCAATCCAGGACGGTAGATCCAACATCGTGCGCTGACGCCGGTCTGCCGTCTCACGGCTCAGCCACGCCGTGAGCGTGTCCATCAGCCTGAAAGAGAACACGGCCCGGCGCTGAAGTCCAGAAGATGTCACGGGTGTCGTCTCGTGGTCGCTCAACCTGTCCAACGACAGCTCGTGGAGGCGCGGGCGAGGGGGAGCAACGACACCAACACGGGCTTGATCGCCAAGACGCGGAGGAGAAGCCCTGCGGCCAGGTCGCTGCAAGCCAAATCCGAGAGAAAGGGAAACGTCGGCCGTGGGGAGTGAGCTCTCATGGGGGGGTGACCGGGGTGTTGACGCCACCACTTTTGCACCAGGTGCGGGAGTACGACCACGGCGGCGTTGGTCAGGGGCTCCAGTCGCGAATTCTGAGATTGGCGAAGCGCGCGACGATCCGGGAGGAACTTGGTGAGGAAGAGATGGCCGCTGCGAGAGTGTCGCATCGGAGGCCTCACCTCCATTGAGGGGCACAGCACGGCAATGCCCCTGGCAGCAGTTGGTCGCTACCATGGACGCAGCGTATGGCATAACCGCATCTAGTGGTGAGCCGCCCTTCAACATGCGAGATGCGGCGCACAGCCCCTTGCCCAATCGTACAGCATTCCCACACCCACTTGAAAAGTTGTCCACTGCCTTGGAAGTGACATCCATGTCCACAGCTGGCCCAGCGCAGCGCAGAGCGCTGATCACGCCGCCCACTGCGAGCGAACACGGACCACCTTTGCGATCTCGTTGCCCCATACCGACGTGTTCCAGCACAGTTGTCAAGACGTCAATGGGTGGGCTTGAGGAGCGGTCCGAACGTCCCGACTCACCGAAGATGACCCTCGGCCTCTTGCTCGGAGGTAACGCACCGTCCGAATGGGGGTGCACCCTTGCCGGGTACGCATCAAGAAAGGTCTGCGGCGTTTGGGGTAAAACAGGAACAGTAGGAGTGCCCTGGCAGTAGGCAGCTGTGGAAGGGTAACAGGGTGGTGCAAGCGGGGCATACCCCAGCGGTGAAGGTGCCACCGCTGGAAAAGCGCCCTACTGAGCATGATATGCGTCGTATGGATGAGCATGTGGCGGAGCAGACGGCGAAAAGAACGGATGGTACGCGTACGACGGGGGCTGGCGCATCCCACCAGTCCCAAATTCCGCACACGCGGGCCACGTCACAGCGCCCGCCGCAGCTGCCCGAGAGATCCATGCCGGCCCGCCCCCCGATGTGGCGCCACATTCCTCTTATAGCCGCTCTTGTGCCGTTCCGCCTGCGCGAAGCAAGCCACGCCGCCCACGTGATCGCCTTGGCGCAAGCGAGCCCGCCGCATGGTCACGTTGAGCACGACCGGCCAAAGCCTTATCCTCATCGGCTGCACTGTTGTCCCCGTCTGGATTGGCTCGAGCCGCCTGCGTCGGCTGCTTGCGCTTGCGACTCGCACCATCTTGCGGTAGACGCTGGCCGAAATTCATCTTGGCTCCTGGAAGCTGAATGACACTGGCGGGCACTCTTCGGCTGAGCGCAACTTCAGGGGGGTGCTTGGACAGCGTGGCACGTGAGTGCTGACGGTTACGGGCGTAAGAAACGGGCGAGGAGACTCTCGAGCCCAGGAAACACGGCCTGCGGACGCAAATGACTTCCAGGGTGCGCCATAAAGCATACACGTGCACGCGTTCGCGAAGAACGGAAAGCCGCACAACCCAAAGGGTGAGCCACTACACGCGCCACCCCAAAGTCAGCTTGCGCCAGGGAAGTCCTCACAACCAGAGGGGTGCGCCCCAGAACGCCGCACAACCCGAAGGGTGCGTCTCTTAGGCGACAAAATACCGCTCAACCCCAAGGGTGCGACAAAAAAGACTGCGAAACAAGAAGGGGAAAACCACCACACGCCGCTCCGCACCGCACAGCCACAGGCGCGAGCCGCAAAACCCAAAGGGTGCGTCGCTCTCAGCGCCACTCGGATCGGGGCGAGTAAGAGGAGGAGCCGCGCGACCCGGAGTGTGCGTCACTCCACCCTCCTGGCAATGCGACCCTTGCGTCAGACGGAGCCGCACAACTCGAAGGGTGTGTCGCTCACGCGGCTCTCCGCGCGTCGCTCGCGCCTCAAGAAGCCCGCGCAGCCCGAAGGGTGCGACAAATCATACCGCGCATGAACAAGAGTGCAAACCACCACACGCCCCTCCGCACCGCACAGCCGGAAGCGCGAGCCGCACAACCCGAAGGGTGCGTCGCTCTCTGTGCCTCTCTGGGCTGGGGAGCCCCACGACCCGAAGGGTGCGTCGCTCGAGCGATAATTGGGGGGACACGCCCGAAGAGATGCCGCACAACCCGGAAGGTGCGTCGCTCCACCCAATTGTCGGTATTGCGCGTGCGCCAGCGCGAGACCCACAACCCGGACGGTGGGTCACTCCGGATGCTTTTTGGCGTGGCGCGCGTGCGACGGGAATCCGCAACACCCTCAGGGTGCGCCAATCGACCCCCACAACCGGAGAACTACGCCACACCCAGGCTGTTGGCGCAGTGCGAGCACGGGGTGAAGGGAATCCCTGATCCACCCGCGGATACCCCGGGTGCGGCGCCCGCTGGGGTCACCGTGGATGTACCGGCCGGCATATCGGCAGCGTTCGCGTCCGACTTGGGGTGGTCGGGAGGAAACGCCATCGTAGTGGCCTTGCAGTAATTGACGACAGACCGACGCGGAGATCCACGTCGTCTTCACTCAACAAACCAACCAACGATCGGGGAACCGGTGACCCGATACGGGCGTGGCAACGGCCGGAATCCCCTGCTGCTCCACCAGAAATTGTAGCGGTTCTCGGCACCACCACTTTGGTTCGTCGTCCAGCCGAAGTGGTCTCTTGATCAGCTCGGTCCGTCGAAGGAACTGCCCCGGAAATCGAATCACAGCCCAGCCTTCCCCCAACGGGAGGAGAGGATCACGGCAAAGCCCAGGGGGGAATCGTAGTCCAAAGCACAGTTGGTTTTCTCAAACGGCGGTGGGGACGACCTCCCCACTGTCAATAAACCCCTCCCCAACCCGAGCGCCAGCGGCGAAAGTAGCCACCCCAAATGCGCCAAACAGATAAATCCCTCCAAAGCGAAAATTTCAAATAAGTAGTAGGGGGGTTGCGAAAACCAAGAGGGAAAAACCCCGCCCCCGACCAGATCCGATCTCCCTGAGATTCGGACAGGTTATTCCCTTGCTGGCCCGGATCGGGATATTTTGGGGCCGCCCCGAGGGTGTGCTGTCCACAGCTGAGGGGTCGCGCTTCTTCCAGCAGTGGGACCCCCGACCGCTACAATACCATCGGACTAAAGCGTCGGATCTCCGCCATCCCAGCGTTTGCCGTGGATTCCGTGCCAGAACTGTGACCGCTGGACCTCCCTTTCCGCTGGTATTTGGCGTTAGCGGAGATTCTCCGCCATAATCCGAACCGCTGGGCTTTCTCTGAGGGGTTTGAAACACGTCGCGAGTTCTTATGTTTTGGATACCTCTATGGGAGAGTGCGCGCGACGCTCAGACAGTATGATATGATGCGAGAGGCGGAGAACTCCTTTATCCCGCAAAAGGAGTGGCCCTATAGGTGGCGCTTACGGCAGTTGCGCAAGCACATGCTGAAGTCTGCCATACCACTGCGAAGAGAAATGACCACACGTCAGCTTCCCGTTGGCAAAGGAAGAGCCTTGCGAAAACTGCCTGACGCAGTCGTATCGTACATTCCTTTTTCTAAGCACGTAAAGCGGGACTGTGGAGATCCCAAGACAGCTGCTCCTTTCCACAATAAAGGGGAATTTTGCATGGGGACAGCTGAGCGGCCTGCAGAGTCTTATCAGTATGAAGTGGCCTGGGATCCCACGAGATATAACTTGAAGAATGTCCTGTTCCGAGACCGGTATAGATACGACATTGGATATATCGCCAAGGTCTCTGATGATGCAGTTACGACATTCAAGGCAAGTCTGATGAGCACAGTCATTGCTTGTGACGGCAGCTTTACCACATCCGCGTTCACGTATGCTCGCCAGAGCGCACTTAAACTGCGGGACTCCCTCGCGCAGTTTTCTGCTTATACTGATTTTGACAGCCCGCGAGTCGGGCGCCATGCTTCACAGCAGAACGCAGGATTACTTTGCGGTTCACGCGGTCCGGTGGCGTGCTAGGTTTTGCAGTGAAAGCATCAGCCATGATGGAACAAGACTCGTGGTCCGCCTTAACGTCACTGCGGCCACTGGAGCTCTTGCAGGCGGAAGAGCCCCCTGAGTGTGCTCTCCCGGAAAAAGACCCCTGCACGCTGTACGTTTCATTGTACGGTGATGAATGAAACGTATAGAAGCGTCTAAGGGGCAGCCTGGAGGGCTACTATGGAGGATTCACGTCTCTCAGCATCGAGGATTGTGCGTTTTCTGTTCGTCCACTGTTTTTTTTGCCACCAGGAGCCAACCTGGACGCATTGCGTAAGCGCGTGGTGGAAGTCGTACCTCTCACGAGAAAGGAAGGTGTTAACGTTCATGATGCCTTCGAACAGCAAAACGTGGTAGTTCGTGTGTACCTGTGTCTTGGTCGCTTTGATTTCCCCATGGCGACAAAGTTTTTCAACTCGGTCGGCGCCTCAGGCATAGAGCACTGCACTAGCTGCGACATTGTTCAATTGAAGACCACTACAGCTCGGAAAGAGCGAGCCATGAGCAGCACCACCTCTTTTGACGTTAAGTGCTCTCGTTTCTCTCGAACGCAAAAAGCGGACTGCGCTTTGTATGTCGGCAGTGAAGAGCTCCCCACAGCTGTCTGCGGATTCCGTGAAGGATGCACTGCTTCTAAATGGAATATCCGGTACGTGCGGCATCCTGATCATGCGTCTTGATGAGGCACGCGGTCCCGGGAGTTTCGACATACACGAACACGTGGTTGTCGCTCCCTCACACCTACTCTGCTACAACATCGAGTCAAACCTTTCAATGGAAACCCACGATGCTTTATCAGTAGAGCAGCGGGACTCATTCACAAAGCACATGCGTCTCTGTGCGAAGAATGTCCCGACACACACCGTATTGTCGTCGTTCTAACCCGAAAAGATGGGTGGCACAACCCTCTCAATATCAGACAGTGTAGTGTTGCTCTTGGTGCGCCCGACTGTGCTGCAGTACTTGGTTCATCCTACAGCAATATCACCACACGCAGTTTCGGCTCTCAGTGCTCTTCATGCCCCCAGACGATTCTCTACCGCACTTTTCTACCTCCGAACAGCTTCGTCGGATGGTGAGGAGGCCGTACGAACGAGGCCCACTCTCGCTGAGCTCCAGGTTCTGGGCGAGAGTCTAATGATTGAACTGCGTCTGCTGCTGCCATTCAACGGGTCGTGGGAGCGACCAATTGTGCACCTTTTACTACAGCTCTCGTATCGCACTCTCCCGCTGGTGCAGCTCGGGCCGGCCATACAAAAGCTCATTTTTGAGAGGTTTCACCAGCTGGGAAAGCGTGAGGTGAGCCGGAGCAACAGCTGGAACCCCGTTGAGTATGCTATACAGAGATGGAGACACACAGAACAGGTTTCCCAAGTGCTATCTTTGCTAGAAGAATATGGAATACCCGTTTCGTGGCTCATTGGTAGACGAGGCAAGCAGCTGAAGGCCGTGTCTTTCTACAGCCTGGGACCGAGCAGAGGTAATGCGACCACAGTCAATGATGTTTGGCGTGCCATGCACGCTGTGCGCGCGCTCCTGGGGTCCAAAGAAGATGTTTGGAAGCGCCATGTGCCCAACGCGGCCCTCACTCTTTGGCGGAAGGCCGCGAGGAAAGAGCGACCGATCATTATCGGAGAAGGGTACACAGTGTCCATTTTTGACGTTATACCTGAAGAGCCTGGCTCTGGAACGAGCGACATGAACCACAAGCGCTTTGGTCGAGTTCACTCCATTGCAACCGTCAACGGCGAGCTTCACGTTGTCTACGAGCCATGGAGTGTACAGCATATGGCCTTCTCCGTTTTGAGCGAGCCGGCTGTCGTCGCTGATGAAGTTGCAGCTGATGTGACCATTGTCACTGCCGACCGCTTCGGCTAATTGGCATTTGTGCTTCCTTGTGGGAAGCGTAGTGACATTTTGACCAAACGCTCGGGCTTCCACTTTAACAGCGGGTGACTGAGAGTGACTTGTGTATTGCATGCCTCTCTTGCGTGTACGTCGGACTCGGCTCATGGTTTGCACACTGTACCTCACTCAAAACAACGAGCAAGGGACATACGATGGGTTCAAGGGCAAACGAGAAGATTTTGATGAACATTCCAACAGCCTATGTGTGACGGCCAGCAACCGCCTGTGAGACCTGGAAGATACCAGCGATGGCATTCAGCGTCTTGGGACAGCCCGCTGAAGTCACAATCGACACTAAAGCTGGATTGTCATTGATACCAGCTGGCCATATGAGACAACATGCCTTCGTTCTGCCCTGCGGGCAGCACAGTGTGATGTTCACCAAGAGATCTGGCTTCCACTCCAACAGCGGATGACTGGGGCCGTTTTTGCCAATGCGGCTGCGGTAGGATGCGGCTGAGTGAAGTTCTGTTCTGTGGATGTCTCACCTCACCGAGCAAATCGAGCAATATTTTCAAGGCAGTATCTCACGAAAAAGTACATGAAAAAGCACACAAACTTCCACGCCCCACCCCCCACCGGGAACGTCGGAATTAAGAGCGCATGACCCGGAGACTATCAAACAAAAGAAAATCAGTGGTAACCAGAAAAGTGTCTTCCTCGAAAGGCACCCTTCTGTCCCCCCCCCCCGAGCACCTTCAGCTTGTCTACCAACACGTACACGCTGCTGTTGAACAGCCGCTGTACCAGCACAGGAGCATGACTTCCGCCAAGGTCCTTGGAAATCGGAAGGACCTGGCGGAGCCGATCGTGCTCTTCATCGAACATGACAGGTGCACACCGCCAGCAGCACAGTGGCGCGTTAGGAACCGCATCATCACCGAGCTGCTGAATGTACGCCGGGCAGAAAGCCGTAGAAATCCATGTGACCACACCACAGTGAGGGCTTGAAGCGCCGTCAGCAGAGAAGTCTGTAGCAGCTCCCTCCATATCGTTTGGGAGCACTAAGGGCTCACCCTCCGGCTGGATCGCATTTTCGACGATGAACTGCTAAGAGCTGGTGATGTGCTTCCGAGGGCCGCCGAAGAGGGCTTTTCGCCTCCCCAGCCTGGCTGAGAGTCCACTTCCAGGAAGGAAACGACACTGTTGAGGTACTCTTCTGAGTACGACACCATCACGGCGACATCGCGTCGGAACTCTGCTGGCTCCCACTCTTCATAGATCTTTGGATCGCCGCATCACACTCCCCATGTGCTAGCTTCTGAGCGGCAAGCACCAGCAACTTTTCGAAAGGGATGTGGATTGTGAGCTTCGTATGCCAGTGAGCGGCATTTTATATCGCATAGGAGAGCCAACCCGTGCATGCCAGGTTCACCGCAGAGGCTATGTGTGGGCCCCTGATGAAACCACTGTGCAGCACTCCGTTTCCCGTTACAAGAAGTCCCCAGTCTCCATCGTGTGGGACCCCATGCGAACGCCATGCGCTAGAAGCAAAGTCGAAGGCCAAAGGCACGCTTTCACGGCGAGTACCTCCCACAAATCTTCTCCAGCGGCTGCCAGTACAGCGGGGTCCATGTGTTCTCGCATGACGCGCTCGACTCGCGGACGTTCGGGGGCAGGAATAAACAACCAAACCTTATTTCAGCCCTTCTTCAAGTACGATAAGGACTACAGCAGACTGTCCTCCACGTGCCAGCTGAAGTGAGACCCTCTGGTCCCAGCGCAAAGCAGGTTGGTGCTTTTTCCTCCGTACGCAGACGCGGCACCGAGCATGGTGTGGCGGTTTGGAGTGCGTGGATTCTCAAAGCGCTCACGAGGAGGAACAGGAGCCGCCATGGCGGTACAGGAAGGGTCGTTAAGGCTCCTGGTGCACCCATCCTTGTTTCGAGGTGACATATCTGAAAGATAATACACATCGATTGGTCTTGGCTCACCGCCCATCACTATCTGCTCATTCCTACCAGCGGTCACCTGTCGCACCCATGTGACGCTTGGATCATTCACAATGCTGAGGAAGCGATTCACAACAAAGTCTCTGTACTCAGCTCGAAGGGAAGCTGCGCTCTCGCTGACCTTTTTGTTGAGATCCGTAGCAGACAACCGTTTTTCTCGTTCTGACGGCAGCTGAGCCCGTAACTCTTTGCGTTTCACACTAGAGTCGGCCGCAGGTCTGCCAAAGAATGCGTCACTTACGATGGTCGGGTAATGTGGGAAGGTCTGAACGCGCACCCTGACCTTATTCCTGGCAAGTCGCTTGGGCATGCGACTGGACGGAGGACGCCTCTCGGGGGCCACTAATCGGAAAACGTGAGCACCAAATGTCCGAATCGACGCAATCTTTGATCGAATCAGACCGTGCATTCCGAATTCAGGAACCGATGTCAATTCGGTAACAGGCGCTGAATGGAACTGCATGACATGTCGTGAGGAGTACCCAACCGCCTGGACAGACGCCTCCCCTTCGTCGTGATGTGCTGCTGCCGGGCCACGGGCCTCATCGGCATGTGAGCCGCGGGTTGAAGGGGCATGTCCTTCTCTGACAGCATCAATGCTGTACTACGGGAGCCCGCCGTCGGCGGTGGCGCAGCCGGCGGAGCACCAGAGGTGCGGCGCACGCGGAGGAGGGTCGGCGTTGCCGAAGAGGTCGGACTCGGGCGGAACGGGGACGTCGGGCCCGCGTATGAGCGCAAGTGCGAGCCCGCAAAGGGGCGCGCCTGGCCCAGACGCCCCGCCGCGGGGTCCGAGTGGCCGCGGCCGGAGAGCGCGGCAGGCGACAACCGACCGGGCGCCACTCGGCGGTTGCAGCGCGTTGCGCGCGG
>Ga0209186_1001630_pt1:0-2500 | contig 16371 bp, 9 predicted proteins | sample SidtaG_FD_187426 | JGI IMG/M metagenome (GOLD analysis project Ga0209186, IMG submission 187426) | Marine algal microbial communities from Sidmouth, United Kingdom - Sidmouth_Male2 metaG (SPAdes) (version 2) | ecosystem: Host-associated > Algae > Red algae > Unclassified | place: Sidmouth...
CGAGGTTCCGACCTCGGACACCGAGTGTGCAGTTTGACCACCCTTTGCAAACGCACCATCTGGGGCACCTCGGGGAGTCGTCGGACCAACCAGTCAGAATCGCCGCGGAAACACCTTTCCGTGGCGCTTCCGACACTGGACGGAATGGCATTTCCGTGGTGTTTTTCCAGCATGGGCCGGGGTTCCGACCTCGGACACCGAGTGTGCAGTTTGACCACCCTTTGCAAACGCACCATCTGGGGCACCTCGGGGAGTCGTCGGACCAACCAGTCAGAATCGCCGCGGAAACACCTTTCCGTGGCGCCTCTGACACTGGACGGAATGGCATTTCCGTGGTGTTTTTCCGGCACGGGCCGAGGTTCCGACCTCGGACACCGAGTGTGCAGTTTGACCACCCTTTGCAAACGCACCATCTGGGGCACCTCGGGGAGTCGTCGGACCAACCAGTCAGAATCGCCGCGGAAACACCTTTCCGTGGCGCTTCCGACACTGGACGGAATGGCATTTCCGTGGTGTTTTTCCGGCACGGGCCGGGGTTCCGACCTCGGACACCAAGTGTGCAGTTTGACCACCCTTTGCAAACGCACCATCTGGGGCACCTCGGGTGGTCAGCCGCCACCGCCAACACGACTCGGCAGAACCGCCATGGAAACACCTTTCCGTGGCGATTTCTCGCCATGACAAACGCGCGTCTCTGCCTTGGTTTTGCAGCACGACGCGCGCTGCCGGCTCCATGGGGTCAGAGTCGTCGTGGAAGAACGTTTCCACGGCGATTCTGAGGGTCGGCAGGGAGGGTCTCCGCGACATGTGTCGATGTTGAGAGCCCTTCGCCCCGAAGTTGTCTCCGGAAAGGAACTTGTTCTGCTGTTCTGGGTGATGACGGCGTTACAGGCTGCCCCTGAAGCCGGCAGCATTCTGCATGAGGACTCTGAACCCGTCCCCCCCTTAAAGGTGTCGATTCGCTCTACGTTAAGGGAAGGTGCACGAACGAAGAGCCCAGAAGGGTTTAAGATGCGAAGACTAGCCTCCGAAAAAAGCCACGAGAACCCTTAACTGTGATGTTCCGGTGGAGGTGAAAACTCATCAGATATGTAGGCTTTGGCCTCGACTCTTTGCCTCTTGTATACCGCTGCTTCCGGTCGCGCAGGCGCTCTATGCGCCCCAGCGAATCGGTTCAATTTGTAGTAAACGGTTCTTAAGACTAGGGGGAAACACACAAAATGTCTACGACCAACGGTAATCGAAGTCAAAAGACATCAAATGTGTCTAGACCCAGTCAATCTCCGAAATCGTCAAGCGCGACAGAACAGCGAAACAGTCGTTCGTGCCCCTCGTGCAAACGGGGATCGTGTGAACGGCGTATCAAAGATGGTCTGCAGTGTGTTGACGGGGGGGCCCGTGTGGCCTTCACGAACTTTGCCCGCTCCGACTCGGGAAACTCCCGCTTGGGGTTTTGTGCGACTCCGTCGCATTGTGCTGCGTTGACTATAGACGGTCTCTCCGTCTGTCCACGCAGGGCAGTAATGGGATCATTGTATGGGTACACTATCTAAAGTGTCTTCAAGCAACGCTTGAGATAGCAGTTTCTTCTGCTATCCTCTCTTGACCAAACGTCTCGTGGGGAATTGCTGGGACCTCTTCTAACGAACGAGGGACTCATCATCGACTCCACACCGAAGTCAACCTGGTCCCGCAAACCTGTTTGCATCTCCACGCTCGTCCCTTGTATTGACCAGCATCGATGCTGCATTGCTGCATTGAAGCTAGTCACAGCATGGACTGACCCTCTAGGGAGCTCCCCGGGTTGTGCGACCAGTCCTTGATTAGGGAGAATAACCAATACACAAGTATGAGAACATGAAGGGCGTACGAGTAGAAGGAGCGTCGTGACCTTCTCGAGGAAACGTTTGGAGTCAGTCGGTTCGAGACGCAATCGAAGAACTGGATTAAGAGTCTACAGTGCTCTGCGCGTGTTCATGATAGGGCCACAAATTGCGGCACCGCCGAACCTGTACAGCTACTGTGAACTGGCAATCTGGCCCATTCCGAGATTGACCTCGGCACCGAAGTGACTCTCAGCCGGACCTCGCTAAGGGCTGACGTCTTCCGTCTACGCGGATTCCCTTTTCGGACTTTGCTGATAGCGTTCGCACTTGTCGTACGCTACTGCGGGTGCTTTGAAATTTGACTGAAACGAAACACCTGTTGGGGTACATCCGCAAGGGCCCCTTCAGCGTTGTAAATCTTCTTCATCGCCTGGCTCCGCGCCAGCGCGCGCAAGTCTGAAAGGCCCCAGTGGCATCGGCTTGCGCGCCGGGCTGTGTTGCCAAGACGTGTGGAAGATAACCCAGAAATGGAGTTACCTGGTTGATCCTGCCAGTAGTCATATGCTTGTCTCAAAGACTAAGCCATGCATGTCTAAGTATAAACACTTTTATACACGTGAAACTGCGAATGGCTCATTAAACCAGTTATAGTTTCTTTGAACGTACCTTACTAC
>Ga0209186_1001630_pt1:10000-16371 | contig 16371 bp, 9 predicted proteins | sample SidtaG_FD_187426 | JGI IMG/M metagenome (GOLD analysis project Ga0209186, IMG submission 187426) | Marine algal microbial communities from Sidmouth, United Kingdom - Sidmouth_Male2 metaG (SPAdes) (version 2) | ecosystem: Host-associated > Algae > Red algae > Unclassified | place...
CCGCAGCCAAGCCCCTAACCCTGCCACATCACGGCAGGTATGGGGAAGGTTCAACGACTTGAAGGCGCGCCTCGCAAGAGGAATGTAAAGTCTAGTCCCACGGGAAACTGTGCCTTGGAAACATACGGTGGTGTGCCCTGCATGGGACACACTCGACTCGACTCGACTCGTCCGCACCCACCCGAGGGCTCCAAGGGACGCGACAAACTCCGTTTGCCGCGCCGGTATCAACGTTAGACCGTCGTGAGACAGGTTAGTTTTACCCTACTGATGAGACCGTTGCCGCAACAGTAATTCAACGCAGTACGAGAGGAACTGTTGATTCACATAATTGGTCTTTGCGCCCGGTGGAACCGCCGTTGGCGCGAAGCTACCATGTGCTGGAGTATGGCTGAACGCCTCTAAGCCAGAAACCATGCTGGAAAGCGGCAACCAACGCCTCCCCCAACCCGACATGCATAAGCATAGGCAAAACCTTCGGGGCTGCCCAGAATCATACGAATCAAGTCAAACGCCTCGCGCGCAACCGCGCGGTAGCAGACCTGCCCACCAAATTTTACTCGATGGGGGAGATGAATCCCTTGTAGACGACTCGCATATGGGACTGGGTGTTGTAAGCTTTTGAGTAGCCTCGTTGCTACGATTAGCTGAGACTAAGCCCGTGTTCTTCCGATTTGTTTTCATGAACGTGTAGTGCTTTGAGCCTGCGGTTGGTTACGACAAACGACTTTGTCCCCACCACACTCATCTCACTTTGGCGCCATCTACCTTTGGCCCCGCGCTCATGTCGACATTTCAACCCCCCCGTCCCCGGTCCGCGTCCCAGCGTCGAGTATTCCCTTTTCCAAAACCCCAAAAAGGGGGGGGGTAAGGGGGGTAGACGAAACAACACACGCCTCTTTGTATCAAACCTCCGTGGCGTTTTTTTAACTTTCGTTTAGACGGACGGCACGGGGTGCTGTAGACCCCCAAATAGCCGCCCTGGACACCCCCCTGCACACCCCCATACAAACCCCTTTTACTAGTACCCCTAACCCGTAAACCTCCAGTCTCCAATCCGTTCTACCAATCCAATCCAATTCAAATATACATCTTCTTCCATTCGTTTCGCGGTTCACATACACCCGCGTACCCTTCCGCCTCCTCCCCGTCCCAACTAGCATCCGTCCATTCCCCAAAGCCACCCACCCCTCCTCGGGTGCTCGGCCATTTTGCAAACGCGTGCAGTTTGACCACCCCTTGCAAATGCGCAACCAGACGTATCTTGGGTCACCCACCCACCCACCGCCCACCTTCGCTCCCTAGCTCTCTTTTCCTCTCGCCGTCATCCCATCCAGCACCAAGCTCGCTCCCCCCTCAACCTCCACTGTTGCTCTCCCCAACCCCACTTGTAATCTACCGCTTCTTCAAACTCTTCCAACTCTACAAACCCTTCCAAGTCCCCGCCAAACCAAACCACCCTCCCCGTTTCTACAATGGGACCCGCCCGTATGGCCTTCTCACCGCCATGCCTCACCCTCCGCGGCGCCGCCAGTGCGGCGAGCAACCGTTTGTCGCGGCTGTGCGGTGGTGCCCGCCGCACGTCCACCACCACGCCCCGGCGACCGCCCCCCACCGGCGTGCGTGGCCTCCGTGGCGCCGTCGCCGCCGGGGCCGTCGACATGCGGTGGGTCAAGGACAATATCAACACGGTCAAGGCCAACGTCGCCGCCCGCGCTGTGGCCGTTGACGTTGACGCGGCCGTCTCCCTCTACGACGCCTACCTCGCCCTGGTCACCGCCACAGACGACGCGCGGCGGCAGCGCAATTTGGTTGCTAGCCGCATGAAAACCGAGGCGGCCAAAATGACGCCCGACGTCCGCGCCGAGGTCATCGCTCAGGGCAAAGCCCTCAAGTCGTCCGTAACGAGCTTGGAGGGCCGCCTTGCGCATGCCGAATCAGCTTTTGTTGCCGAGGCAGCCAAACTGCCTAACCGCACCCACCCCGACGTGCCGCTCGGCGGAGAGGAGGCAGCCACGACGCTGCGGACCGTCGGGGCGCCCCGGGATTTCGCGGCGGACGGTATGGCGCCGCGCTCGCACGTGGACATTGGCGCAGACCTCGATTTGTTTGACTTTGAGGCTGCCGCACGAGTGGCCGGCAACAAGTTTTACTACCTCAAAAACGCCGGCGCGCTCCTGGAACTAGCACTAATCAACTGGTCCATGGCCTTTGTTGCGAGCCGCGGCTTTACGCCAATGACCGCGCCGGATTTGGCACGGGAAGACGTCGTCGCCGGCTGTGGCTTCGCGCCCCGCGGGGAGGCGTCGCAGGTGTACCGGCTGGAAGAGTCGGATTTGTGCCTAGTCGGCACAGCCGAGATTCCCCTCGGCGGCATGTATGCGGGGCAGGTCTTAACTCCCAAGCAGCTGCCGATGCGCCTAGCCGCCTTTTCCCACTGCTTCCGGCGGGAGGTTGGCGCGGCGGGAACCGCCACGCGCGGCCTCTACCGTGTGCATCAGTTCTCCAAGGTCGAACTCTTCGTCATTGCGCGGCCCGAGGACAGCGAAGCCATCCACAAGGAGCTCCTCGGCCTCGAGGAGGAGATGTTCACCGCGCTTGGCCTCTGCTACCGCGTTCTCGACATGCCAAGTGGGGACCTCGGCAACCCGGCTTACCGCAAGTTCGACATTGAGGCGTGGATGCCGGGCCGCGGGATTGGGGGGGGGTGGGGAGAAATCTCCTCGGCCTCAAACTGCACTGACTTCCAGGCGCGACGCCTCGGCATCCGCTACCGCGAAGATACGTCAGACGACGAGGCCGCTACGGGTAGCCGGGAAGGGTCCGTAAGCGGCAAGGGGGGCACTCGCTACGCCCACACCCTCAATGCAACGGCGTGTGCCGTGCCGCGGATGATTGTGACCATTTTGGAAAACAACGTCCAGGCCGACGGGAGCGTGACGGTGCCTCACGTGCTCCGCCCGTTTATGGGCGGGCTCGACGTGATTCGGCTGCGCTAGCTAGCGCGCGTCCCAGTTCCTACTAAATCTCCAAAATGTTCCCATCCGTTGATCCACTCCAAATTTACTAACCTTAAACTTCCAATAATCACAAATATTCTAGGAAGACCTCTCCGAGTCGAATTTGAATGCTGTCCAAGTGCGTCTTCTACTACGCGGGCTGTCGCCCCGTCCGAATATCCCCCCTCGACGGCCTACAAAACAGAATGCAGTTTCACCACCCTTTGCAAATGACCCATCTGCGGTATATCGGGTCGCCCACCACCCCGCTCGCTCTACACGCAACTGCGCCTGTGGCTTCTCCCTGGTACTGCGCCACCTCCTCCACCGCTCTCTTATCCTCTGCTGCTGCCGTCATGCACAAAACGGTAGTGATCAACGTCGTCGGCCTCTCCGCTGACCTAGTCGGCGTCCACACCCCCCGCCTCTCCGCCTGGATAGCCGGCAGGTCAGCCGCTCCTTCACCCGAGACCACAACACCACCCCACCTTGCGCCCGTCGGGCCCGCCCGCCGCGCATTCATCCGCCCCGTTCTGCCCGCCGTCACCTGCTCGGTTCAGTCCACCTACCTGACCGGCAAACATCCAACCGACCACGGCATCGTCGGCAACGGCTGGTACTTTCGCGACGACGCTGAAGTGCGCTTCTGGCGCCAATCTAACGCCCTCGTGCAGGCTCCCAAAGTGTGGGACGCCGCACGGGCAGCGGACCCCACTTTTACAGTCGCTAACCTGTTTTGGTGGTACGCCATGTACTCAACGGCCGATATATCGGTGACGCCCCGCCCATGCTACCCCGCCGACGGCCGGAAACTTCCAGACATCCACACCAAGCCAGCACAACTGCGGGACGACCTGCAGGGCGCACTCGGGCAGTTCCCCCTCTTCTCGTTTTGGGGGCCAGCGACGAACATCTCGGCGAGCCGGTGGATTGCCGACGCGGCGCTAGCGGTCGACGCCAAGTCTAACCCGACCCTTACCCTGGTGTACCTCCCACACCTCGACTACGTACTGCAGCGCGAGGGACCTGGCGCCCAAGCTGTGGCCCGCGACTTGAACGAGGTCGATGCCGTCGTTGGCGACCTCATTACCCACTATGAGGCTGTCGGTAGCCGCGTGATTGTGCTCAGCGAGTATGGCATCACTGCCGTTGACACACCGGTGCACATCAACCGCGCCCTCCGGGCGGCGGGCTTGCTCGCCGTCCGCATCGAGGACGGGCGGGAGCTCCTCGACGCCGGCGCGTCGTCAGCTTTTGCGGTTGTGGACCACCAGGTAGCCCACGTCTACCTCAACGACTCCGACCCAGCGTTGGCTACCCGCGTGCGGGAGCTCGTGACAAACCTCCCCGGCGTGGCGCGGGTCCTAGAAAGCACCGGCAAAGCCGCGGAGCACATTGACCACCACCGCGCCGGGAACCTTGTCGCCGTTGCGACCACGTCTTCCTGGTTCACCTACTACTATTGGCCCGAGGGCGCCGATGACGTCGCTCCCGACTTCGCGCGCACCGTAGACATCCATCGTAAGCCCGGCTACGACCCCGTAGAGCTCTTCCTTGACCCAGAATTGACTTTCGCGAAGGGCCGCGTCGCTTGGCGGCTGGCCCAAAAGATTGTTGGGATGAGGTACCTAATGGATGTCATCCCGCTCAACGCGAAGCTCGTCAAGGGCAGCCATGGGACCACGGACGTGGACCCCGCGTCGGGCGCCGTGCTGTACACCAAGGCCGATGGGGTGTTGGACGGCAAGCTCGACTTGAACGGCTGCGTGGATGCCACCGCTGTGTACGACATCATCCTCGAAACACTTCGAACTAGTTAAGTATGTATGTTCCAACTTTGAGCACCATCACAGTTTAAAGAGTTCCTTCGCTTATTCAGAACAATTGCTCAACCGACACCCACCCCGTGGGCCCACCCCAACGTTGACACGCCGATCTCCTGGCCCATCTATCGAGCCAACAAATGTAGATCATCAACAACATCCACGGCGCCTGCCCAGATTTGTTAGTGTGTTATGTATCTGCCATGTCCTCATGTGGAGGCCCCGAATCGGGCGCCCGATAGCGTGCCTACTTCGGCGACCAAAGCCTTCCTAATTAAAAATGTCCTTTCCCCAACCCACCTCACCTCGCCCCAACACCCCCTAAACTCAAACTCGACATGCATTCCGGACCTCCTCTACGCCCTCTACCCGTTTCCGTCGAGACTGGCGACAATCCGCATCGTCGTCGTGCCCATATTCATCATACCGCCAAAACCTCCCTAAGTCACTCCATCCACCCCCCCCACCGGCCCGCTCTTCAACCTCGCCACAGTACGCCGTTGCCTTATGTGTCCCCACTAGACCTGCAGAGTTTCCCCTCTAGCGGACACCCTCCGCCAACTTTATGGCCCAGAAACCAACATTCAGCACCAACCTCACCCAACACCCCCTCCCAGGTGTGCCCCACAACACGTTGACACGGCATCCTCTTCCCCATCCAGTATAGCCCAGGACTGTACAGTTTCGTGCACCTTCACCGTCTACTTCCAGAGAAACGCCCGCATACCCATCATTCGACGCTATGGACCCCCAGGGTCGCCCCAACCTCCTCAACACCCACACCCGCCGCACAATACCCTTCCCCTATGCGTCCCCAATGCGACTGCACAGTTTCGCCTTCATCCCGTATGGTCCGCAAGAGTTCTGTCCCTCGCCGCACCCCCAGTCTCAATCTTAGATATTCCCACCCTAACTCCCCTAACATTCCCCAACCGTCTTTCAGCTTTGAACTTGGTTTTCCTTAATTCAAAATCCCCTTTCCCCAACCCACCTCACCTCGCCCCAACACCCCCTAAACTCAAACTCGTCATGCATCCTACGCCTTTACTACCCTCTCCGTCCGGTTCCGGGCTGAAAACGGACGCTCCGCATCATCCTGGTACACCAATGCCGTCCGGAAACACCTTTCCGTCATGCTTTTGGCGATCCGTCTCGACTCGACCCTCGCCGACCCAGGCACCCCCCGGGGCGCCCCGGCAGCTCTTCAGGGTCGTGAAGAGCACGCGAAAAGAGCCCCCCCACTCCGGGGGCGCTCACGCCGCTTTTGCGGATGTGTGCAGTTTGACCACCCCTTGCAAATGACCCATCTGGGGCACTTGGGAGACTTGTCGTCTACGTGTCCCTCTCGCACCCGAGACGGCCACTGAGACGGCGGAACCCCACCCCCCTCGACCACGCGCCCCTTTTCGACGGCACGCGGTCACGCCCCACCTCGACGGACTCGACCCCCCCCCCCCCCCCCCCCCCCCCCCCCCCCCCCCCCTCCCCCCTCCCCCCCCCCCCCCCCCCCCCCCCCCCCCCCCCCCCCCCCCCCCCCCCCCCCCCCCCC
>Ga0209186_1001631_pt1 | contig 16370 bp, 5 predicted proteins | sample SidtaG_FD_187426 | JGI IMG/M metagenome (GOLD analysis project Ga0209186, IMG submission 187426) | Marine algal microbial communities from Sidmouth, United Kingdom - Sidmouth_Male2 metaG (SPAdes) (version 2) | ecosystem: Host-associated > Algae > Red algae > Unclassified | place: Sidmouth, United...
TGGACGGATTTTTTGAATGCTGACGGTGAAAAAGAATGGCGAGACCGAGATGAAGAATTTGAGTCGATCATCAAATCAAAAGAGGAACTTATACAAAAGTGGGAAGAAGGTTGGACTTGTTTGTTTACCGCATTGGATTCAATACATAAAGATAATTTTGAAAATGAAATATACATTAGAAGTCAGGCGCACAGCATCCCGGAGGCGATAAATAGGCAGATGATGCATTATGCTTATCACATTGGACAAATTGTATATATCGGAAGAATAATTAAAGGGGAAGCATGGCAAAGTCTATCCATTCCCAAAGGGAAATCAGTAGAATTCAATGATAAAAAGTTTGCCAAAGGAAAACACAAAGGGCATTTTACGGATGACATTAAGTAATTTTCGTTACAAACTGCGGACTGTTTTTGTGAAAAAGTTTTGACGTGTCTAAAATCAATTTGAATAAGCAATGACTTTTGAAGAAATTATAAGCGAACTAAAGGAGATGGCAAATCCGGAAAAGGTTGCCTTCAAGCAAGCTAAATTTGATGTCGTATCGAATAATGCGCTGGGTATTTACCACAAGGATTTAAATGAAAAAATAAACAGTAAATCCGCCAAATGGATAGCGAATAATGCCCTGAAAGAATTGGAACGTGGTGGTATTCGTATGTCAGACTATTCAAGAAGCGTTTACAGAGAAGAATCATGATTGACTACTCCTTCGATATAAAAATGTAACGATAGCAATAAATAAAAAGGCAGGAATTAAGTACCAAATTTCCGTACGAGATGTATTAATTTGTTGGGTTGGCGGATTGCCTGTATGAATGAAAGCTGCCCAGTAATACGGGTGTTTTTTGGCATAGCTTCCATTTTTGCGAAAGTCGAGTTTGGCTTGCCGGAGGGCTTCGTCAGCGGACTTGTCTTTAAGGTGTTCATAGTACTTTTCCATCAATGTGCCTGTGGATACGTCATTAACTTTCCATAGACTCATCACGACACTCGGCACACCACGATATACAAAACTCCAGCCCAAACTCAATACACCTTCACCTTTACTCAATTTACCCGTACCCGTTTCGCAAGCACTCAATACAACGTGGCGAGCTTTTAAGGGAAGTTTTTGAATATCATCTTGAGTGAGCACATCCTTATTGTAGAGATGGATTTTGCCTTTGTTGCCTGTGCCTTGTTCTGCGTGGGCATTTATGTGAATTAGGTCGGCATTCGAGATTTGATTAACGACTTCCTTGTATGTCGGCTTTTCTCCTTTTATTGTAATGACGGTAGGATATTGTTTTAGTTGTGTTTGAACTTGATTGTCTGACAAAGACCCAAGAGTGTCTTTTTTACCAAATTCGGGAGCTATCAACAGAGCAGTTTGAATAGTATCAACATGAGATGAATCGCTATAGTTGCTACATGAATACAAATAATTGATAGTATAATCGTCAATGAGATAAGGAATTTTCCATTCGGTTTTGACCATCGTGGGCAAGGCTTCGAAGGGAATATAATTGAGTTTTCCTGCTGGTAAAAAGATTAGTTTTTTAATACGAATATCCAAACCTATCAATGCAGGTGCAAGGATTTTTTGATATATAGTATAGCCAAAAGTAGTCAGAGCGTTCGGGGAAATACCTGTATTTTGAAGTGCTACATTGAAACTATCAACATGTTGAAGAAAATCAGGATCGATATGGACAGTATTAACAAAAATATTTTTTTGACTAAGGGTGAAAATGTACAAACTGTCATCCGACCAGTGATATTCAATCAAGGCTGCACTTTCATTAAGAATATTATTTTGAACATCAGCTACTGTAATAGTTTTGGGTAGGTATTTTCGCTTGGCATATTCGGGATATTTTTCTTCAAAATGCTTCTCTAAATTATCTTTTTTGTTTTCTATGTTGCGTAGTTTGTTTATGTCAATATCTCCATCGCGATATTGTTGGTCTGCCTGACGAATTTGTACTAATATATCTTCCTGTTTTCCCCTATCTTCCTTTGATAATAAACTCAAAGCTGCCTGTTGCGAATGACTCTGCCAAAGCAATACGGCACGAGCTTTTTCGGCGTATTCAAAGGCTTGTTCTTTATCGCCTTTTTTCAAAGCTACTTCTATCGCATGGGTGTAAATGTCGTGTACGCGGGCTATCCATGTGAGTTTGGATTGGTTCGTGGAGAGGTCTTTGTAAAATTCGTTTATCCAGTTGTCTAATTCTTGATAGGTATTGTAGGCGAGGTCGGCGTTGTTGTTTTTTAGGGCGGCTTGGGCTTTGAGGTCAAGGACGCGGAGGAGGTCGGGTTTGTTGTAGATGTAGTGATTGGCTGTTATGGTTGGGTTGGTGTTGATGTCTTGATTTCGGAAGTTGTTGGTGAGGTTGATTAGAGCAAGTTGGAAGGAATCTAAGGCAGGTTTGTAGTTTCTCCTTGCCATTTCTAACTCTGCGAAATTTTCAAGCGTACCGGAATAACCGTAGTAATAGGATGTTTCATATTTTTTTCTTTCTTTGTCAAGAACAGCATTAAGCATTTCTTCTGCCTCATCAAGTCTATTGAGCTGGATTAACAACCAAGCGATGTTGTTTTCTGTAATTTCAGAATTGAAGATGTTGTACCCTAATGCTTTACGGTAATATACTAGTGCAGATTCATACTTTTTTTGTGTATGCAAAATAGCACCCCATGTATTGTATATTCGAGCGATTTTATCTTCATATTTGTCTTTATCAGCTTTCGACAACAAATGATATAAAGAATCTCCCCTCTTGCAAAATACTAAACCTTCCTCATAAGTACCATTTTTCCGATGTAATTCTGCTAACAAATTCAATACTTTGAATACCTCCTTTGTATTATCATTCTTTCTTGAAGTATGTAAATTATAAGAGTTGTTTGTCGCCTCAATTCCGCGTCGATATTCTCCCAGTTCGTCGTATGCGTCACCAACGCTGTAGTAAGTGTTCCCTAAATCTTTTAGTTTGTATTCTGACTCATCTGTAAGTTGATATATATCAATACAAAAACCGAAATACTCAAGTGCTTTTGAGGAGTGTAAGTTTTTAAGATAACAATTACCGATATTTCGATAAGTTTTTGCGATTGAATCAATCGTAATATCTTTAGAGGCTATTGTCTTTCGTCGGATAGTTTCAACATCACCGGGTTCAATAAATGGATGTTTCAATCGAGCCTCTACACTTTGCTTGTAATATTGTAAGGCAACACTGAAGTTGCCGATTTTATGTTCTGAAATTGCTTTGTCATATAGCGTATTTGCATTTTCCTGTGCATGGATTGAAACTGTAAATAATATAATTAAGAGAAGAATAAGGTGTGTTTGATTTTTCATAGAATTGTTGTGGATAATTTACTGCAAGTTAGTAAATCATCCACAACAATTTTAACTTATATCATTATAAAATTATTCCGGCGTAGCCGAAGGAAGCCCATTATTAGGTTGCCACAAACCTTTATCTTCACCGTTGACATCTCCGTCAAGGTTGATGTCCGCAGACTCATAAATGAGAAAATTACCGTTACGATTACTCCATTCGGTCTTATCTGCTCCCGAAATATCTTCAAATCCTGCGTCATTGGTACGGGTGTTTCCCGCGTACATAGCCCATATACCTTGTAGGATTTCTTTTTGACCTACCCTTGTAGGTATGTTATATGCATTCTGTTTGGTAAAGTCATAGCTTATTGTACCTGTTGATTTATTGAATGCCATTGGTGCCGCAATGGGTAGGTGATTACGGTGTTCGACCAAAACATAAAAATCAGTTATGCTATTGAAATCAATATCTGCTTCTGTTATCGGCGAATATAAACTGACCGTACCGTCACGTAACAACCATGCAGGTGTTTTGTAAAATGTAGTTGTAGTATCCAATAAATCTTTTCGCAAAGAGACTAAAACCCAATCCACTACATCGGGCGAGTAGGCGGGGGTATCTTTCCATTCATCATTGGTAAACCCATTTAGTTTAGCACCAAAAGGATGCTCAATTCGGGTGGCATCGTCATTCATCGGCAAGAGATTTAAGTCATGCAGAACGGTACGCATTTGAGTATTATAGACATTATTGTAGTAAGCCGCTCCTTCCAATAAAACTTTGATGTCCAAATTAATGACTTTATTCGTCCGCACAACCTTCAACCACTTACCGTCTTTTACGAAATCTCTAAGAGTCGCTTTACTCCTCAATCCGCCATTGAGTTCATTGATGACACTTTGGTAGCTTCTGTTTTTATCACTTGCCATTTGAATGGCGAGGGTTAAGGTAGCTAGCGGCGCACTTGCTGACGTACCCGTCAGATGACCACGTTTTCCTTCCTTAGTAGGAACAGAGAGATTTTGTCCCAACACTGCAAAATTGATGGTGTTTCGTCCGTAATTGCTCTCTTTCCAAAAATTATCAAAAGTATCTAATGCCGCTACCGTCAATACATTTGACAAATCAAAATCATCGGTATTGGCAAATCCGGCGGGCCAATACTTTTCTTTATCAATATTAAGTGCATCATTTCCAGCGGAAGTTACCACTATAATGCCGTTGTCCTTGGCGCGTTGGAGTGCATTTTCAAGTATAATTGATTTTTCTCCTTTGTAACCTATACTAATATTGATGAGGTCTGCGCCATTATCAATAGCATAATGAATACCACATCCCAAATGAAATAATGTACCGTTGTTGTTGTCTTGAATTTTGATCGGCATGACCCGAATATTAGCTTCATCAGGGATGTTTTCGGTAATCAAGCCGCCTACGCCTGTTCCGTGCCCATGCTTATCATCCACCTCACCTGAATTATTAACAAAATTGAACCCGTGCCCACCTATATCACCAATACAACCATTGCTTTGGTCGTCCGCTTCAGGATTTATCCAAAGATGATTTTGAATACTCTGATGACTAAGCATCACGCCGGTATCTAAAAATGCCACTACCACACTGTCGGGAAAGTTAGTAGCTGTATTAACTTCCGGCTGATAAAGCTTTCCGTAATCAGGAGGTATGGGGGCATCTTGCTTTTTATTAACTCCGCCGTCCACGTCTGCGGATTCTTTGCTACTTTTTATCTTACCAACGATATTCAATATCGAAGAGATATCCATACTAAACTGATACAAATAGAGTTGTGTATCGCAGCCACAAGAATCAATCTGCATTCCGCCTAATTCCGTCAAGGTCGTCAATATCCCAGGTATCGAATCTTCGGGAACATTCGTAAAGTCAAATATCAATTGATTCGGTATGATGGGTTCGCCTTCAATATCAAGATTGTTGATATAATTATTGATAGGAAGTGATTGAAATTCGACCAAAGGTGTCAATGTAGAATCTATAAACCGATACTCAAATACCCCAATGTCCACTGTGTCCAATGATGGAATGACGTAAGTGGTGTCGTGCAAGGTAAAACCTCTGGTGAGTAGGCTGTCTTCTTTGAGCCAAAGCACACTCGGATTGGCATAAGGAATCTGAGGGTCGGGCTTGAGTGTTACCTCTTGACCGACAGTGTCCTGTTGGTGCTGCTCATAGCCGTAGTATTGGGGCGAGAACGTGAAAGTATTAATTGAACTATTTGTATTGTAATTAGCAGCGATGTCTTGGTGTGAAAATTCGTTTTGCTCCAGCGATAGACCTGTTAAACTACCTAAATCGGGGACGGCTCCGCTTAGTTGATTCCCTTGTAAAATCAGGTATTCTAAAGTAGGCATATTAGCCAATACATCCGGTATCGATCCAGATAATTGATTTTCTAAGAGAACTATGCTATTTAAGTTATTCAAATTGCCCAAGGAGGAAGGTATCTCGTTGGTGAGTTGATTGCCACCGAGAAACAATAACTCCAAACTACTCATATTACCGATTTCGGAGGGGATCGTTCCGCTTAATCTATTGCGACTCAGATACAGTTTCGTCAACTTGTTTAAATTACCAATTTCAGGAGGAATATTGCCCGACAGGTCATTAAAGTTTAAAATGAGAAACTCTAAATTACTCAAATTACCGATTTCGGACGGAATTGAGCCGCTTAGTTGATTATATGTCAGTGCTAAAGTCTCAAGGTGACTGAGTTCACCTAATTCGCCAGGAATATTACCAACCAAATTATTTCCCGAAATATCTCCTTGCGTGGGCGTACAGCCATTTAGTCCACCATCCAAATCAAGACAAGTTACACAGCCCTGTCCATTCAGCGTCACACCGTACCATGTACTCATCGGTTGCGTCAAATTCCATGTATTTGTCCAGTTCGGTCCGTCGGTGGCATCGTATAAGGCTACAAGGGCAAGCGAATCGCTCATACGGCAAGGCGCACAAATACCTGCTCCATTATTGCAGAACTCACTCCATGTGACATCGAAGTTGTTGCCTGCTGAAATTGAAGGGAAAGTCAATTGACTGCACAGACTCATTAAATTGGCATCATAGCAGCCGTTGAGTTGGTTGTTGGATAAACTTAAATCCGTTAGATTGGCTAAATCACCAAATTCAGGCGGAATATTACCGATGAATTGATTGTCATTCATAAACACAAATACCAAATCGCCTAAATCACCAAATTCTGACGGAATACTACCCGTGAGTTGGTTGTCGGACATACGCAAGTACATCATACTAGTCAAATTAGTCAGTTCTAAAGGAATATTACCAGTGAGTTGATTTTGGGATAAATCAATCGACTCCAGATTGATTAAATTACCGAGTTCGAGCGGAATCTGACCACTCAATTGATTGTTGACTACAGTAAAATAAGTCAAATTTATCAAATTACCGATTTCTGTCGGTATAGTACCCGTAAGTTGATTCGTTCCTAGAAGCAATTGGTCCAATTTCGTCAAATTGCCTAATTCAACCGGAATAGTACCCGTGAGTTGATTGCCACTTAAGATGAGGTATTCCAAATTACTCAAATTACCTAATTCTACCGGAATGTTACCGCTAAGTTGATTGTTCAGTAGATGTAAAAGTGTCAGGTCGGTCAAATTACCCAGTTCCGACGGAATGGCACCTGTGAGTTGATTATTTTCTAAATATAAAAATTCCAGTTTAGTCAGGTTACCTAATTCGGGGGGCATACTGCCGCTGAGTTGATTATCACTCAAAACTAAAGAACGTACACAGCCTTCTCCATCCAATGTCACGCCATTCCATGTACTCATCGGTTGGTCTAGATTCCATATATTTGTCCAGTTGGATCCGTTGGTGGCATTGTATAAGGTGACGAGAGCGAGGGAGTCACTTGTGGTACAAGTTGTTGACATGCAGATACCTGACCCGTTGTTGCAGAAGCTGCTCCATGTAGCATCGAAACTATTGCCAGTATCAATAGAGGCATTGGTCAATTGACTGCATAGGTTTATTAAACTGGTATCATAACAACCGCCGAGTTGGTTGTTGGATAAACGTAAATCCGTTAAGTTATTTAAATCGCCAATTGTCGCCGGAATACTGCCTATAAATTGATTATCATTCAAAAATAATCCTGTTACATTGGTTAAGTTGCCAAGTTCCGACGGAATGTTGCCACTGAGTTGATTGTCAGTCAAACCCAAGCCGTGTAAATTGGTCAAATTACCGAGTTCGGGCGGAATATTGCCACTCAATTGATTAGCCCCCAAGCCTAAACTGACCAAGTTGGTCAAATTGCCTAATTCCGGCGGAATAGTTCCGTTGAGTTGATTATTACTTAAAAATAAAGCAGTCAGATTGCTTAAATTCCCAAATTCCGAAGGAATACTTCCTATGAGTTGATTGTTAAATAAATTCAGGAAAGTCAAGTTTGTTAAATCACCCAATTCCGGCGGGATATTACCGCTTAGTCGGTTGTTGGGTAAACGCAATTCCGTTACACATCCCTCTCCATTCACCGTTACGCCAAACCATGTACTCATCGGCTGGCTTAGATTCCATGTATTTGTCCAGTTGGCTCCGTCGGTAGCATTGTATAAGGCTATGAGGGCGAGGGAGTCGGTTTCGCTACAAGAAGGTAGGCACGAGCCTGCTCCGGTGTTACAGAAGTCTTCCCAATTAGCATCGAAGTTATTGCCGTCACTAATCAGTGAGTCACCACCGACATAGAGTTGACTACACAATTTCATTAGGTTGGAATCGTGGCAGCCACTAAGTTGATTATTACTCACAACCAGAACTCCTAACTCGGGTAAATTACCAAGTTCTGATGGAATACTACCACTGAGTTGATTATCGCCCAAGTATAAATTTGTCAAATTTGTTAAATCACCGAATTCGGGTGGAATACTACCGGTGAGTTGGTTGTTCAATAAATTTAAATATGTCACCTTGGCTAAGTTGCCCAGTTCCGGCGGAATACTACCGCTGAGTTGATTATTGTATAAAGTTAAATGCATCAGACTAATTAAAGTGCTCAATTCTGATGGAATACTACCACTGAGTTGATTATCATATAAATGTAACCACTGCAATTTATTTAAATTACCCAATTCCGGTGGAATACTGCCACTGAGTTGATTAGCGTGTAAAGTTAAATGCATTAAATTAGCTAAATCACCTAATTCTGACGGAATGCTACCACTTAACTGATTACGATGTAGGCTCATGCTTGTCAAATTAGGTAAATTACCCAGTTCCGGCGGGATACTACCTGAGAATTGATTGCCCCAAATATTTAAAAGTTCTAAGTTGGTTAAATTGCTCAATTCTGACGGAATACTGCCACTGAGTTGATTAGCGGCCAGAGTCAGTTCAATCAAGTTGGATAAATTGCCTAATTCCGGTGGAATACTCCCACTGAGTTGAGTGTTATTGTACAACTGCAATAATTTCAAGTTGGTCAAATTACCCAATTCCGGCGGAATACTCCCACTGAGTTGAGTGGTCCACAAGCGCAAATCTTCTAAGTTGGTTAAATCACCCAGTTCTGGCGGAATACTACCTCCAATTGGATTGCCTATCAAATAAAACAGTTTAAGATTGATTAAATTACCAAGTTCTGGTGGAATACTCCCACTAAGTTGACTGCTATTCAAGCGTAAATCTTCTAAGTTGGTTAAATCACCTAATTCCGGCGGAATACTACCCCCAAGTGGATTCTTCGTCAAATCCAATATTTTCAAATTCATTAAGTTACCCAATTCCGGTGGAATACCGCCACTGAGTCCATTAAACGTCAAATCTAAATCTGTTAAATTGGATAAGTTCTCCAGTTCCGGTGGAATGTTGCCACTCAATTGATTTTCAGATAAGTTTAAACTTGTCAAGTTGGATAAATTGCCCAGTTCCGGTGGAATATTGCCATTGAGCTGATTGAATACCAAACGCAATTCCATCACACAACCGTCTCCATTCACCGTCACGCCAAACCATGTACTCATCGGCTGGCTTAAATCCCATGTATTAGTCCAGTTGGCTCCGTCGGTAGCATTATATAAAGCCACGAGGGCGAGGGAGTCGGTTTCGCTACATAAGCCACAAGTCCCTACTCCGGTTTCGCAAAAGTCTTTCCATGTGGCATCGAAGTTATTGTCAGTATCAATTGAAATTGCAATAAAAGGTTGGCTACACAGGTTCATCAAATTAGTATCATAACAGCCGCTAAGTTGATTAGTTTGTAAATATAAACTCGTCAGATTAGTTAAATTGCCAAATTCTGCCGGAACACTACCACTGAGTTGGTTGTTAGCGAGAGCTAAATATTCTAAATTGCTTAAACTACCGAGTGATGATGGAATATTGCCATCAAGCTGATTGGAGTTTAGTGCTAAATATATTAAACCTGTTAAGTTGCCCAACTCTGTGGGAATGTTGCCACTAAGTTGATTATCTCTTAAAACCAAAAAATCTAAATTAGCCAAATTGCCAAGTGCTACCGGAATATTGCCACTAAGCTGATTGTCATTTAGCCACAAAAATAATAAATTGCTTAAATTGCCAAGTGAAGTTGGAATATTACCGCTAAGTTGATTATTACTTAAAATCAAATATATTAAGTTGGACAAGTCACCAAGTTCTGTAGGAATATTACCACTTAGTTGATTGTTGTCCAACCACAAATGCGTTAAATTGGTCAAATTACCAAGTTCGGAGGAGATACTTCCATTCAACTGATTATCCCCTAAATCTAAAACTCTCAAATTAGCTAAATTACCCAATTCTGTGGGAATGTCACCAGTCAATTGATTATCAGACAAATTCAACTCCCGTAAATCAGCTAAATTTCCAAGTTCGTTTGGAAGAGTTCCACTAAGTTGATTTTCAGACAAATACAAACCTCTCAAATTATTCAAACTTGTAAATTCCGACGGAATAATGCCATTGAGTTGATTATCAATCAAATTCAAATTTGTTACACAGCTCTCTCCATTCACTGTCACGCCATGCCATGTACTCATTGGTTGGCTTAGATTCCATGTATTTGTCCAGTTGGCTCCGTTGGTGGCATTGTATAAGGCTACGAGGGCGAGGGAGTCGGTTTCGCTGCAAGGTAGTGAGCAGATGCCTGCTCCGGTGTTGCAGAAGTCTTCCCATGTGGCATCGAAGTTATTCTCGTTAGAGATAGCGGCGATAGTTAGTTGATCGCATAAATTCATTAGGTTAGAATCATAGCAACCGCTTAATTGATTTCTCCAAGAACTCCATTCTATCAAATTACCTAAATTTCCTAATTCTGCCGGGAGACTACCACTGAGTTGATTTTGAGCGAGATACACACTTGTCAATTTACTTAACTTCCCAATCTCTGGCGGAATATTGCCACTGAGTTGATTACCCCCCAAAGCTAACTCTGTTAAATTACTTAAATTCCCTAATTCTGCCGGAATACTACCACTAAGTTGATTGAAACTCAGATTCAAAACTGTTAAATCACCTAGCTCACTTAGCTCCTGTGGAATATTACCGACCATATTATTTCCTCCAGCATTTATCAAAGCACAACTTGCAATTCCATCAAAATCAAGACAAGTCACACAGCCTTCCCCATTCACTGTCACACCATACCATGTATCCATCGGCTGCGTTAAATCCCATGTATTTGTCCAGTTGGTTCCGTTGGTGGCTTCGTGTAGGGCTACGAGGGCGAGGGAGTCTCTTTCGTCACAAGGTAATGGACAGGTACCAGCTCCTGTGCTACAGAAGTCGTCCCAAGTGGCATCGAAGTTGTTGCCTTCGCTGATTGAGATTGTATTAAAAGATTGACTACATATACTCATTAAATTAGCATCATAGCAACCGCTGAGTTGATTGTTGGACAAATTTAAGCTATTAACAAAGGATCCGTTCCAACTGGTCACATCCCCAAATTCTGATGGAATGTTACCAGTGAGTTGATTATCATTCAAATCTAGACTTCTCAAACTGGTTAAATTGCTAATATTTGCCGGAATACTGCCACTCAGTTGATTATCGCTCAAATACAGCCCTCTCAAATTCACTAAATTGACAATGTCTGCCGGAATATTCCCACTGAGTTGGTTAAAACCCAAAGACAAAAATTCCAATTTCGTCAAATTTCTAAATTCTACAGGGATATTCCCGCTGAGTTGATTGCTGGACAAATACAACTTTTCTAAATTGATTAAATTGCCAAGTTGTACAGGAATACTGCCGCTGAGTTGATTCCGATTCAACCATAACTCTGTCAAATCGGTTAAATTACCAAGTTGTACAGGAATACCTCCACTGAATTGATTGTTATCCAACCATAGCTCTGTCAAATCGGTTAAATTACCGAGTTGTAAAGGAATACCACCGCTAAGTTGATTCCCTCTAAAATCCATACTTACCAAGCTGTTCAAATTACCGAGTTGCGTAGGAATACCACCACTGAGTTGATTCCCACTCAACCGCAACTTTGTCAATTTACCTAAATTGCCGAGTTGTAGAGGGATGCTACCTGTGAGTTGATTTTCTCTCAAATCTATACTTGTCAAGTTGGTTAAATTACCAAGTGATGACGGAATAAGTCCGCTGAGTTGGTTCTCTCTCAAATCCATACTTGTCAAGCTGGCTAAATTGCCGAGTGATGAGAGAATACTACCGCTGAGTTGATTCCACCCCAAGGATAAATCTCTTAATTTGGTTAAATTACCTAATTCTCCCGGAATGTTACCACTGAGTTGATTTCTATGCAACCGTAATTCTGTTAAATTAGTTAACTTTCTAAGTTCGGAGGGAATACTACCGGTGAGTTGATTGTTAGTCAGGTGTAAACCTATCAAGTTGGTTAAGTTGCCTAATTCTGTTGGAATACTGCCAGTGAGTTCATTATTATTTAAAGACAAATGTGTCAAATTAGTTAAGTTGCCTAATTCTGAGGGAATATTACCTACCAAGTTGTTCCCAAAACTAATGCGGCTTATACAGTCATCTACGCCGTCCAAATCAAGGCAAGTTACACGCCCACTCGCGTCCAACGTCACTCCATGCCAAGTACTGACAGGTTGATTCAAATCCCAGGTATTTGTCCAGTTAGCACCATCGGTAGCATTGTATAAGGCAATAAGTGCAAGACGGTCATTTGGATTGACTTGGGTTTTCCCCAAAATCGGAAAACAAAAAATATAAAAAGCAGAAACAAGTAAGGTGATTAAATTTTTCATAGTAGTGATTTTCTATAAGTATTTAAAAACTAAAGATACTGTTTTTTTGATATATAAAGGAATCTCCCGCCTACTTTAGTAAGCGGGAGTGATTCCTTTCCGTAGCGTAAAAAAAGAAACACGCTACTCGTCTTGAGAAACCACATCACGAGTTTAATGCTTCTTTTTTTGTATTGAATTGATTGAATTTTTTAGCGTTATTGCTTGGAGCTACGGACTTAAAAGGGTTAATATTTTTATACAAAAATCGAAGGCAAACGAATCGTTGAAATGTTCGCAGCCTTCGATTTCTCTAAGCAAGTTTTATTGTGTTATATTCGCTTTATTAGGATTTAATGCTTCAACTAAAGGAGTAAGTTCGTCAAAATTAGGTGCGTTTAACATGATGTCATCGCTTGATTCGAGTTGATGAGTCTCGGTGACTTCCATACTTATCTTTCCAGTATCATCTCCTGCTGCCAAACCTTGCGAGCCTGTACAGCTTATCCATCCTCCTGCCTCTTGTGAGTAAATGCGACCTGTACCGTAAATACCATCTTTATACCAACCTGCACCGTAACCACATGCACCGTCGTAAATATAAAACCAAACATCTTGAGCACCGCATACATCGCCATTGTCCTCCCATAGGTAAATCCAACCGTAAGCATTCGTGTAAACTAAACCATCACCTTGAAAGTATCCCCAACCGAATTGTCGGGTATAAAGCCATGTATCGATGCCGTTGAGCATTTGAGCAGCAGTATTTCTGATGACATTTCCGGGTTGAGTACCGAACCCATTGCTGAAACTGATTCCGGCACTTGTCTTATCACAGTAACTCATAATTGTACCACCTCCAGATGGTTGAGCAGGACGGACACAAAAGTTACAATCAAGTGATTGACCCGGAGTAGGGTTCGGTTCTTCTTGACAAGAGCCACATCCGTCTATGGCAGTATTATTTCCATTCCATACACAGGCATGAGTATGCCGTGAACCCAGTACGTGTCCCAATTCATGTGCAAATACCTTGACGCTTCTCGTATAATTCAGGGCTTCGGGAGTGTTGTGGTTGCTTCTGATTCCTGAAAAGAACATTCTGTCGTCAATGTCTGGGCTGCAATATTCACCTATACTGCCTGCTATTCCACTTCCACCTATTTTGAAAGAAACCAAAGCTCCGATATGACCGCCAAAAGCATTATCACTGTTAAAACGATTCTGAAATTGAGTCAAAAAATCTCTGGCACTTCTACCCGAATAAGAGCTGGCAGAGGGCCAATATACCATTTGAGAGACTTTAATATTGACACCTTCATTGGCATATAAAGCTGCCGATTGATTGAAGATTGAAGATACAAATGATACCATGCTTGAGCCTTTGGCTACGAAAATATCATTATCAATTTCTATGTATATTCTGATACCTTGCCCTGTATTTTTATACTGTACCTCAGCACCTTTATATTCCAACAAGTCACTTGGATAAGGAACGCCCATATCCTCTGTACCACATTCCATGTGATATTCTCCCGTCAAATCACTCTCAAAATATACGATATGTTCGTTTTTACGGGATTTCTTATCGGTCATCTTACCGATAACATAATTACCTTTATCATTGGAGAAAAAACCACTTATCTCTCCGTCTTGAATACTTAAGGCTACCAATGAACTGTTATCGCCTTTAATGATACCGCGATAATGAACACCCAAATCAAAGTCAGCTTTCTGACCGTCAATCGTTGTCAATTTAAAATCGTGTGTAAAAATGTCGGCTTTTACCAACTCCAATTCAAAGTCTGCATCTTTCGTCGGTACAGCCAAACGAAGTGAATTGGGGGCAGTTCGTTTGAGTTCACTCAATGCTTTTGTGTCAATGTCCAGGATAGTTCCGTCTAATACCAAGTTTTGTAAATCAGGTCGTGCAGTGCGTAGTTTTTGGGTGTTTTTGAAGGTGTTAAATAATTGAAAATCGCTTGCCGGACGTTCCTTTACCGTTTTTGAAATGGTGTTTTTCGTTACGGTTTGATTACCTTTCAGAATGTCTTTAGCATCGTTATTCGTAAATGTGTCTTTTTCGCAGGCTGCAAATATCAGGGCTACTGATATACATAATGTGATTAATTTAATTTTTAAAGATGTCATGATTAATGTTTTTTAAAATGTTAAATAGTTGTTGTTCTCTTTACTTTCGATGAAATCCCGCGCGGTTGATTTCATTGAAGGCGTTAAAAATTATCATCTTTGAATAGCCAAAAACATATTTGTCGTTTTATGTTCTATCTGAATGTAAATATTTTTTGATGTCAAAGATTCGATTCACTAATACATTGAAATGTGGACATCTTTCTTACCTTCTTCTGTTAAGAAAAATAAAAAAACATTTAACGTTTTTGCTTAATTTGCTTATAATCAGCGTTTTACGAAAGAAATAATTTTTAAAAAAATCTAAATTACATCTGATATTTATTCATCTTTTCTTTATATTTGTAGAAATAAAACACAGCACAATATGGACAGAACACCACATAGCGACCAAAAGTATATTGATGCCTTATTGAATAATGATGCTCAATTAATAGATGAGATTTACTTGAAATGGCACAAAGATGTCTTGAACTTTATCCGTAAAAACAATGGCAATGAACAGGACGCAGATGACCTGTTTCAGGAATCTCTGATGGCAATTATTAGAAGGGTAAGAAAGGGAGACTTTGTACTCACAGTACCATTCGGCGGGTATTTTTATGCGGTTTATTCTACTCAATGGAAAAGTAATTTGAGAGAAAATAAGAAAGACAAGGTAATAAAAGAGGAATTCAAACAATATATACATGAAAGTCCCCCACTCGCTCTTGAAACCACACTTCAAGAAGAGCGTTATCAGTTGTACAAAAAATATTTTGAACAACTGTCAGAGAACTGCCGCCAACTTCTAAGCCTGACCTTCCAAAAAATCAGCCGAAAAAAAATCATGGAACGCCTCGGATATGCCTCCGAAAATAGTACGAATCAACGCATACACCGATGTCGTGGTAATTTGCAAGAACTCGTTAAACAGGATCCGGCTTATCAACAATTGAAAGCTGCGATTAATCCAAACAAAAATATTAAGACATGAATTTTAACTACGAACAAATCGACCAATATATCAACGGTACGCTGACAGGTGAAGCTCTCGCCGATTTTGAAGCAAAACTACTGACAGACAAAACACTGGCAGAAGAAGTGGCTTTGTACAAAGATGTGGATGTGACACTCGCGAGTGCTTACGCATACAAGGAAGAAGACGCAGCATTGGAGCAAACATTTAATCAATTGGGCAAAAAGTATTTTACAAAAGAAGCTACAATACAAGAAGTCGATAGTGCAAAAATCAAGCAAGACAACACCAAAGTTATTCCGCTTCAACCCAGAGCAAAAGAAAGTGAGGATAGACAACCATCAGGTTTGCGTTGGCTAAGACCTATAATTGGATTGGTAGCAGCAGCTTTGATAGCTTTGCTGATATTCCAACCTTGGCAGCGTAGTTTGATAGACCGTTATTATGAGCCTTTTGCCTTGGAGATTGGGCAGAGAAGCGATGGAGCAGCAGGACTAAAAGATGCCCAAAAAGCCTATAATTCAGGTGATTATGCTTCGGCTTTGCCTGTTTTTGAAAAATATACAGGAGATAAGATAGAAGTCCAAATCGCCAAAGGCAATGCTGAATACTATCTCGGCAAAACAGACGCAGCCATCAGCACATTCCAAAAAATAGCTTCCGGCAATTCTGTCTATACACCAACTGCGA
>Ga0209186_1001634_pt1 | contig 16360 bp, 14 predicted proteins | sample SidtaG_FD_187426 | JGI IMG/M metagenome (GOLD analysis project Ga0209186, IMG submission 187426) | Marine algal microbial communities from Sidmouth, United Kingdom - Sidmouth_Male2 metaG (SPAdes) (version 2) | ecosystem: Host-associated > Algae > Red algae > Unclassified | place: Sidmouth...
TATTTTGAAATGAATCGAATCAAAAATGACGCGAATACTCACTGTATTTAAGGATTTTTTGGTGAAGAGTCATTTTAAAAGAAATACTCAAAAAAGTAAATAAATTTGTGAAACAGTGTACTTAGTATCAGGAACAAAATAAATGTATATTTTCGACTTATTCTTTTTCCTTTATACTTCACCAAATTTCCCTTAAATGCAGTGAGTATTCGCGCCAAATTTGGTTCGTCTAAAGAAAAAATAACGACGCGAAGAATGTACATTTATTTAATTTCTTTCACTAATCATTTCAACATTATAGCATTAATTTCCATTCATTCATTCAAAATTCATCCATTCATTCATTAATTTCGCCCCATGAAAATTCTGTTTATTTCGCATAAATATCCACCTACGATAGGGGGTATGGAGAAGCAGTGCTTTGAATTGATTCGGGGCGTGGAGAAGGAGCACGAAGTCTATAAAGTAGTCTTTGATGCAACACAAGAAAATAGGATACAATTCTTTTTTAAACTAAAAAAACGAGTCAAAAAAATCCTTCGGGCGCAGCCCGACATCGACATCATTCACCTCAACGATGGCTTGATGGCGTACTTCGGCATTTGGTTGCAAAAATATACCAACATACCTGTTTTCGTTACCTATCATGGCTTGGATGTTGTCTTTCCCAATTCGATTTATCAGCAAAAAGTCATTCCAAAATATCATCGTTATGCGGGCGGAATATGCGTGAGTGCGGCTACCGCAGAGGCGTGTGTGACGCGAGGTTTTTCTGCGGAAAAAATTTATGTAGTACCCAATGGTGTAGATGCAGAAATAGCTAATTTAGAGGTAGATATAAGTGAAATTGTCGAAGAATTTCGAGCTAAATACGATATTGATTTATCCGAAAAAAAAATCATTATCAGCCTCGGCAGACCAGTAAAGCGGAAAGGCTTTTCGTGGTTTATAGAATCGGTTGTCTCGCAGCTGAATGAAGACATTTTATACATTATCGTCGGACCCAATAAGAGTAATTTGCGCATACCTTTATGGCGGAAAATACTACCAAAAAGATGGGTCGATGAGATAGATTTATTCTTGGGCGCATCAAGCGACGAGCAACGTATTAATGAATTTTTACAAAAAAACGAATACAAAAATCGCGTCATTCAAACAGGTGCATTGCCTTATAAAAAAATGATGTCTTTACTCACTTTAGCAGATATTTTTGTGATGCCAAATATTCGTATAAAAGGCGATGCGGAAGGCTTTGGTTTGGTGGCTTTGGAAGCTACACTACGCCAAACGCCCGTACTCGCGAGCGGTATTGAAGGCATCACTGAAGCGATAAAAGATGAAAAGAATGGTTATTTATTGCCTTCGGAAAATGCCGAAATTTGGACGAAAAAAATCCACGAACTACTCGAAAACTCAGAAGAATTGACCCGAAAAGGTAAGAAATTCCAGCAATTTACTTTAGAAAATTATAGTTGGGAAAAAATGGCGGAGGGCTATATTGAAGTTTTTAAAAAAAATCATTGCAGCAATTCGTTAACTCGTACACAAACATGAGCAAACAGGGTAAACAAGGTTATACTTACGTCAGTTATGGTAAGGAAAAATACTTACACCATGCAGTGGCTTCTGCCTTGACAATCAGGCGATTCGACAAAGAGCGTCCGATTGCGATTGCTTGTCCGAAGGCGCATTTAGAGGTTTTGGAACAGGAGGAATTGAGGGATATATTTCAAGTCAAATACGAACTCGCGCCCGAACATTGTTCTATCGTTGGGTTCAAGCATCATTTGGAGAAATTTTTATTTTTTGAGCAAAACATTTTTCTCGACAGCGACATTATATGGTGTAGGCAACCGGATACACTATGGCAGACATTTGAGGGCTTTCCGGTTACGATTACGGGCAATGAAACGGCGGATAGTTTCTTTGGTGCGCCGAAAGGTGTAGCGGTGCTGTGGGATGTTTTACTCCGAAAAAGGCGGCGCACACTACGGCGTTTTGGGCTGTCTTATTTGAGTCGGGTGCAGTCGGGCGTGATATACGCCCAAGACGATGCGCTGACGGCAGAAGTCTGTGCGACAGCTCGCGAAATGCTAAACCGAATCGACGAAACACACTTTCAAAGTCGCCTCAAAGAAAGCGGCAGAACGATGGAATCCTGCGAGTGGAGTTTGGCTATGGCGATGTCAAAATTGAATATTCCGGTCTATCCCTGGTTTCAGGGGAAGAGTAGTGTCCAGTTGGATTATATCGGCAATTATACGCAGCACGATGAAGCATTTGAGGCGGTGAAATGCCTCTATTATCCCGATTCGTTGGTGTATAGTTTGCGAGGATTGAAAAGCGCGACTTTGCAGCGTTTTTTGACTCGATTGTTGACCTTTTTTGGCAAAGGAGATTATATGTATGTGACGCCTTATTGCCTGCATTTTGGTTGGCTGCATGAGAAGCAGCCCTTCCTTGATTTTGCAGAACAAAAATGGAAGGAATTAGTGATAGAGAGTAATGAAGAAATTGAATAAAATTTTGACATTTTTAAAATGTAGTTGACACTTTAGTGGACAAAAAAATAATGTACCCCGTTTGCTAAACTTTTCAAGTTTCGTAAACGTAAGCATACCACCAAAATTTGTAACCATCTAAATACCAGTGCTTTACTTACGTTTACTAAACTTTTTGAAGTTTAGTAAACGGATTCCTAAATATTGTTTTTATTTTAAAGTGAGAAAAAAGTGTAAACTACTTTTGTGAGAAATTTAAACATGCCAAAATTTTGAATTTAAATAGAATAAAAAATAAATGGACTGCCTTTTCGTCTAGCTCAAAAGGTAAGCTGACTTTTAAGTGGTTGCGCCGTAGTTTTATAGTGGGGATTATCGCCTTTTTGGTTTGGCAAATTGTTCAAATTGGTTGGCAGGAAGTCCTCAAATCGCTACCTACTACGCCGTGGTTTTATGTGATTTTTTTGATATTATATTTTGCTTTGCCAATAAGCGAACAATTCATTTATCGAATGTCGCTCAATTTTACTTTTTGGGAGGGTTTGAAGATATTTATTCAGAAAAAAGTTTTGAATGCAGATGTACTTGGCTACTCCGGAGAAGCGTATTTTTATGTTTGGGGCAAACAACATCTTGAAGAAGACGATAAGTATATTTTTAATATCATCAAAGATAATAATATCATCTCGTCTTTTGCTTCGACTTTGCTTGCGATTATATTATTGACCCTATTTATTAGTGTTAGCGAAGTTGATTTTTTAGAAGTCATTAAGGTCAGTACAAATGTGGTGATTGGAGTGGTAACAACGGCGATACTTGTTATTTTTCTGGGGATTTATTTTCGGAAATACATCATCTCCATGAATCGAAATATGGCACTAAAAATATTTGGTGTTCATATATTTAGAATTATATTTGTTTATACTTTAGAAATATTACAATGGATGGTCGTTTTGCCGCTTGTGCCGCTACATATATGGTTTGTTTTTCTCTCGGCAAGAATTATTGCCAGCCGTCTGCCTTTCATTCCGAGTCAGGATTTGTTATTTGTTTCTATTAGTCTGGAAATGTCGAAGTATATGGACGTATCGGGGGCCGCTATCGCCGGAATTATGATTGCCAATAATTTTTTAACGAAAAGTATGAACCTCGTTTTGTACAGTTATTTTTCGGGAAAACAGCATAAAAAACCGCAAATGAATAAATGAAGAAGGAGTGAATGAATCGGGGGATTTAGGGAAGAGGAAGAAAATAATCTACCCCAAATGAAGCCGTTATTTTTTTTTATATGTTTGGCTAAATTTGACGCGCATAGCCGAGCTACGCAAGGAGAATTTAGTGAAACATATAAGAAAAAGAACAATTCAGACGGGTAGATTATTTTTTTCGTATTCCCTTATTTAAAATTCATTCAATATGAAATTAGCACTGATTACACAAGATTTTCCGCCGGAAATGGGTGGTATTCAGACCTATTCTTACGAGATAGCGAAGCGACTTGCGCCCCGTTGCGAAGAGTTTGTACTCATTGCCCCTGACAAGCCAAATGCACAAGCCGTTGATAGTCAATTAGATTTTGAAGTATTGCGCGTCAAAACGCCCAATACGCTATTGGGTACGCTGGGTGCGCTGCGTGTTGTACGGTTTTTGAAAAAGAGAAAGATTGACCATATATTTCACGCTCAATGGCAAACGCTGCCGATTTCTGTATTTGCCCGAAAAAGGGGTTTGGTGTGCTCAGTAACGGTGGCAGCACATGGGCGCGAGTATATTTTCAATCCTTTTAGCGGGACTAAAGTGGGCGCGAAATTGTATGAAAATTACAAAAAATACCTTATCACAAAAGTAGATTATTTCCTGCCTGTCAGTCGATACACATCGGGCATTTTGGAGCAGTACAGCATCCCTGCCAAGCAACGAACCGTAGTGATGAACGGCACAAATCCTGATTTATTTTTTCCGATAAATAATAATGCACTCAAAGAAAAATACGGCTATACGGGCAAACAAATTATCCTAACTACTGCGCGACTGATAAAGGCTAAAGGCTTAGATACCATACTGCGAGCGATACCGAATTTGGTGAGCGAATTTCCTGATTTACAATACCTTATCGTTGGTGAAGGTCCGTACAAAGCGGATTTGGAGCGTTTGACGACGGACTTGGGCATGGAGGCGCATGTCAAATTTACGGGGCGGATTCCCTACGAAAAAGTCAATGAGTATTATAATTTGTGTGATATTTACGTGATGCTTTCGGAGATAGAGGCATTTGGTATTGTTTATCTTGAAGCGGCGGCTTGTGGCAAACCGAGTATTGGTTCGCGCATAGGCGGCATCCCGGATGCTATCATAGAAAATGAAACCGGACTACTCGTAGAAGCAGGGCAATCCGAAGAACTTATCGAAGCTATCAAACGCTTACTTGCGGACGATGCGCTACGCACACGTATGGGTGAGGCAGGTCGGGCGCGGGTGTTGCGCGAGGCGAATTGGGATAGGGTGGGGGACTTGATTTTTGATTTGCTGACGGCTTGATGTGTTTGTTAAATACTCAAAACTCACCTTGCATTTTCAAAATGCAAGGTGAGTTTTGAGGCTACTTCGATTTCACAAATTTCCTCGAAATCATCCCTTCGGAATTTTGAAAAGAAATGAAATAAATGCCGTTTGGAAGGTTTGAAATATGGATTGAACCGCTTTGCTGTCCGTCGATTTCTTGTGTGATAAATATTTTACCAAGCGAATCATAAATTTTCATTTGTGTATTTTGCAAATGTTTATCACTTTGAATATCAAATTGAAGGATATTCGTTGCCGGATTTGGACTTAGTGTGAGTTGCCAATTTTCGTTTTCATTTGGGGTGAAAATATTGGTCAATAAGACTTCATCAGATATAATTGTTCCGGTCGTATCTCCATCAATGACATAAGCACTTAGTCCTCTGCTAATATAACCCTCAAAGCACCAATGGTAAAGTATAGTTTCGCCCAAACCTTCCTGCCATTTTCTATAATATTGGTCGGTACAGCCTCCGTTGATAAGTAAATCGTTTGAGCTCGTAGTTGCCTGAAAATGACTATGGATTCGTGCGTTGATCCAACTCTCTGAATACATAAACTTTAGCCAATTATCGTTTTCATCTTGACCATAATAAAGCATGTGTTTTTGACCTGTAAAGCTCTCGTCCGGCTGCTGATAATGGCAATCAACATAGCTCTGTTCCCAATAATCATTCTCATAGTTATCAAAAGCTAATTCAATACAACCCAATTCATTGAGATTAAATAACTGACGCGGATATAAATCGGCAATATTATTTTTGGCAAATGTATGTGTATAATCTATTTCTGTATGCGATTCTGACGTGACTTGTTGTTCATAATAATACCCAACTGTTTCATAATTTGCCTGATACATAATACGATTGATTTCATAGACAATAGAATCTTGAAAATTCTGCCTTCCGGTCACTTTGATTTTGGCAGTTCCATATCTGCCGCCGTGTTTGCCGCCGTTGTGAAAACCGTATTGAAAAACATCTCCCACATTAAAATCAAAAAACTCTTGATAGTCGGGTATTTTGAATCCCAAATCGCGGGTTTGGATGCCCATGAGTCGGTAATACATATCATTATCAAGTTGGGGAAATTCGATAATTCCGTGTGATTTGGAAAGGATGATTGTGTCGCCATTCGATAGAGCGATGTGTTTGAGTGAGTCAATATTCCCAAAAATTTCGCCTTCCGTAATCGAGACAACTTCGGCAAAAACACCCTCATAATATTCAAAAATCCACGTTGCACCTACGGGAGCGCAAGGCTTTAAAAATAGCTCATTATCAAGCGTAAATATATATTCACATTCATTGGCAATGACCATGTCGCTACCCAAAAATTGCGATTGATTTTGGAGGTAAGCCTGCGAATAGCCCGATACAATATTGCATGTATCGCACCGTTTGACGATTTTATTGAGATGCGATGTATTGATGCCCGTCAAATCTGTATTGACCGAATCCACCCATATCGTAGCGGCAACGGGAGAATTGCTTTTTAAAACATTCAAATTATTAAATCCGTCGTTATAAACTATTGAATCATAAGGCATAGTATCACCGATAAGTTCGTAGTGATACACATCGCCTTCGATTATCGGCGACCAATTTTGAGCAAAGACATTAAAAGATAATACAACGAAAAATAAGATTGGGTAAAATAATTTCATAGTGAAATGTTTTTTGTATATGAAAAAATAATGTCGGATAGAAAGCCTGTTTTGAGTGGCTTTATTTTCGTTTGTGTTGGTTTTTTATTGGGTTATAAATTATATAAAATGAGCGTGTCAGTCTCATCTTTCCAAAGATAGGGAATTTTTTTTGCTTTATCAAGCTGCCAATTCCCCGATTTTCACCGTAATATCAAATTGCGTAAACAGCGTCTGCAATTCTTCTAAAAAATCACTTCGCATGGCTTGGTATTGGTGCATCATGCTCAATTCGCCCGATTCGTTTTTGTGGAATTTGACCATGTTATTGAGCTTGTCTATTTGCTCTAAGATGTCCGATATACGAGAGATTTTTTCTTCTGTTTGTGTTGTGTTCATGTTGATATTGTGGGAGAATTTATGGCTTATTTCGCGCACGTTACTTAGTCAAAATTTCCGCGCCCATCGGTTTTTATGAGGAATCCGCTACTAATATATTCGCCACCAAGTGTTCCTCCAATGATGAAACCACAGTCGTCAGTCCGACGGATGACATTCACATCATGCGTGGTAGATTTATCATAAGCAATCTCCCATTCTAGCGTAAGGTCATCAGAAAATTCTGCCAAATAGATATCACGATAACCACCCATTTGGTCTGTATTTCCGGCTACTGCAAATTTACCGTTGTCGGTACTTGTGACGGTATGAAATTTGACGTTCGGAAAATTTGCATCATTAATAGTATTGCCGTTTTGACTTACTTTTACAATATAACTTCCGGAGGTGTTTGTTCCAACTGAAATATAACTGCCGTCCTCTAACATTTCCGTGTCAAGGATACGTGCACCTAAAAAACTATTTTCCCATATCAATGCACCAACCAATGAAAAATTCATCATAAAGTTCAGACTACCATTAGCTGATGATGTCCAACCTGTTATGACGTAACCGTCATTGGATGAATTACGAATTAATGACTTGACAGCGGGTTGATTGTTAATGGGTTGCATCCATACTATATCCATGTCATTATCTAATTTTACGAGATAGTTGTTGACAATGGCTACATAACCACCGTCAATGGCATTGATTATCTTACTAATGTAATAATTCTCTGTACTTGGGAAATCCAAAGTTTTTTCCATCAGCACATTGCCTGTGTTATCAATTTTAATAAGAACGACTCTACCAATGGGTGAGATATTTTGTGTAATGGCTGCGATATATCCATCACCTTCATTAGAGGGAATAATCGAAGAGCTGCTTTCCGTGTTGGGTATATAATATGGAGTATAATCAATTGGTTCATGTTCGATAGCCCACTCAATCATTCCACTCGCATCCACTTTGACAACTTCTGTTCTTGATACGAGAATATAACCACTATACGGATAACCCGGATTAAAGGGAGAACCTGCAAGTCCCGTAGTGATATATCCACCATCCGGTGTAATAATGAAGTCATTAATTCGCTTTGAGGGACTGTACTCCAAGTCATTAATCAATTCAAATTTCGTAGCTGCCATCACTTCAATACTCATCGTATTTGTACTCTGTTCCACACTATTTGAAGCAGTCAAAATAACCTCATAAACTCCGGCTTCTTCGTATGCGTGTGTCGGATTTTCCTCTGTGGAAGTATTACCATCACCAAATTCCCACAGAAAAGAAGTGGCATCTTGTGAGGTATTTTCAAAGGTAATCGGGCAATCTTCCCAATACTCGTCATTGAGTTCATTGAAGCCGGAAGTAGGAGAAGGCGGTGTTGGTGTTGTGGGTATTATGTCATCATCATTGTTGCAGGAAAAAATAAGAATAAGGCAGAAAATGGATAGTATTTTTTTCATGGTGGATGTATTTTTTTATATAAAAAAATGGAATGTCGGTTTGTCGGAAAGCCTGTTTTTCAAGGCTTCAATTTGTTTGTGTAAAGTTTCTTTTGTAAAGATAGGATAATTTTTTGAGAATTGTTTAGCGAACGAATCTCATAAAACAAAAAAAATCCGCGTCATCCGTACAATCCGCTAAATCTGCGTTCCATTTCACGTTCACACCTCAACCCCTTCAAAATACCCTGCATACCGTGCCTCCACTTCATCCAACACCCCAAAAAGCACCTCCGCCTCCATATGATCCACCAGTCGCGCGCGATAAGCTTTAATGCCCGGCAAGCCCTTGAAATAATTAGTATAATGACGGCGCATTTCCAACACGCCGAGCTTTTCGCCCTTCCATTCTATTGAGTGAGTAAGGTGCTGACGTGCGGCATCCACACGCTCACGGACAGTAGGCTTGGCGAGAAGTTCGCCCGTTTTGAAATAATGTTTGATTTCATTAAAAATCCAAGGATAACCAATACTCGCTCTACCAATCATAATACCGTCCACGCCATAGCGTTCGCGGTACAATTTCGCTTTTTCTGGCGAGTTGATGTCGCCATTGCCGAAGATAGGAATATGAACACGCGGATTCTCCTTTATTTTGCCGATGAGCGACCAATCTGCTTCACCTTTATACATCTGCTTACGCGTACGCCCATGTATCGAAAGTGCCTGAATACCAACATCTTGCAAACGCTCCGCTACTTCCTCAATATACTTCGTATTATCATCCCAGCCCAATCGCGTTTTTACCGTTACAGGTTTATTGGTACGCTTCACGATGGCTGCTGTGAGCGCGACCATTCGCGGAATATCTTGCAAAATACCGGCACCCGCCATCTTGCAAACCACCTTTTTTACCGGACAACCAAAATTAATATCCAACACTTCCGGGTCAGCTTCTTCTACGATTTCGGCGGCACGTTCCATAGAGTCCAGATTTGCCCCAAAAATCTGTATACCGATAGGTCGCTCGTAATCATAAATATCCAATTTTTGCACACTCTTATGGGCGTCACGTATCAAACCTTCCACCGAAATAAATTCGGTGTACATCATATCTGCGCCATTCGCTTTGCACAAGGCGCGAAAAGGTGGGTCGCTCACATCCTCCATCGGAGCAAGCAATAAAGGAAATTCGCCAAGATTGATGTCGCCTATTTTTACCATTACTTTGTTTATTCGTTATCCGTTATTCGTGTACTCGTTATCCGTTATTCGTGTGCTCGTTATCCGTTATTCGTGTACTCGTTATCCGTTATTCGTGTACTCGTTATCCGTTATTCGTGTACTCGTTATCCGTTATTCGTGTACTCGTTATCCGTTATTCGTGTGCTCGTTATCCGTTATTCGTGTGCTCGTTATCCGTTATTCGTGTGCTCGTTATCCGTTATTCGTGTACTCGTTATTCGGTATCCGTAGTGTTTTTCGATTCAATATCCGAAATCAAATCAATGAGTCCGCGAGTAACGGATAACGAATAAACAGGTAAACGAATAAACGAGTTCCCAAAAAAACGTAAATTTACGGAAAATTCAGATAACATGACACCGGAACAGTCAATGACACGCGAAATTGCAGGAAAAGAATTCGTTTTCTTACTATTAGTCGTCTTTACTTTTGTGATATTGGGCAGTGTATTGTCTTTAGGACTCGCGCCTTTATTGGGTATTGAAGACTTGCCGACAGCATTAGCGAATATTTCAGCAAAAACACCTCAAAAAACACTAAAGGGCATACAATTGATATTAGGATTAAATCAATTATTTACCTTTCTGCTACCGGGATTGGTATTTGCTATTTTTTATTATAAATTTGAACGAAAAATAAGGTGGAAACCCCCAACACCTAAAGGGGAGCAAGCGCAGAACTCCCCTTTAGTCCCGATAGCTATCGGGAGAGGCGAGCGCATTTTTTCCAATAAAAAAAACTGGAAAGAAAGAATATTACTACATCGTTTGCCTTCGGGAGAAAGTTTGGCGTGGGGATTTACTTTATTAATGCTCACATTTATAGCCATGCAATTGGTCTATTGGCTCAACAAACAAATACCTTTACCAGAGTCATTGCGAGCAGCAGAAGACAGTTCGCAAGCGTTGATAGAGGCGATGATGCAGTTGGATTCGCCTTTGGCTTTGCCCACCAATTTGCTCATCATGGCATTGCTGCCAGCAGTAGGGGAGGAGTTGATTTTCAGAGGTTTATTGCAACGCATACTGGTACGCTTCACGGCGGATGTACATGTAGGTATTTGGATTTCGGCGACCTTATTTAGTTTGATGCACTGGCAATTTGAAGGGTTTTTTGTCCGTCAACTTTTAGGGGCATTATTTGGTTATATGTTGTATTGGTCGGGTAGTTTGTGGTTGCCGATTATCGTACATTTTGTGTTCAATGGTTTACAAATTGTCGCACAATATATGTACTTTCGGGGCACGATTGACGTTGATATAGACCAGAACCTCGAAATGACGACAAGCAACCTATTAATGGGAGCTGTCGCATTAGTATTGACTTTAATTTTATGTAATTATGTACATCGAAAACGAAAACCAGAACGACTCGAATACGAACGAGCCATGGGAGAAAATTTATAGCAGCATTTCGCCACCGCGTGTGGAGCTGCTACGTAGTTTGCTCGAAAACGAGGGCATCCCTGCCGTCATTGTCAACAAACAAGATTCCATGTACGTCATGATTGGCGAGGTCGAACTCTACACTAAACGCGACTACATTTTGAAAGCAAAAAACATTATTGAGAAAACGGAGATGTAATGATTAATGTATAACAATATGTTCGCCAAATTGGATGTTGAGCGTTTTTTGATTACAAGTTAATTAAAAATAAATTTATATCCAACTAAAATTCAAACATTTAAAAAAATAAAAATAAATAAATTACTCGCGTTCGATTTGTAATTTTGAATTTGGCGAACATATTGGTATAATGTATAACATATAATTTTTATGTGTGGCAATTTTCGCTCCGCGAAAATCCATTAATCATTAGACTTTATTCCAAAATAAGTTGTATTACATGGAAATTAGGATTTTTTCGCTAATCGAAGCTCATTTCGAGTCGCATACCCTGCGGTACGAGACGAGAAATAGATGAAGAGTAGCGGAAAAAGAAACCGTCAAAAAGTAAGGATATTTTTGCCTCACTACTTAGTACACTGTTTTATAAATTTATTTACATTTTTTGACGTTTATTTTGAAATGAATCGAATCAAAAATGACGCGAATACTCACTGTATTTAAGGATTTTTTGGTGAAGAGTCATTTTAAAAGAAATACTCAAAAAAGTAAATAAATTTGTGAAACAGTGTATTAGCTGCTTACAAATTATTTTGGAATAAAATCTATTAATCATTGTCCATTGTCCATTATTATATGAGAGGAACACGACAACGAGTTATTACAGGTGTTATTTTTGGGGTGATAGTTATTATCGGAATGCTGGCGCATCAATGGTCGTATCGGGTAGTATTTCTGCTCATCGGGGCATTGTGTTTATGGGAATTTTTGAGCATGACCTTAGAACGCGAACGGAAAGGCTGGGCGATGTATCGCAAGATATTGGGTGTGGCGATAGGTCTGCTGCCTGCATTGTTGGCACTCAATGTGATGAATGAAAATTTAGTCTTGTCCCTCCTCGCAGCGAGCGTATTTTTACTTTTGCCGATTGAGTTATTTGCCCAAGCAAAACAACCTTTCGCTAACATAGCCCATATCTCAATGGGCATTTTATACATCGGACTTCCGATAACACTGGCATTATTGATGAGTACCGATATGAAGTCGGGCAATTTCGCGCCATCCACTGTTTTTGGCATCTTACTAATGGTGTGGGCGAGCGACGTAGCAGCGTACTTTGGCGGTAGAACTTTTGGCAAACGCAAACTTTTCCCCCGTATTTCCCCGAAAAAAACATGGGAAGGCGCAATTAGCGGATTATTCGGTGCAATAGCAGTAGGAATACTTATTTATTTTGCCTACCAAAAACTTCCTGTTTTCCGTACATTAGACCTCAAAGATTGGATAGTACTCGGCGCAATAACCGCCGTCTTTGGCATTACGGGCGACTTAGTAGAATCCATGCTCAAACGCAGCGTCAACATCAAAGACTCCGGCAACCTACTTCCCGGACACGGCGGATTCCTTGACCGTTTCGATGCCTTTATATTTGTCATTCCGTTTGCATACCTATACCTTGTCGTCAGCCGAATTTACTTATAAATAAAGCATACTCAAATCGTCAAACCACTGATTTTTATAAAACCCTTCGTCTGCCGACTACTCAATGCTTTAATCGAACATCGCTAAAAAATTAATTTGAAAACATGACAAATATTTCAAAGCTCAACCATTTTTAGTAAAAGAAAATAAATAAATTATTGAACTTGAACTTAATTAGGGCGTGCCCCCCTCCTTATCAGTCGGGGGTCGGGCTATCCGGCACTCTCTTCATTCCGCTATCGCTACATTTCGTTCAAACAACACCTCCTATCCCTCACGCAAATACAACGAATGACAGAGCAAAAAACGAACAACTACAAAACTTATCAAACCATAAATATGTCACAATTAACCAAAAAAGCAACCATAGCTTACGTTTTTTGTTAATTTTGCATTGCGTAGCAGTTTTTTGCAAAGTGAAAAAGCAATTTAGAAACGCGAGATAAAGGGATAAAGATAATAAACACTACATCTTCACGCTGTTATTTTTTCTTTACACGAGCCAAATTTGACGCGTCCCGAAAGCATTCGGAATAAGGAGAATTTGGTGAAGTATAAAGGAAAAAGAACAAGTCGAGAATATTCCTAAATAAAGTCTAATATACATTTATTTTGTTCCTGATACTCAGTAGTCATTCAAGTTAGGGAAGAGGAAAAAAATAATCTACCCCAAATGAAGAAGTTATTTAATTTCTTTCACTTAGTGAAACATATAAGAAAAAAAACAATTCAGACGGGTAGATTATTTTTTTCGTCTTCCCTTAATAGTGTCGGATGAATTTCGCCAAATTACCCGACAGTAGTAAGTTAATCAAACAACGAAATACTATTTTATGTGGAAAATACATCGTGAAGGCATATTCATCATTGCCATAACCATCCTTATTTTACTGGCAATCAACATATCGGCTTACCAATATTCGCCACAAAATGCGAGTTTACACTGGAAAGTAGGTATATTCACAGGACTCATATTCCTGATAGTACTCCAATTCTTTCGCAACCCGAGCCGCGAAATACAAATTTCTGACGACAACATCGTATACGCGCCTGCCGACGGCAAAGTCGTTGTCATCGAACATGCTCACGAACCCGAATACTTCGAAGACAAACGCTTGCAGATTTCAATCTTTATGTCTCCGACCAACGTACACGTCAACCGCAACCCCATCGGCGGCATCGTCAACTACTTCAAATACCACCCCGGCAAATACCTCGTAGCTTGGCATCCAAAATCCTCCACCGAAAACGAACGCACCACCACCGTCATCGCCAACGGAGATGTAGAAGTCATGCTCCGCCAAATCGCTGGCGCAATGGCAAAACGCATCGTCAGTTACGTAGAAGAAGGACAAAAAGTAGTACAAGGCGCAGACATGGGCTTCATCAAATTCGGTTCAAGAGTAGATTTATTTTTACCGATAGGTACAAAAATCGAAGTCGAAATGAACCAAAAAGTCAAAGGCAACCGTACAATCATAGCCAGATTGTAATAGGCACGACATTTGAATAGTTAAACAATGTTAAAAAAACCTTGTTTAGTTGTATGAACCAAGCAAATTAGTTATTTTTGAATCTGGAATCAAATATTTTTGATTGATAGGTTTCTGATTTGATGAATTTTACGTCATTAATCGAAATTCACTAAATCGAAAATCTTTCATTTATTAAATTTTTAACGATAAAAGTACAGAGATAAGTACCGAACCGTAATTATGTATAGATAATTACGGCTTGATATTTAAAATCAAGTTTAGAAATCAATTAAACTTAGACTTATTCTCAAACTTAAACTTAATTAAGATTATGAAAAAAATTCTTTTATTATTGGCAGTATTCGCACTCGTCGGTACAACTGCCCAAGCACAATGCACCAAATCTAAAACTGCTGCTCACACATCAAAGAAATCATGCAGCAAATCAGCCGTCAAAGTAGCTGATGCAGGAGCAAAAACATGTACCAAAGCCGCTGATGCAGCTATGATGGGAGACATGAGCATCATCAAAAAAGTAAGCGATGCAGGTGACGTATCTTACGCACGCAAGAAAACCTGTGCCGCTTCAGGCAAAGTATCTTATGCAGACGTAAAATACTGTACAAAATCACAAGCATTCGTCAACGTAGCACCAGATGCAGCCACAGCAATCACTGTAGCCGGAGCTGAGAAAAAAGTATGCAGCAAAGCAGTAGCTACTGCACTTGCAAGTACTCCTGACGTAGAAAAGCGTACTTGTGCCGCTTCAGGCAAAGTATCTTACATGAAGAAAAGTACCTGTGCAGCATCAGGAAAAGTATCTTACTCAGAAGTAAAATACTGTTCAGATTCAAAGGCATTCGTCAACGTGGCACCTGCTAAAAAAGCAGCATGTACAAAAAGCAAAGCAGCTTGTACAAAAAGTGCATCTGCAAAAGGCGTAAGCCTAAGTGCTGATGGCGCGAAAAAATCCTGCGCTAAAACTTGTGCTAAAAGTGGAAAAACTTGTAGCAAAAGCAAAACAGCAGCTACCAAAGTACAAGCAGTACAAAGCGACGTAAAAGTTATCAAAACTTCCAACCAGTAAGATTTGACAACACCTATATACATTAGGTACGAAAATAAAAGCCGATGCGAGTTCACACTCACATCGGCTTTTTTATTTTCTTCACATCATTTCCATTGCAGCATTGCCTCATTACAGCGTTCATTCATATCTATAAATATTTCATCATTTAAGCATTGTAGCATTACAAAGGGGGACATACCTCAAGCAAACCACCTGATACTAAGGCAGGATGAAGAAAATAAGCTACCCCAAATGGAGCAGTTATTTTTTTCGCCTTCCCCAAACCAAGCACTAATATTATAGCCTATCGAACTAAATTTACCCCTTAGTGAAAGAAATTAAATAAGATGTCCCATAATGCGAAGTATTTTTTTTGTCTAAGGATTTTTTGAAAGCCGCACATAGCCTTAGCTACAGCCTGTCCCAAACCCCGATTCGGGATAAGGATTTCAAAGGATTCTTAGACGGAAAAAAGACGAGTATAATGGCACATGTTATTTAATTTCTTTCACATATAAGCTCTAAAAAAGCGCGACATCATACGCTTCTCTACGCATACAGCTCTTAATCAGTGCTTTATAAAACAACTTAACAAAACAACACCTATAAGTACTCTATCCCTTCGGAATAAATACCGCACAAACTCAAAAAAAACTATCATTTTTCCTACTCAAAGTTTGCACAATCAAAATAACTAATTACCTTTGCATCGCTTTCAAAGGAAAGGCATAATAGAACTAAGAGCAAAAGTAGTTTTGGAAACAAAAAAACTGTTTTACATCCAAAAATGTTACCACAACTTACTAACAACATGGTTGAAAAAAAACTTGAAAAAAAGTCCTTGTAAATTTTTAAAAGCCAAAAACTTGTTATACTTTTGCAGCCGCTTTGGGAGAAAGGCGATTGTTAAATTGGAAGAATTGAAGGGATTGGAGTTAAAAGATATTAAAGAGGCTATCAGGAAGTACTGGGGATAAATTTTTTAA
>Ga0209186_1001637_pt1 | contig 16325 bp, 10 predicted proteins | sample SidtaG_FD_187426 | JGI IMG/M metagenome (GOLD analysis project Ga0209186, IMG submission 187426) | Marine algal microbial communities from Sidmouth, United Kingdom - Sidmouth_Male2 metaG (SPAdes) (version 2) | ecosystem: Host-associated > Algae > Red algae > Unclassified | place: Sidmouth...
TCGGACTTCTAATCCGACGGTCACAGGTTCGAATCCTGTCCAGGGTGCCATTTTTTATTCTTCTTCGGACGCGGCTCGTTCGGATGCGGCGCGCTGCTCGGGGGTAAAGATATCGAAAAAGTTCAAACGACACTCGAGCGGCCCCGACCAGAACGTATGCGACTCGGCCAAAGTCAGTCCAAACTGTCGGGCCAACTTCGGATTGCCGCTAAACACACCACCACGGTAACCGGGGCAACGGCGCTTAAAGAAGCCGCCAATATCCTGATACAACGCGAGCAGTTCGGCCTCTTCGCCTTTGTCCATCCGTTGCCCATAGGGCGGATTGATCATCGCCAATCCCGAACCCGAACCGACGTCCGGCACGTACGTCTCCTCAAACGCGCAGCGCTGCAACGTCGGCTTCCGTCCTTCGCCACTTTCGGAAATCAAAAACGCGCGCGCCAAGTTCCCCTCGGTGGCGTCCAGCGCGCCGGGATCCCGGTCGCTCATGATGATCTCCGTCTCGAGCGGACGTTCGGCAGCCTCAGCCTCCTGGCAAAGCCGAACCCAGTCATCCTGTTCGAAACCGTAGACGAATTGAAAGCCGAAGGTTTCGCGCAAGATGCCCGGCGCCCGATTCATCGCCAGCCAAGCTGCCTCGATACCGAGGGTGCCACTGCCGCACATCGGATTGACGAAGGGCGTTTTTGGGTCCCAGCCGGAAGCGAGCAGGCAGGCGGCGGCCAGCGACTCCTGCATCGGCGCTTTCCAAGGATTGTGTCGGTATGAGCGGCGCGACAGCGGAATCCCCGACGAGTCGAGAAACACCGTGACGTCTTTTTCGAGCCAGTAGACGAACACCACCATGCCATCTTTGCGCGGGCCCGAGTCCGGGCGTTCGCCAGTTTCCTCGCGCAGCCGATCGACAATTGCATCCTTGGCCTTGAGATTGGCAAAGCGCGTGTCGGTGATGTGCTTGTTCTTCACGCTGGAGTTCACACAGAGATAGCCGTCGGCCGGTAGCAAGTTCTCCCACTGGTATCGGTGCAATTTGGCGTAGAGCGCGTCCGGGTTTGAGGCGGTGAAGTCATCCAACTTCACCAGTACCCGCATCGCGGTGCGCAGATGCAAGTTGAGGCGCATCACTTCCTGCGGGCCGCCGCGGGTCCACACACCGCTGTCCTTCTGCTTGGCGACCGGCAGGCCCAAGCCCTCGATTTCCGCCGCAAGGATCGGCGCGATACCGCGTCCGCAGGTTACAAAAATTTCATTGGTCATCGGCAGGCATTAACGCGGGTTCGTCGACAAAGCGAGCCTCGGAGTGCTGAATGCACATGCGGTAATGTTTTCGTGTTTGTGTAGATTTTATAATGAGTTTGCCTAGGTCAAACTCTGTGTTACAATTGAATGTGTCGAAGAGAAAGAGCTACCACGTCGTGTCCAACCTGAACGGCGGATGGTCCGTTCGCAGATCAGGCGCCACCAGAGCTCTGAGGGTATGTAGAACCCAAGAGGCCGCAGTCGCGATCGCAATTGAATATGCGAAACGTGAACGAGGCGAATTATACATCCATCGACCGGATGGAAGAGTCCGGGACCACAATAACTACGGAAAGGTCCCTTGCCAAACCAAGTTCTAAGAGGTGTCCGATTTCGACAAAAACGTTTTCATCAACTGCCCATTTGATAACAACTATTGGGCGCTGTTTCGGCCTTTAGTCTACACTGTTCGTAAGTTGGGCTTTGTACCAAGGTACTCCCTCGAGCGTGCTGATTCTTCCGAGGTTCGGATGGGCAAGATTGTTGGTCTCATAAAGGATTCGAAATATGGGATACATGACCTTTCGAGATGCATAGCGCAGAATAAAGGAGAGATTTACCGTTTAAACATGCCATTAGAATTGGGGCTGGATCTTGGTGCTAAAAATTTTGGGCGACCCAGTCATCGGCAGAAGAAAGTCCTTGTTTTAGAAGAGGAACGGTATCGTTTCCAAGCAGCAGTATCGGACCTCGCAGGGTCAGATATCAAGCATCATGGGGCGAAGCCTGAAAAGATCATGAAATGTGTTCGAGACTGGCTTGTACACGAAGCAAGCGCACCAAGCATCAGTCCAAGCCAGTTGTGGGTTCAATTCAATGAATGTATGAGCCTAGTCTACGATGAACTTCGTTCGGAGAGTTACAATGATGCAGACATAGAACATCTCCCTGAGCACGAACTCATAGAGCGCATGAGCCTCTTAATCGAGCCACTACAGTGAGCGAGGCCCGTTCATAGCTCCCGCAAAAAAGACCTCATTGGGCGAACTCAAAAAGAAAAGGCAGGCCAAAACGACCGGCCTTTTTCGTAGCCGTTCGAAGAGTGAACTAGGCCAAAGCTGCGCCCAATGCGCGGTCGAGGTCTTCAAGGATGTCGTCGATGTGCTCGATGCCGACCGAGAGACGAACGAGGCCGGGTGAGATGCCACCGGCGGCTTGCTGCTCGGGGCTGAGCTGCGAGTGAGTCGTGGTGGCCGGGTGAATGGCTAGGCTTTTGGCGTCGCCGACGTTGGCCACGTGGCTAAACATTTCCAAGGCTTCGATGAACTTGCGTCCGGCTTCAGCGCCGCCGCCAATTTCGAACACCACCATGGTGCCGCCTTTGCCGCTCAGATACTTGTCATTCTTGTCGTTGGACGGGTCGCCCGGCAGACCCGGATAACGAACCCAATCCACTTTGCCGTGGCTTTTCAGATGATTGGCGACGGCGAGGGCGTTCTCGCAATGGCGTTCCATACGCAGCGGTAACGTTTCGATGCCCTGCATGAACATCCACGCATTGTCGGGTGCGATGCAGGCGCCGAGGTTACGCATCGGGACCACGCGCATGCGTAGAATGTAGGCGACCGGCAGGAGAAAATCGGGAAGGTCGGTGGCCCAACGAACGCCGCCGTAGCTGGGTTCGGGTTCGCTCATGAGCGGCCATTTGCCACTGGTCCAATCGAAGTTGCCGGCGTCGACGACGATACCGCCGAGTCCGGTGCCGTGGCCACCGAGCCATTTGGTCAGCGAGTTGACCACGACGTTTGCGCCGTGTTCAATGGACCGTTGAAGGTACGGGGTGGTGAAGGTTGCATCGACAATCAGCGGCAGGCCGTGGGCCTTGGCGATGTCGGAAATGGCGGCGATATCGGCGACGTCGCAGGTCGGGTTGGAGAGCGTTTCGCAATACAGCGCCTTGGTCTTATCGGTGATCGCGGCGGCGAAGTTTTCCGGCACCTTCGGATCGACGAAGTTCACGGTGATGCCGAACTTCGGCAGGATGTCGTTGAACATGGTGTAGGAACCACCGTAGAGATTGTTGGCGGCCACGATTTCGTCGCCCACTTGGGCGATGTTGACGATCGAGTTGAAGATCGCGGCGGTACCGGAGGCATGCGCGAGAGCGGCGCCACCACCCTCCATCGCGGCGACGCGTTGCTCCAGTGCGTCCTGCGTCGGATTCATCAAGCGGGTGTAAATATTGCCGAGCTCTTTCAAACCAAATAGGTTAGCGGCGTGTTCGGTGTCTTTAAATTGGAAGGCAGTGGTGCGGTGAACCGGGATGGCGCGCGAGCCGGTGACAGGGTCCGGAGCGGTGCCGGCGTGCAGAACTTTGGTTTCGAGTTTCATAGCAGTGATTCCTTATAGATTTAGTCGGGTTTGGCGGAGGAACCCTGAAATTGCAATCGGATTGTGGCGCGGCTCCGCTTGATCAGAAGGCCAGAAGTTTGATCGCGGAGGCGACGACAAAGAAGGTGACCAGTCCGTCGAATACCTTTTGCGGAACCCGCGGCAACAACCAGAAACCGAGCACGGCACCGACGCAGATGGCCGGAATCATTTTCAGGTTGAACATTAAACTCTCCGGCGAAATTCCGCCGTTCCATAAGAAGAACGGCACCTTGGACAAGTTGACCAAAAAGAACAGCACCGCGCCCGTCGCCATGAAGCGAACCTTGTTGAGTCCCAAGCAAAGAAAATACACATTCATAACGGGGCCGGCGAGATTGGCCAGTGCGGTCGATGCGCCAGTGGCGGTGCCGACAAAGCCGGTGAACGCGGGATGATTTGGCACGGCGGTCATTCGTCCCGCCCGGCGCAGCAAATCAAGTCCAAGCATCACCAGCACCAGAACGCCGAGCATCGGCTTGAAATCCTCCGCCTTGATTTTGCTGTAGAACAGAAATCCGACAACCAAACCAAGCGCGATCCAAGGAACCAACTTCTTCATGATCGACCAATCGGTGTGCCGCCAATATTTCGAGACCGCCCAGATGTCGGCGACAATCAGCATCGGCAGTAACCAACCGACCGAAAGCTTCGCGCCGGTACCAGGGTAAACCGATTCCACCGCCGTCGCCAGCAAGGGGACGGCCGCAATACCAACGCCGGGCACACCGGTTTTCGCGATGCCGATTAAAACCGCACCAAGTACTCCGAAGATGTAGAGTTCCATATTGGCGTCGTAACCACCGGCGGCGTCAGTGACGACTGAAATGTGCCGGTTTTAGGAACCGCAGGGATTCACCAAGTTCGTCGCAGGCAAAGCCTGGCGGATCGCCACAGAAAGATCTGCTCTGCGGAACGGCTTGGAGATGAAACCGTCGATCACCGAACGATCCACGCCGCTGATACTGTACCCAGAACAGGCAAGCACCGGCATGTCCGGACGCGCGTCCTTGATCGCCCGCGCGACATCATTGCCGGTCATGCGCGGCATGGTGATATCGGTGATAACCAAATCGAAATCGCCGGGATGGTCGCGGAACGCGTTCACTGCATCCTCGGCCTCGCCGTGAACCACTACCCGATACTGCATCAGGCTCAACATGGCGGTCATGAGTTTGAGGACAGCCGGATCGTCATCAACCACCAGAATGCATTCGCCGTCACCGGACTCCGTCGGTGCGTCCAAACTTGGCGGCGGGGATGCAAACGGTTTTGCCGCCAACGACACGGGAAAGTAGGCGGAAAATTTCGCACCCGCATCTGGCAGATTTTCGACCGTCACAATCCCGCCGTGACTCGACACGATGCCATGCACCACCGCGAGGCCGAGGCCGGTCCCGGTCCCGGTTTTTTTGGTGGTGAAGAACGGGTCAAAAATGCGTTTCACATGCTCGAGCGGCACGCCGGGACCCGTGTCGCGCACCACAATTTTAACATAGGACACACCTGGCTCGAGCAATTGGGACTCTTCTTGTTCCACCGCCAACTCCACCCGCAGACTGATCCGACCGTTGGTCTCGACCGCCTGATACGCGTTGGTACAGAGGTTGATCACGACTTGTAGGAGTTGGCTACTGTCGCCGAGAATCATACTCGATTTGGACGGCACCAAAAACTCCGTAATAAATGAAATGGTGGTCGGAATCGACGCGTTTAAAATCGCCGTGGCATCTTCGCAAACCTCGACCAGCGAGACGGGTTTACACCGCGTTTGAACTCCGGTCTCGGACTGGCGAGAGAAGGTTAAGATCTGCTTCACCAACTCACGGGCCTTGTCCGAGGAATGCAACAGATCGTCCAGACACTCGTGGGCCATCGCGGGGTCTTCCGCGAGCAAGCTACGAGCCATTTCTCCGTTGCCGATGACCGCAGCGAGGATGTTGTTAAAGTCGTGAGCGATCCCGCCAGCCAGTACGCCGATCGAATCGAGCTTGTGGCTCTGCCACATTTGTTGCTGCATTTCCTCGCGGCTTTGTTCCGCCCCGATGCGTTCCACGACGTTCGCGATAACCACCGTCAGCGTGTCGAGAATGGAATAATCCGAACTGGTCCAATTGAGCGGTCGATGGGACTCAAGAGACAGGAGATAATGATCCGAACCGGCTTCGTAGGGCAAGGCGTAGAATAGGTGAATGCCCTCCGCGCACATGCGTTCGTGCAACGTCTCCAACCCGGGCGGCGGCGGCTCGCCTTTTCGGAGGTGCATGCCGATGGAATAGTCGCGTAGCATCGTCCAGAACGGCGCCTCGATGCCATCGCGCAATAGGGACGGAGGCGCATCGAATGCGGCGCTGCTCCGGCAGTGTCCAGCCGGCTGATCCGGACGGAACACATGCAGGCTCATCCGGTCAGCCCCGAAGTGGGACCGGAACAACTCTAACGATTCCTGCAACCGCGGTTCAACATTAGCCGCAGTCAGGTCGAGAAAGCGACTGGTCACCTGAGATAGCAACCCCTCGTGTTGTAAACGCACCGCCAACTGGTTTTCCGCTAATTTTCGTGGGGTGATATCGATAAAGGTAACCAACAGGTGGTTGTCGGTTCCGGGAACGACCGTGTTCATGACCAGGGTGTGGATGATCTTCCCGTCCTTGTGGATCACATCAATCTCTCGAGTGGCCTCGTACGTTGGATCTCCGGACAACCGTAGCTTTGCCTGATTGATGGCCACTTCCGCTGAGGCGGGCGAGAGCATATCGAGACCGTTCATTTGGTCGATCACCTCATCTCGGGAGTATCCGGTCATCTTGGTGAACCATGCGTTGACGTATTTTATCATAAACGAGGGATCGACCACCACAATACCAATGCCGCAAGATTCCAGCAGGTGGTCGTAACGCATGTTGACCTCGGCGAACTCGCGTTCGGCGGCGATATTGATCAACGAATAGATGAGCAGATTGTTCTGATGATCCACGATTGCTTGAATGCGAATATACTGCACTTCACCATTTCGTTTTACCGCCCGCATCTCGAAATTTTCAGGCACATCCAAGCCCTGAATCCGCCGTTTCGTTTGCTCCGCAATCACCGGTAAATCCTCCGGCAAAATAAAATCGAGGCTGTGCATTTTTCCTTCAAGCTCTTCGCGGCTGTAGCCCGACCATGCGCAGAAGGCCGGGTTGGCACGCAGAATAGCGGTGGAAAAATCGGCGACAAAAGTAGCGGCGGTGGAATTTTCAAACAGCAACTCGAACGGGAGGGCACCCACCAAACCTTGGGCTCTCTCAAGTTCATTTGCTGATAGCTCTAGCTCTCGCTTCATAAGCTGAAAGCCTAGCTCATCAGAGCCACATTTCAACTCGATGAGGCTAAAGCAACGCCGAAGGTGCACCCTTTCAAGTACTCGGGGAGATCCGCATACTCGTTCACCGTATGCGCCCCATGCTGCCCGGCACCGAGGGTAACGGTCAGTATTCCCTTTTGATTGAGGTAGTTCGCATCAAGCCCACCGTTCGTCACTTTGGTAAAGGGTGTGAGACCGATCGAACGCGCCACTTTAATGGCTCGCTGAACCACTGGTTCATCGTCAGAAATCGCAAAGGATTGGTAATCCTGATCGCAATGCCAGTCCACCGAACCGCATTCGCCCGCTGCGTTCGTCACCGAACGCGCGGCCGAATCAAAGCACGCTTTGATCGTCGCGGTCACCTCGGTGAGAAAGTCGGCGTCATGGCTCCGCGACTCGCCTTTCACATACACGTGGCGGTTGACCTCGTTGGTCGCCTGTCCGCCTTTGATGATGCCGACATTCGAGGTGGCCAGCCGACCGCCCAGGTCGATTTTTCCGAACATGCCTTTGGCCGACATGTCGGCGATGGCACGGGCCGCGATCAGGGTGGCCGAAACCCCATCCTCCGGATGCACACCGGCGTGCGAGGAAATACCATGAATGTCGAGAGCCCAGCGGTCGGCACCGATCGCGCCGGTACAGAGTTCGTTGGGATCACCGGAATCATAATTAAAACACATCGCGGGATGACCGAGATCGGCGGGTTCGACAAAGCGCGCGCCCCACAGCCCCACCTCTTCACCGACCGTGAACAACAGGGTGATCGGCGGATGATCGATCATCTCCTGCAACAGCGTCTCGGCAATCACGATCAACGCAGCCACGGCGGTACGATTGTCCGCGCCGAGTCCGACGCCTTCCTGAGAGACGATGCGATCGCCCTCGATGCGCGGAATCGCGCCGACGGTCACCGGCACCGTGTCCATGTGGCCGGAAAACATCAGGCGTTCGCCATCGACCGTCCCGGGCATCTGTACAATCAAGTTGCCAATCTCGTAGTCGCCGGGAATCTGTTCGTTGGCCTTGTCGAACGCAATCCAAGAACGCTCGCAGCCGGCGGCGACCAACTTTTCGATCACCGCTTCGGCGACGCGACCCTCCTTACCGCTGAGGCCTTCGATGGCGAGGAGGTCGAGAAGATGCTGGGTGGCGCGTTCGGGATTGATCATAGAAGATGCATGGCGATTGATGCTGAGTTCATCAAACCTATACGGAGGCAGTTCTTAGCTTCATCCCCTGCCTTCCAGAAACTGGCGAAGGAATGATGGCACAGAAACACTTTGCCCAACGCTCAGAAACTCCCTGCATGAATCCGTGCCTTCTCAACCTACCATCGCATTCGCCGAACGAAGCGTCGACCAAACTCGGCGAAACGGATCGTTCGGTCGCCGCGTCGCAAAATGTTTGAAGGGTTTCCAATAATTTCCGCTGCATACGATCTATCAAGAACCCTAACGGGGTGGCCCGATACTAGCCCCGGGTGTAGTCAGGCACGAACGAAACCCGGGGTTGGGGATGGCTCCGAAACCATCGACCAGCCCACCAATCGTGCGGTTCTCCGCGCCCTCTCCGGGCGAAACATTCACCAGAATCGTGCGGGTCTACCACACTCTGCTAGCTCAGAAATCGTCGCTAGGATTCGGTTTCTTGCGCCGATGCGCGTTCGGAATGTAGTGCTTCGGCGCCGCCTGCGGATCGTAAATATCCGGATTGATGACGAAATAAATCCGGTTCACGCCCTTTTCAGGGAAATGCTTTTTCACTCGGGCAAGGAAGTTCTTGGTGTGGCGCTTGAGCGTTTGATTCCAGATATGGTTTTCGACGTAGACCGTGAGCCGGCCCATCTCGAGTTTGGCCGGACGGCAGTGCCGCGCGTTGTCCTCGCCGACGATCTCGGGCCACTGAGTGACCAGCGAGTTCAGGGTGTAGGCTCCTTTCATGCCCAGCTTGCGCATGACATCCGGCAACACCTCCTTGGCGGGGGCGTCATTGGTTCCCAGCGGTTGGCGGTAAATGCTGCTCTGGAAGCGCTCCTTGAACTGGGTAATTTTACTGTCGTTCTCGTTCATATGCTCATCATTTCATGTTGCTGTATGGTTGGCAAGTCGGTATGCCCGAACGCTATGCCGCCGCTAGCCCAAGAGACCCGCAGCCTGGTGTTTTCCTCCGCCAGTCTAGACAAAGCCACTGTATCCCACCCGAGCCTGGTCGCCCTGCCCAAGGGCCGACTGATCGCCGCGTTCGATCTCGCCGGACCCGGGGTCAAAACCCAGCCCGGCAAAAAAGGCCGCAACGCGATGACCGGCCACCTGGTTCAATCGCGCATCGCCATCTCAGACGACAGCGGCGCCACATGGACCGAACGCGGCACCCTGCCCTTCGGCTCCGCCCGCCTGTTCCGCCTCGGCTCGTCGGTCTACGCCCTCGGCCACACTGGCAATCTCTGCATTGGCCACTCCTCCGATGGCGGCGTCACCTGGCGCACCGCCGAACTCACTACCGCCACCGGTTCGAAAAACCGCTTCGTGCTCGGCACCGCCAACGTGCTCGAACACAATGGCTATATCTACGCCGCGCTCACCGTGCTCACCGACGACAGTTGCAAAGGCAATACCGCCTCCGCTCATGGGATCGTCGTCGCCCGCGCCGACGTGAAGTCCAACCTCGAAAAGCCGAGTTCGTGGAGCTTCACCCAAGACGCGCCGCCGTTCCGCGACCAACTCTCCGAACGCGCCGGCAACGGCGTCGGTCTCCCCTGGTACGACGTGCCCTACGCCGACCGCGGCATCGACCTCGCGCGCATGACCATCAAAGGCGGCTCCGTCGGCTCGGGCAAAGGAAGCAAGGGCGGCAAAGGCGGACGCGGCACCGGCCGCTGGGCCAACCGCATCGGCTGGACCGAAGCGCACCTCGCGCGGCTCCACAATCCCGACCACCTCTGGCACGGCGAGCAGGCGCTGCACGTGGTCGCCGGACTATACAGCCACCGCACCAATTTCGGCAGCCTCCTGCGGGTCGACACCTCCGACCCCGCCCTGCCCTTGATGTTCGAACACACCCCCGCCGGTCCGCCCGTTCCCTTTCTGCCGATCCCCAGCGCACACCATAAGTTCGACCTAGCGTTCGACGAACCCAGCGGCCTCCACCTCCTGCTCGGCAACTTGCCCGGCGACTCGATGACCAAACTCGGCGCCCTGCCGCGCGAGCGTTCGGGCTTGCCCTGCGACGAAGTCAACCGACTCGCCCTGCATGTGTCCTCCAACCTTGTCGACTGGCACTGCGCGTTCGTCGCCGCGTCCGAAGCCGTCATCTACGAACCCGCCATGGCCGTCTACGGCGACGACCTGCACCTCATCGCCCGTGCCGCTCCCGCCGATCCCGCACGCATATACAACACGCTTGAGATCGTTCATTACAAGGCGAGCGGCTTTCGTTCGTTCGTCGGGTGAGGGTGATTCCAGGCGCGCAAAAATCAACGTGGGACGCGAAGATCAACGTGGGACGCAAAGATTAAAGTGGGAGGCCAACCCCGCCCAGGCGACGATTCGCAAGGAAACTGGCCCATGCATTGCCAAACTGATAGGACGCTCGCCGCACTCTTAAAATCCATTGGGTATGTTTCCCGATCCTATGTCGGGACAGACGGCTTCATGGACTTCTGTCTTCACACCAATTTCACCTGCGCCTCCGGCGCGAGTCCGACCCCAACGGGGGGCATTTCATACTAGCCTAGGGCGAGTGAGGAACGAGCGAGCCCTAGGTTGCCCACCGAATATAGCCTCGACCGGTCTGGCGCTCGGTTCGAGATGGCATCGCTCGGTCCGGTCGAAACGGAAGACCTCCATCGGATCGGGCAACCTTAGATTCCCGCATGCTCTCGGCAGACGGTCTGACCCATTGCAAATCCGAGCCACGGACACGAACTGCAAGTCCGTGCTCCTTTCACGCCTTGCTATATTCCCGTCTCCTACATTCACGCCACCCCATCAGTCTTCACCCGCGCCAAACCACCACACCTTCCGAGTCCACCCGAACCGGAAACACTTGGCCGCCGAGTTGCTCGAACGCGCGTTCGAGATCGCCGCGCGCGCCATCCTCTTTGCACAGAAAAAACAAACAGCCGCCACCGCCCGACCCGCAGGTCTTGCCGCCGTCAACCAAGCCTTCGGCCGCGGCGTAGAAGGTTCGGAGGCGTTCGTTGTCGCAGCTCTCGTGCAATAGTTTATGGTGGTGCCAGTTGTCGTTCAAGCATTCCGCGAACGCGGTCAGGTCGCCCGCCTCCAACGCGACGGCGCAGCGTTCGCCAGCGCCGCGCAGGCCGTGCATCGCGGCCACGGTCGGGCTGTCGGGCAAGGCGTAGCTCGCTTTGATATCAGCGTGGATGTTGCCGGAGAGGTGCGGCTGTCCGGTGTAGACTAGCAGGCCGCGGCGTTCGATCTCGAACAGGGTCTCGGGCGCAAGCTGCAAAGAACGCGCCCGCGTGCCGCCGCCCACCTGATAGCTCAACAAATTGAACCCGCCCAGCGCCGGACCAAAGCTGTCCTGATCGCCACCGGCATACCCGAGGTCGTTGCGTTCGATGTCGTTGGCCAGCAAGGCCGTCTCCACCGCCGGACGCGACACGCCCATGGCCGCGTCGATCGCCGCCACGCAGGCCACCCCCACCGCGCCACTCGAACCCAGCCCGCTGCCCGGCGGCGCCTCGCTTTTCACCACAAGTCGAAAGCCGAAGTTCGGACGCAGCCGCTTAGCAAATGCGACCAGCAAATCCAATCGACCGGACGGCAGGTCGTCGAGTTGCGCCGCCGTGAGTTCTTCGCCAAAATCCTCGCTGAGAACCGACACGCCCGCGCCCGTCTCCAGCACCTCGACCGAAGCAAAGGCGTAGCGCGCCAAACCGAAGTTCACCACCGCGCCGCCGTGCTCCACCGAATAGGGAGGGCAATCGGTTCCGCCGCCGGCGCAATCGACGCGGACCGGGGCTCTGGCACAAAATTTTATACTCATGGCGTCTGACGTAGCGCTTGCCGGCCACTTTTTCGACCCGAAAAGGCAACGCAAATTTATGGCAAACTTCTGCCATCGTGTGGCAAGTTTCTGCCATACTATGGCAAGGTTCTGCCACTCTATGGCGAGTTCTTGCCATAACACCGCAGCGCTCAAGCATTGGTGGCCAAGGAGGTTCCGGATGAAAAAGAACGAAAAAGATCTAAGACCCGTTCCACTGGCGTGTCCTCCTCTTCAGAACCCGATGAAGTCCCGAACGTGCCAAGCCATGCGCCCAATCTCACCCCGCTCACCCCGCTCACCCCGCTCACCCCGCTCACCCCGCTCACCCCGCTCAACCACCCACCGTTCGGCCCGAACCATGGAGAAGCCTGCTTGGATACCGACCCGCTGAAGGACAATCAAAAGGTCGGGTCCCCTGCAGAAAAGCCCTCGATTGAAGCGGTGTTCGAGGCGAACGAATCCGCGCTGCTGCACTTTGCCCACGGCTACGTGAAGCGGCGTTCGGTGGCCGAGGAGATGGTTCAGGAATCGTTCCTGCGGCTGCATCGGCAATGGACGGTGATCGAACACCCGCGCGCTTGGCTGTACCGCTGCGTTCGTAATCTCAGCTTAAACCATCTGCGCAAATACAAACGCGAAACCGTCATCCCCCTGCCCGATACCGACACGCTGCCGACCGTGTCGGTCGCAAACTTTGGCGGGACTGTGGCCCCTGCGAGCTCCCCAGGCAGCGCCCCCGACGAGGCCCTGCTCGCCGCCGAGGCGCTCGGCATGGTCCGCGAACTTCTCGCCGAACTCCCCGCCGCCGACCAACGGCTGCTCCGACTCAAATACCACGAAGACCAAAGCTACCAACACATCGCCGAAGCCCTCGACATCGGCGTCGGCAATGTCGGCTATCGTCTCCACCACCTGCTCAAAGATCTCTCCAGTTCGCTCGCGTCCGTCGGGATCACCCATCCTAGCGACTAATTTGGCGTCCCGCGTCGCCTTTAAAATTTGAAATTTTAGATCTGCAATCCCCACCAACCTCCAAGCGCCGCGTCTCGCCTTTGAAATTTTAAATTCTAAATCTGAAATCCCCACCAACCTCCAAGCACCCCGCGTCGCTTTTGAAATTTGAAATTCTAAATCTGCAATCCCCACCAATCTCCAAGCGCCGCGTCTCCCCTTTGAAATTTGAAATTTTAAATCTGAAATCCCCACCATGAACCACGAAAACCAGTCGCCCCCCAACGAACTTGAAGCCCGCATTGTCGCGCTGGTTCTGGGCGAGGCCAGTCCGTTCGAGGTGATCGAACTCGAACGCACCATCGCCGAACACCCCGACCGCCTGCGCCTCGAAGGCTTCCGCCGCGGGCTCGAACGCGTTCATGGCATCCTCACCGAAACCGGTGCCGAGGATCGCAAGACCTGGAAACTGCCGCGCCGGAAACGCAACAAACTACTCGCCACCTTACGCACACCAAGCACACCAAGCACACCAAGCACACCCCCGCGCACCTCGGACACCCCAGTCGAGCAAGCGCTTGAAACGTCGGAAACGGCCAGCACCCAAGCATCCAGCTCCGCAGAGGCCACCGCATCCATCGGCGCCACCGCTGCCACCGCCGAACCAGCGACATCCAAGGAGGCCCGTTCGCCGCTCCGTCTTTTCCGTCGCAGCCGCGTATTGCTGACCGCCGCCTCGATCGCCGCCGTCCTGTTGTTCGGCCTGTTGTTGTTCCCCGTCCTGCAACGCGCCGACCGACCTGCCCTGAAGGGCGCTGGATCCGTCCGCATGGAGATGCCGAGCCAGTTTTCAAAAAAGCGTGCGCAGTCGCTGGAGCAGCAAAGTAGTCCGGCCAGCGAACAAGCAGAGCCCGCCATCGCCTACTCGTTCCAAGTAGAGGATCATGCGATGGATTTCGTCCCGCCCACCCAATACGAGACCGTCACCGAACGGGTGACGGGGAAAGCCGCCGCCGCGAACCGCGCGATTGTGCCCAGTCGTTACCAGTGGGTTGACGAGCCAGTGCAGGTCGCCGATGCAGGCGGAGAACTGGTGGTCACCCCAGCCAAGTATGAGACCCGCGAATCCCGCGTCATGGTCAGCCCGCCTTCGCAGCGTGTGGAAACCGTTGCGCCGCGCTTCGAAAGCGTCACCGAACAGACCTTGGCCAAGGATGCCAGCATTCGTAATGCCACGGTTCCGGACGAGTACAAGACCGTGCAACAGCGCGTGATGGTCACTCCGCCGAGCAACGCCAGCCGCCGCACCCCCGCCCAGTGGGACACGGTCCGCGCCACAAAAGAAGCCGTGCCCGCACTGCGGACGCCGTCCGTCCCAACCTTCGGTGACATGCCGGCCAACGGCACCCTGTTCCGCAACGGACGCGGTTCCAACCAGGTGACCGACGGCAAGAAACTCTCAGGCGACCGTCCCAGCAGCACACGTGCGTCTGCTTCTATTTCCACCGCCACCGCCGCCACAGCCGCCCCCACGCCAACCACTCCCTCGGTGGCCACGCGCGCCACCGTCGCCAAACCCAAACCAGCCACCGCGTTCGGCCGACCGGTAAAAACACCGGCCCCAGCAATCCTTTCCCCATCAGACCGGGCCAATGAAATGTCACGGCAATCGAGAGAATCTGGCGCCAGCACGGGTTCGGGTGTGAAAGGGAGACATCAGACAAAAGCCGCCAGCGGATCCGAACGCGCGGATGGAGAACGTGCGGCGGCCGAAGGCGAGCCACGCGGCCGGATCGCCAGCGTGTCCGGCCTGAGTATCATGGATGGAGAGGACGGCGACGACGCGTTCAACGGCAAAGCCGACGACGGACAAAGCCAGCTCGGTTCGACCACCCTTGAACGCCGCTGGGGCTTCGAAGATACCTCCGGCGCAACAGCAGTCGCCGGTGCGGTCGTCGTTCCCAGCTTCGACATGCCGGCAGCCCCTGCACTCCCGGCAAGGCCCGCTGCGCCGCCTGCCGAACCTGCGCCGGCGGGCACGGTCGGTGCCACTGGTGGATTTGACCAATCCTCCTGGGAGAAATCGAATCTCGATTTTGCCGAGGGAAGCATCAGCGGCGGCGGTGTCAGCACGCCAGGGTACGGCGGCATGGGCTTTGGCGGCCGTCGATCTAATTTCTCCGATAAAGAATCGGAGGTCCGCAAAGAAGCGTCCGATGAACTGGGCCAAGGCTTCGCCGACGGCCGCGATGCCGACCCAGAGACCATCGAGGAACTCCTGGAACAGGGTCCTGGGCCGGATGCGTTCTACAGACAACGACAGGGACAGCAACAAAGCGGTGGCCAACAAGCGGCGGCGCGATCCGCTCAGCAAAAAGCTCAGCAAGGCCGGGGACCCGACGAAATGGATCTGGCGCCGTTCGCAAGCGCCAGTGGCCCGCGTCCAGGCAACCGGCCGGTTAAAGGCTTGAAGGCTGATTTCGGCCTCACCGTTCCCGAAGAGACGGCCAGGGAAGGAAAGGAATTCCTCAAAACCGCTGAAGAACAAAACGAGAGCCTCGATGATCTCGGTCGGGATTTGACGCAGAAGGAACAAATTCAACGCGACCGAATGTTCGAAGAACAAGTGAGGCGGCAACCGGCCGAGCAGAATAAATTCTCTCTCGAACGGCAAAAGAATGGCGACCATGAACGGGCGCAGCTCTTCGATAAATCCCGGGAATACGCCGAGTCCTCCGATCCGGTTGGCGGAGGGGCCAAAGCAGCTGGCGAGTCTAAGTCTATCAACGGCACCTTCGGCAACGACTACAACATGATGTCCGGCGGCGGCATCGTCCACGGCGTTCCGAACATAAAGAAAGGAACGGGGCCGTCCTCGGCCGGGTTCGCTGCCCCGGGCGGCGGCGGCGCAAGCAACGCCAAAGGCGACGGCTTTTTCGGTGGATCCTACGCGTTCGATGGGGGAGGTGCGCCTCAGGACTTCGGCTTTTTCCAACACAAACTTGGCGAGCCGATGCCTTCGGCTGACTATGATAGCTTCAGTGGTGGCGGCGATCCGTTCGGCGGTGGCGCAGACCCGTTCGGTGCTGGCGCCGATCCGTTCGGTGCTGGCGGAGGCGGTTCATTCAGTACCGGCAGCACCCCTTCCGGCCAAGACGCGGGCCAATTTTTCAGCAAACTCGGCGTGCCCATGCCCCCGCCTGATGCGTCCATGAACTACCAACCCAACGTAGGCCCTATCACCCACGACAATACGACATTTTATCCTGTCGATCCATCCAGCTTCGGCGATTCGTTTGGCGGTGGCAGCGACCCGTTCGGTGGCGGTGGCGATCCGTTC
>Ga0209186_1001644_pt1 | contig 16300 bp, 14 predicted proteins | sample SidtaG_FD_187426 | JGI IMG/M metagenome (GOLD analysis project Ga0209186, IMG submission 187426) | Marine algal microbial communities from Sidmouth, United Kingdom - Sidmouth_Male2 metaG (SPAdes) (version 2) | ecosystem: Host-associated > Algae > Red algae > Unclassified | place: Sidmouth...
CATCGGTCCCGGCGGCACTGCTTCGCCGCGCTGGGTCAAAACCACCCGCGATTTCCTTGGGCGCACCATTCGCTCCGAACGCCCCGGCCCCAACAACAGCATCGAAGTGGCCGAACAGATCTACGATCCCGCCACCGGGCGCCTCGTCGAATCCCGTTCCCCGGGAACCGCCCCGCTTCTCATGGAATACAATAACGCGCTTAGCGCTGATAAAGGGACAATAACGCGCTTAGCGCTGATAAAGGGACAGGCCCTTTATAGGGATAAAGTGCGGAAATGCTCATTTTAAAGGGGAATTCGCGTTAATTCGGTGAGTGTCTCGAAATCAAACCCATCCAAAACATGTTTTCAACTGATTTTGGAGCTGAGCTGATTTATAGTCGGCCACCCTGACCATGGCTTAACTAAGTGCCATTGGTGTCAGACTCACTCCGATTTTCGCCCCGGCATTTAGCTATACATATTTATAGCCTTACGCTGAAATGAATCATGAACAAACCGGTAATTCATCTGATTGGCGGAGCGAACGGCGCGGGAAAAACCACCCTTGCCGAACAGCTTACAGCCGCTCACCAGATTCCCTATTTGGGCGCTGACCTGATCGCAGAGGAATTAAACCCCTCGGATGTGGCCGCGGTTCAGATCGCTGCCGGTAGAGAATTTTTTAAACGGTTAAAACAATTCCTTGCCGATCGGGAGTCCTTGATTGTCGAATCAACGCTTTCAGGCAAGTCACTGGTACGGCATATAAATGCCTTCAAACAAGCGGGGTTTTACGTGCGCATGAGCTACGTTTTTTAGATCACGAAGATCTTCATGTTGAGCGCGTTACCATTCGGGTACGCAAAGGACGGCACGATGTACCCGAGGAAGATATCCGCCGCCGGGTCCGACGTTGCGCTACAAATTTTTGGAAGTATTATCGACCGTTGGCGAATGCGTATAATTTGTGGTATAATGGAGGAGGATCTTACGAGAAAGTTGCCACTTTTGAAAACGGAGCAACCCTCATTTTAGACCCTAAAAGGCTGGAGCTTTATATGAATCAAGTTGACGCAGACCAAAACGAAATCCGAGAAACCCAACCAGGGTACGGCGAACTCACGCCTGAAATTAGTGATGGCGAATGGTCAAAGCACGTCGGAGAGGCCTTTCGTATCGGGGTCGAAAAAGCCATCGCGGAAAACCGGCGTCTCGGCATTCTCAATCCGGTATGGCGCAACGGCAAAGTAGAATTCATTCCCTGAGACCTTTTGTAGCCGCCTCTCCAGGTAGACGTTGCTGCTAGGCTTTTTGATGGGTCAGGCTTTTTGACGGGTCAGACTTTCTTTCAAGCGGGGATCCGTAGCATTACAAGACCCAGTAAACACGGCAGTCAAATACCACCGTTCACCCGCCTTTCCATTTACCTTTAATCCGGATGTAACCCGCGTGGCTCTAGGCAAAAAATGTCAGACTCGTGTCAGCCCTTGGTGTCAGACTCCAAAGGCACTAAAGCGTTGGAATGCCGACGAGGACGTCGGCGCTCCTAGGCTCATCATCCGTTCTACTTAAAAAACCGTTCCTAAGCCTGGTAGGTCGGGAAGTCGGAGTAGCCGGCGGCTTCACTGTTGCCATACCAGGTCGAAGCATCGGCGTCAGGCGCGAGAGGCAATCCTTTAGCGAACCGTTCTACAAGGTCAGGGTTAGAGATAAAGGGACGACCGAAGGCGATCATGTCGGCGTGATTGTCTTTCAAGCGCTGCTCCGCTGTCTCCTGCGTATAGCCGCAGTTGCCCATAATCGGGTTGCTGAAGACGTCACGGAATTCGGCCAAAGTCATTGGCTCGCCCAAGTCATGGAAGCCAAAGGCCAAGCCATCCATCACATGCAAGAACGCGAGATTGTAGTGATCGAGCTGCTTGGCGACATAGAGAAACTGCTCGCGGAAATCAGGTGAGCCCATGTCGTCGAATGCCCCGTTGGGGGCGAGGCGAACCCCGACTCGGTTGGCGGGATACACTTCGAGCACCGCTTTCACCACATCATCGAGGAGGCGATAGCGCTTCTGGATCGACCCGCCGTATTCGTCGTTCCGTTGGTTGGTTTTCGACTGAAGAAACTGATCGAGAATGTAGCCGTTGGCAGCATGGATTTCGATGCCGTCAAAATCAGCTTGCTTAGCGAGCGTGGCGGCTTGCTTAAAGAGTTCGACGATGCCCGGGATTTCAGTTGCGTTGAGTGCGCGCGGGATCTCGTAAGGCTTTTTGCCATCAGGAGTATGGATCTCCTCCCCTTCTAGACGAATAGCCGAAGGTGCCACCGGCTGTACGCCTGCATTGAGCGAGCTGTGCGTAGCACGGCCTGGATGCCAGATCTGCAAAAAGATGCGGCTTCCCTTTTCGTGCACCGCTTTGGTTACTTTCTTCCAGCCTTCAACATGGGCTTCGGTAAATGCGCCAGGCATACCAGGCCACGCGATGGCATTACCTGCAATCGCAGTGGCTTCGGCGATGACCAATCCAGCGCCGGCGCGTTGAGCGTAGTACTCGGCCATGAGGTCATTGGGGGTGCCATCGGCTTCAGCCCGAGTCCGGGTCATGGGTGCCAACACGATACGGTTGGATAAGCTAAGGTCGCCGATGGTGATCGGCTGAAGAAGAAGTTGGGTAGAGTCAGTCATGGAGTCGCTTCGTTGTATTGTTCGATTATGATCGAACAATACGCCTGAGGCCTCGCGAAGGTCAATCCAATTTAGATGGGTATCGAACAATCGAGTGCTATTTGTGGGCTTGATGTTCCGGGCTACGGTTCTTAGAGTTGAAGACCGTATATGAAGCAGTACTCTCACCCAGACCTTACAGACATCACCTTGACCTCGGTTCTTCAAGCCGTCTCGGATCCCTGCCGGCAAAAAATTGTTCTTACCCTAGCCTTGGCCGGCGGTCGAGCATTGGCCTGCAATGAATTTGAGTTGGGGGTGTCGAAGGCGACCGCGTCTCATCATTTTGAAGTCTTGCGGAGCGCGGGGGTAATTGAGACCAACGCGCAGGGAACCAAATGTCTTTCCTTGCTGCGAAAAGAAGAGTTGGAACAGCGCTTTCCGGGCCTGCTGAAACTGATCGTTAACGAAGTCTGATTGCTAGCGAGTCGGTTTTCCATGGGTCGCTTGAAAGGCGAATGGCTACTGTATCAAGGCGAATGGCTACTGTATCAAGGCGAATGGCTACTGTATCAAGGCGAATGGCTACTGTATCTATGGGCCGTTGCACATCGCGGCGCTCGCTCTTCGAAATTGGTACACCTTCAAACACACAACGCCTTGAGTCTCCAGCGCGAGTCCTGGGTTCGCCTTTTGAAAGAATCCTCTTTTGGGAAAAAAGTTCGTGCTCGCGTAATGAGGCGCCTCCGAGCGGTCTACAAGAAGAATACAGCAAACCATTCGATCAACATTAGACTCAAGGAGACCCACATGAAAACCCAACTCACCACCCTCGCCCTCGGATTCACCCTCGCCCTTTTCGCGCTACCTAGGAGCCTGTCGGGCTTAGCAGATTCGGCTGCGAATTCCTCACTTTGGCCCATACGATCCGGACGAATCGATCAAATAGTCCCAGCTTCGCTCAACAAAGCCTGAGTGCCTGCGCCACCATTCAAGAAGGTGGCTCTGCAACCTCCAACGTCTACCTTACCGCGAGCCAAGTCTATCCCTTCCGGACCTCGGCTGACCAATACGCAGGCGATGTGGATCTCACGGTTCGCTCTCCAAGCGGCGTGATGATCCAAGACATAAAGCCCAATCGCAATGCGTCGGTTAGCTTAACCGCTCGCTTTTCAGCCATCTACCAAGTGACCATGACACTTGAAGATTCCCGCTACAACATGCCTTCGACCTGCACCGTCAGTTGGAGTAGCAATCACTACGCACCTCCAATGGCGGTGCCAGCGCCTTAATCTTCACATCATACTCGACGACAAAAAAGAGGAAGCCGATCGGTTTCCTCTTTGGCTGTCTAAGGCCTCGATTGTAAGGCGATAAGGAGAGAGCCTAGCCCACTAAAAAGATGGTTAAGCTCCGCGCGCCGTGCGCTCCGATCACCAAGCATTGCTCGATGTCAGCGGTTTTTGACGGGCCGGAAATAAACACTCCAAAACGAGGCACGGGCTGGGTGGCCAGTTTCTCGTAGGCTTCATGCAAGTTATGCACGAGATCTTCTTCGCGAATCGCGATGGCCATATGCTGCGCCAGAAAGAGGCTGGCCGGATCCTTGACCTGCTTTTCCGTGACCCAAATCGCCGCGCTTTCCGCTACCGCGACGACACCATTGAAAATCAACAAATCGATGCCTTTGTTTTCGTGCGGATTGACTTGCGAGGGATCGGTTTGCGTTTCGATTTTCCCGCCGTTGGCGGTGTGATCCAAAACAATGCCATGCCCGGTCATGCGACCACGAATCTCATCGACCGAAGCCACACGCTCGAAGCGACCGCCAACAAATTCGAGGACGGATTGGAAGGTCGCGAGTGGGTCGTCAAAACGCTGCTTGGGCAAGCTGGCGAGATCCGGCATAGGTTTCTCGGGTACCTTGGCTTTGCGAACTGCGGCTAAAAAAGTTTCCCGACTCATGCGTCACCGCCTTTCGGGCTATTGGACGTGCTGTTGTTTTTGTTGCGCTCTGCGAGCTGCTTCCGGAAGGAAGATTTGGGAATTTCAGGCATTTCGCGATGTCTTCCCCAGGCATTCAGACGGTGGTAAATCATAAATCGCGGCATGAAGCGGGACATGCGGAGTCCGACGCCGCCCATCTTAAACAAGGTTGGAGAGGCGAGCAATTTACCCATCACGCGCATGGCGAAGCGCTTCGTCTTCGGCAAATGCCCCGCTTTCACAATGTGCTTGCGCCAGAGCAAGAGTTGTTCGTGCAAGTTGATTTTCACCGGACAAACATCGGTACAACTGCCGCAGAGCGTGCTCGCGAATGGCAGGGTGCTGTACTTTTTCTTGTCGATGGTCGGCGAGAGAATGGAGCCGATGGGACCAGGAACCGTGGCGCCATAACTGTGTCCACCGCTACGGCGATAAATCGGGCAGGTGTTCATGCAAGCACCGCAACGAATGCATTTGAGTGCGTTGCGGAAATCGTCTTGGCCGAGAATTTCACTGCGGCCGTTATTGACGATGACGACATGCATTTCTCCGCCTGGGCGGGGTCCGTGAAAGTGAGACGAATAGGCTGTGATCGGCTGGCCCGTGGCAGAGCGCGCGAGCAACCGAAGGAATACACCAAGATGGTCGATCTTAGGAATGAGTTTTTCCATGCCCATGCAAGCGATGTGGATCGGCGGCAAGGCTATACCCAAATCCGCATTTCCTTCATTGGTACAAATGACGACACCGCCGGTTTCAGCGATGGCAAAATTCACTCCGGTGATTCCGGCTTCCGCATCGAGAAATTTTTCACGTAGATGGCCCCGAGCTGATTCCGCGAGATACTTGGGATCTTCGTTGCCTTTTTCCGTGCCTAGCTTGTCGTGAAATAACTCGCTGACTTCAGATTTTTTAATGTGAATCGCGGGGAGAACAATGTGGCTTGGACGTTCGTCTCGGAGCTGCACAATGCGTTCGCCAAGATCGGTATCGATCACATCGACACCACGCTCTTCCAAGTAGGGATTGAGGTGGCATTCTTCCGTGAGCATCGACTTGCTTTTCACAATGCGTTTGACCCCATTGCGCTCTAAAATTCCGTGCACGATTCGGTTATGGTCTTCAGCGGTATGGGCGAAGTGAACCTGAATCCCGTTCTTCTGGCAGTTCGCTTCGAACTCTTCTAGATAGTGGTCGATCCGCGAAAGCATGTGGTCTTTGATGTCCGATCCCATCTGGCGCAGCTTCTCCCATTCGGGTACCGCGCTGGTGGCTTTGTCGCGCTTGGAACGAACGAACCACAGCGAATCATCATGCCAATGGGTGCGTTCTAAATCTTCGATAAACTCGGCTGCATTTACCGGGTGCTTGATAATGGTGCTCATACTGACACCTCCGTACCGCGTAGAATTTCTGCGATGTGCTTCACTTGCATTGGTTTGTCTTGGCGGCGTATCAAGCCCTGCATGTGCATCAGGCAACTCATGTCGGCACTGATAATAAAATCGGCCCCCGCCTTTTCGTGGTCGGCAATACGATCATTCCCCATCAACACCGAGGTCGCTTCTTCGTTCACCGCGAAGGTTCCGCCGAAGCCGCAGCATTCGTCCGGGCGCTGTAGGTCCACCACGTCGATATCATCGACCATATCAAGGAGCTGACGTAACTTGGAGAAATGAGCGATGTTCTGCTCGGAGGATTTCCCCAAGCGAAGTTCCCGCAAGCCATGACAAGCTTGGTGAATACCGACCTTATAAGGGAAGCGGGTAGGACGCGCTAATTTCTCGACCATGAGGACATCGACTAAAAATTCGCAGAGCTCGTAGGTCTTGTCGCGAATCGCGTTTGTCTCGTCATCATCATCCACCAAACCATCATAGTGATTCCGGATCATCGAGGTACAGCTTCCACTGGGGCAGACCACTGCATCATAGCCTTTGAAGGTATTCATGTAATGCTTGGCGCATCCAATACTGTCGCTGACGCAACCCGTGTTTGCCATCGGTTGACCACAGCAGGTTTGCGCTTCAGGGAAATCAACCATGAGCCCAAAGGATTCCAATAATTCCAGCGAGGCCATGGCTGCATCAGGAAACAGTTGGTCCATGTAACAAGGAACGAAGAGAGCGACTTTCATATGTAAATCTTTGAATTGTTTATAAATTTCAGGCTGTACAAATTGAAGGCGGTGGACAAGCCCTTTCGTACGCCATTTGTCACGTAAATCGGCTAAACAGACAGAGGCTGGCGCGAAAGCTTGCTTGCCCGCTTATGCTTTTCTTTTTGCTACTTTGGCACAGACAGCCTATTCGTAATTAAACGACAGGAAGTTAACGAACTGCATGAAGGTGATAATCATTGGCGCTGGGCAAGCTGGAATTAAGCTAGCTCGAAAATTGAGTGAGGAACGAAACAACGTCGTCTTAATTGACCGGGATCAAAACGCGTTAGACGAGGCGCAAAATCAGCTCGATGTCATGACCCTTCGGGCCGATGGTGCCCTCCCCTCCGTCTTGCAATCCGTGAATCGCGAGCCGCCTGCGGATATGATCGCTGCGTTGAGCAATTCAGATGAGAGCAATTTGCTGGCCTGCATGTTCGCTAACCATCTTGGAATCCCGATTTCAGTGGCACGGCTTTCGAATTCTGACTTTCGCGATGACACGGAAATTAAATTAGAGGAAATGGGCATCAGTCTCGCGGTAAATGAAGACGAAGTAACCGCGGTGGAGATGTTTAATGTAACCAAGATTCCCAATGCGTTTGAGGTCGTAAACTTATTGGAAGGCCGCTTGCAGGTAGTGGGCTTTCGAATCCCCTCTGAAAGCCCGCTTTTACGCTGTAATCTCATGGAGTATCCTAACCAAGAGCTCTTAAAGAAGGTTCGGATTCTTGCCTATCAAGATCGCAAAAAAGTGATCATTCCCACCGGAAAAACACGATTTCAGATCCATACCGGACTTATTTATGTCGCCGGAACCAGCGAGAATTTAGCGGAGTTCTTTCAGGAGATCTGCCCCAGCGACCCTCCACCTAAACGAGTGGTCATTTCGGGCTGTGGCGACCTAGGTCTGCCCTACGCCAGAATGTTGAGTGAGTCCAAACCGAAGATCGACATTGTTATTATTGAGCAAAACAAGGAGCGAGCCGAAGAAGTTTCAGAAATCCTGGAAGGCTGCTTGGTTCTGCAAGGCGATTGCTTGGACGGAGTGACCATGCAGGAAGCCAATATTGGGGAACACACCGTTTTTGCAGCGACGACCGGTGACGACGAAAAGAACATCATGAGTTGTATTATGGCCGAACGCATGGGCGCGAGCTATACCATGGCAAAAATCAGCAACCCACATTACGACCCGCTGATCAAAAACAGCTTAATTGACCGTGGAGTAAATCCGCATTCGGCCATTATTAACGAAATTTACCACTTTGCTCGGGGGAAAAACGTCAAACATGACACCCAATTGGTTGGAATGGAGGGCGAATTACTCGAAATCAGCCTTTCAGAAGGTCATCCATGGATCGGAAAAATGGTTGGAGAGCTCGAATTAACCCGCCGCACTGGCACAATCGTCACCGCGATCGCCAAGCAAGAAGTTGTGCAAGTCGTTCTGGCAGATTCGGTTTTCGAAATTGGCGACACCCTGCTTGTCTACGCTCTGCCTGAGGCAGTAAAAAAACTTAAACGTATTTTCGGTTAGAACTGAACAAATAAGTCCAAGTGGGTTAAATTGATATTTAGGTAGGTGCTGATATGCATCATCCAGATAAAGTAAATTGGGTCGGTGGTTAGTAAGGAAGACCAGTGTGGACTGGTCAGTTATAAACTGGAGTATAACCTGCGTCCGTATTCGGTGTTGAAAAGCGCCTGATACGGACGCTTTTTTATTTTTACCGGTCATGGGCCACGATCTTTTTTACCAAAACGGCTTTAGAGGGGGTTTATCTTCAGGATGGCATTTGGTATGCTGCCGCCAGTGGAGTTCACCTGTCATTCTTGCTTGGAGGTTTTGGAATGCGAAGATCACCTATCTGGGTCGATCCTTGCCTGTGGGAACTGTCAGGTAAACCTACGGGTACCAGCGGTCGATTTGGCATTCGGAGGTCCAGACTTAAACCACACTCTCTCAGCCGTAAACAGCTCCATAAAATTCCAAGATATCACCTTGGGCCCAGATGGATTTGGCAGTTTCGATGCGAGCCAAACCCATTTGGATCAGAATCGGATACCTCTAACCCCACCACCCTATCCTGAAGGCAGCACCAAAGAACATCGATATGACATCGGCGACGAACTCGCACGAGGGGGAATGGGAATCATCCATCAAGCCGAAGATAAAAAGCTGCAACGCTTGGTCGCGATCAAAGTACTGCTTGCAGACACCAATGGGCACCCACAGCTAAGGAGTCGCTTTGAAGAGGAAGCGAAGATCACCGCGCGACTCCAACACCCTGGGATCGTTCCGATTCATGATTTGGGTCAAACGAATTCAGGTGCACCTTATTATGTCATGAAACTGCTGGACGGCCAAACCCTGCAAGAGATCCTGACCGCACAGGGTGAGCAGGAAGCAACAGCTCTGCAAGAATTCCCCCTGTCCCGATTGCTCACTCTATTTATCCGAGCTTGCGAAGCGATGCAGTATGCCCACGCGAAGGATGTGATTCACCGTGATCTCAAACCAGAAAACATCATGGTGGGAGAATTTGGTGAGGTCCAAGTATTGGATTGGGGCCTCGCGAAAGAAGTCGGCGACGGGAAAGCCGAGCAGGAAACCATCCCCTGTACCGCGACTGCCTTTCCTACGAAAAAAACGCGAAAGGAGATGGGCGACGAAACAAAAAAACTCTTCCTCAGCTTTGACGGACAAATTCTCGGCACACCACGATATATGTCTCCTGAGCAGGCCTCGGGAAAGCTAAACCGCACCAACAAACAATCTGACATCTACTGCTTAGGCGCGATTCTCTACACCATCCTATGCTTGGAAGCTCCCATCGAAGCGACCACTTTCAAGGAACTATGTAACGGGATTATCCAAGGTAAAATTCGCGCGCCAGAAGAGCGGAATACAGATCGAAAAATTCCCGGAGCGCTATCTGCCATCACGATGAAGGCGCTTTCACGGCGGCCCCGCGATCGCTACCAAGACATCAGCGAACTGATTCAAGACCTTCACGCATACCAAAACGGCTTTGTTACCCAGGCCGAAAAAGCCAGCCATTTGACCCACGCGCGAAAATTCATTCGCCGGAACGCTTTAGCGAGCGCCACCGCCTTGACCATTGTCAGCCTGGTTGCCGTCAGCTCGATCATCAACCTGCATGAAAAACGAAAGGCTCAGCAGGCTCTCATCGGGCTCCAAGAGGTACAACAAAAGCGGAAATTGGATCAGCAAACCTCCGCGCCAGCTATCTTTGCCAGCGCAGAAAAATTCCTGTTACGCGGGGACGTTCAAGCCGCCCTCCCCTTGGTTCAAACCGTCGTAGATAGTGAACCCAATCATCACGTAGCCTGGAACACCATGCTGGCCATCCACGCTTCGCAAAAGAACTTGCACGCCTTCGAAGCGACATGGGAGCAGGCCATCGGAGAACGAACCCCAAGCTCCGAGCAGCAAGCGCTCCATGACGCCCTCTTGCCTGTGGCTAAAAACCCCGAGTCCAACCAACATCTTCTCGCGCTATCTACGACCCTAAGCCAACAGGGTTGGCCAAGCCTAGCGAACCACCTCGAGTACCGACACTGGAAGGTTCTGGAAAACCACCTTGCTCATTTGGAAAACAACTGGCCCGGCTCTACCGTACGCAATACATTAGGCTTTAACGCAGAAAACGAACTCGAATTTAGTGGATACCTAACCGAGCAAGACCCACCTCTAGAGCACTGCCTCACCACCTTGAGCGCCATGCCATTGGCCGACCTTTCGCTTCGCTTCGAAGAGAGCGACGAGCCCATTCGCCTCGACGGAATCCAAGGCCTCAAAACCCTAAAACGCCTATCGATTGCAGGCCGCCCCCTCGCAAATATCGATGCATTGCAGGGAATTCAGCTCGAAGAATTCACTATTCAAGAGGCTGCCATGACCTCGCTTATGGGCTTAAGCAGCATGCCCCTAAGGCGATTGGAATTAAAGCAACACGCCTCCAGCCCAGGCTTAAGCAACCTCGCCGGACTCGAATACGCGCCGCTCACATCCCTTACCCTCGAAGCGAACAGCCTGAGCGACCTAAGCGCGATCAAAGACGCCCCCATTCAAGAAGCAACCTTCTGCAACACCGGCTTCACCGACCTCAGCCCCCTGGCCAACGCTCCCATCACCTTTCTCCGCCTCGACAACAACTTGCGACTGCGTAGCCTAGCCGGACTCGAAGCTTGCCCCATTAAGCGATTGGAAACCACTCAGCCGCCGGTCGAGCTCAATATGAGCGCTGTCACCGACATGCCGCTCAAAAAGCTAACCTGCCGGATGCCGCTGTATACCAAGCACCTATCGTTTCTGTACAACAGCAAGCTGAGTTGTCTGGAGCTGCTTGAGCCCGACACCTACCAAGAACGACGAACCATCCGTGATTTATTCCCATTACTCCTCACCCAAAACGCCTTACAAACCGTTGAAGCCCGAGCGATTTTGCGAGGGGAAATCTTTAAAGAGGCCGTCCGAAAAGGAAATCTAGCTGCGGCAAAAGCCGAAGCAAAACGGGTCGACTTCATTGCAAAAAAACAGCCATGGGCCCGCCCCTTTCTAAAAGAGCAAGGCCCACAGCGAATCCTAGCCCTCCTCGAAGACCCACGCGCGTGGACGGCAAAAATAGTTCAGTTCAACCGCCATCAATACTCCCTCTCAACGGTCTATAGTGATTGGGAAACTGCACGGAGAATTGCCATCGCCCAAGGGGGGCATCTCGTCAGCATTACCACCGAAGCAGAATTTAAATTCTTGGCAGAAACCTTTGATCGAACCGATTACTGGATCGGACTCCATTACGATAGCAAAAAAAAAGGGTGGCAATGGAGCGACAGCAGCCCGATCAAACTTTCAAAGTATGATTTTACCGACACCATAAGCGGCGGCCGAGCCATGCTTCAAAGTTACTGCCGCGGCCCCTGGGTATCTGATCGTAAAATTCGTCAGTCACGCTTTCTAATTGAATGGGATTTCCCTTCAGATCACACAGCGCAGGAATGATCGGTCCAGTTAAACCTAGGACGCATAGAGGAGCAACATGACAAAACCTCAAAAAAACGTTCCGGCTCATGCCGTGGCATCGCGCCGAATCGCGAGTCCTGTCGGACCGCTTGTCCTATACGCTTCAGATAAGGGCCTCGCTGGTTTATTTTTTGGTCATAGAGTCCCCATTGATGCCAAGCGCCCGAGGGATCAAAAGGAGAACCTGCATCTAAACCAAGCGACGACTCAGCTCGGCGAATATTTTTCCGGTACACGGGAGCAGTTTGACCTTACCCTTGATCCTAAAGGCACAGACTTTCAGGAAAGCGTCTGGCTCGCATTACGCGAGATCCCCTACGGACAAACCCTGCACTATGGAGGAATAGCGGAATCCATTGGCAATCCAAAATCAGTCCGCGCTGTCGGCGGAGCAAACGGAGCCAATCCCATATCCATCATCGTCCCCTGCCATCGTGTCATCGGCGCCGATGGCTCCATGACTGGCTTTGGCGGTGGCCTAGATATCAAACGCAATCTTTTGGTGCACGAAGGCATCATTCTCATCTGACAGACGAAGAGAGCGAGGAACGTCATCGAACGGGGTTCGGCGCCCCCCTAGGCAATCTAGCCCGCATATTTCAGCAAAATTTATCGAGCACGTGGGTCAACCACATGAATCCAAGAGGTTTAGGATAGCCTACATCTGAATTTTAGGACGACAACTTGTGAGATTGGTATAGAGTCTCAAAGTGGCGGCATTTAATAGCCGAAAATACTGCTTCAAAAACGAAACCCGAAGGCTTCGACTAAGAGCATGAAAGGCAAATAACAAATTTGTTCGTTTCCGGCTGAGAAGTGGACATTTGGGAGTTGATTCAGCCTTTTTCACTGCTAGAACGCACGAAAATTTGCACGCTATGAAAAAAGTCATCATCCCCACCAAGCTCGATCCTATTTGCAAAAAAATGCTAGAGGATAACGGAAACTATACCGTCTTCCAGGAAGAAGGAGCGGACCTAATCGCGCTCGCGGCCGAGCATAGTGACGCCTACGCCTTTGTGGTACGCAGCGAAAAGATCACCCCAGAAGTCATCGACGCTTATCCAAATCTGGGCGTGGTGATCCGGGCTGGTGCGGGATACAATACGATCGACACTGATTACGCGCGTTCCAAAGGGATCGACGTGATGAACACCCCGGGCGCAAACTCAAATGCAGTCGCGGAAGAAGTTCTCGCCTTGATGATGGCCCACGCTCGCCACTTGATTCCAGCCGACGCATCCTGCCGTAGCGGCTTGTGGGAAAAGTCAAAATTTATGGGCGGCGAGATCACTGGCAAGACCTTAGGCATTTTGGGCCTTGGCCATATCGGCCAGCTCTTGGTCAAACGCGCCAGCGGATTTGAAATGACCATCATCGGATTTGATCCCGTACTCTCCAAAGAAAAAGCGGCGGCCATGGGCGTCGAGCTTGTCGCGTCGGTTGAAGATGTTTTCTCTCGGGCCGACTATATTTCGCTACACATTCCAGAAAACGATCACACACGGGGAATGATCAACGCCTCTCTCTTTGATGTAATGAAGCCAGGCGCGGTGATTGTGAATTGCGCCCGGGCTGGGGTTCTCAACGAAGACGACTTGCGCACAGCGAAAGCGTCGAAAGACATTTACTATTTGAATGACGTCTATCCAAAAGACGAAGCGGGTGACAAACCCGTGGCGGAGATTGCCGACATCATGCTCCCCCACTTGGGCGCCAGCACGCGGGAAGCAAACTCCAACGCGGCTCAGTTTGCCGCTCGTCAACTGATTGAATTTGACGAAAAAGGCATCACCCACGCGATTGTAAATCGTGACACCCCGGTCGGGCTCGACGTCGAGTTTTCAGATTTGGCCTACACCCTTACCCGCTTTTGCCATGCAGGTTTCCGCTCCAACCAGCGTCTAAAGCTAGCCGAGACCAGCGCATACGGCGGGCTCAAGCCGTTCGCCAACTGGCTGGTTGTTCCGATTGTTTGCGCGATTGACGAGCACTTCAGCCGCTCTCTCGACTGGAAAGGGGCCGAGCGCTATCTCAGCGAACAAGGCATCGATTACGTCTGTCGCGAAGTCGACGATCAGAAAGCCTACGAGAATTCGATCACGATTGACCTTACCGCAAGCGGTGACAACGGGGACATGCATCACGCGAGCGTGCGTGGTACCGTGACCGAAGGCAACATGATGATTTCTCGCATCAACAACTTCGACAAATTGTACATCGAGCCATCCGGCAACATGTGCTGCTTCATTTACGATGACCGTCCGGGTGTCTTGGCCGAGATCAGTACCCGCCTAGCGAGTGCAGGCATCAATATCGACGACGTGCGGAATCCGCATAGCGATTGTGGGAAAAAATCCATCGCGTTGATGAAGGTAAACCAAGCAGTTCCTTGCGAAGTCATCGCAGAAATCGAAAAGGAAATCGACGCAAGCGTCGCCTTCCAAGTGGACCTGGGCTAAGGCGGTTTAGTTGCCCTGAGACGGGCCGACAGGTTGAACCTAGACGTTAGCTTTTCTCATTGCGGGGCTGTATCCGAACCATCATGTCAGGAAGGTTTTTCGGATTCAGCGTCAACCGTTCGCCTGAAAGGCGAAAACAACCCGCACAGGAAAAACACTAACAAAAATTAAAGGCGTTATACGGCAAGGGCAGCTTATGGAAATGGCACATAAAACTGATGACCATTAAAACAGGCGCCCTTTGGGTTCCGCTCAAACTGCTCGGAGCTACGTTTCATTCTGGAAATGTGGTTTTCCCAACTTGCGAAATTGCCTCCAAAGTTTCAGGATTAAATTTGGGGTTACCTGAAGCACGAACTCCCTTGCTCCCCTTCAATTTAACAACAACAGACTTGGCGGCGATTTGCGCCACTTGCATGTCCCTAGCCTTGGTCATGGCAGAATCTGGCCCACCCCAGCCGATTATGTTTAGGTGATGCTTAGGAAAGTTATCAAAGTCATGCTGCAGCCCTTGATCTGTAAGGGCCTTAAGTTTTAAAGTACCCCAACCGACCAAATATTAAATTTTTATACTATGAGTCAGGAATTCTTCGACTTCGGCATCTGTCCGATTTTTGATCTCGTATAATGATAGCTCTTGGCGATTTTTAACGGGACTTGGAAGGAGATGGTCTGGTCGTATACGACATCTTTCATCTTGGTCCTCTTTAATAAATCTTTTATCAGGTATGTAGCGGCAAACAGGATCTTCTATCCTGAGTGGCCGTCGTTTTGCGTCTATGCGCGCTACGACTTTGAGAATGCCGTTGGATATGGTTTTCAATGAGTTCGGGTATTTCTCCATCATTTAACCTTTCTGCACCAAATGATGAACTTTCTCCCAATATACCCGAATAGGCAATCGAACCATCTGGAACAAAACTAATGGTAAACACATTGTCGGGTGCAAGGTCCCAAGTCAAGGCGACTTGCCCATCAGGATGCGCCCGCACTTCAGGTGCAGCTCCCTCAGATGAGAGCAAAGAGGCAAACTTCTTCGCCATTTGTAGAGAATGCACATTCAACGCGAGGGCATGTTCACCATTCCAACCGGCTTTTGAGGCATAGCTCACGACATCTTTAAATTGGGCCTCAAGGTAATCAGATAAAATCTGCTCCTTCTCATCACGAGCATTTTTTACAGGGCAAATATCTGTTAATCCTGAGTACTTTTCAGCAACCCATCGGGTCGGATCCATGAGGAGGCGTAAACTTCGGAGTTTTTCTGCGGGGATGTAAGGAACTACCTCTGTTGGCAATCGCACTGCGCCCTGAGTAGACCGACCGCACACTTCACGTGGAGCAACAACATCCGCAAATGGATCATCGAAAATTTTAAGTGTCTGTGTCGTCACCAATTTCTCCAATAATGTGTTCGATTCTTTCTTTCGCTTTCAAAAGGGTCTGGGCAAGACGCTCAAGATCCTGAGGAGATAACCCAAAGTGTATTTCCTTATGTTGATCATCTTGATGATATCCGATTTCCAAATCAATCTTAAAATCAATTCTAGAGATTTGCCCATTTTGATCTTCAAAACGGGGAATTGTAGCAACTTCAAAGCCAGAGTGACAGAAGCTTTTCTCATGAAAAACTTTAGGGCTCTGATCTAAGGGGTTAACCCAAAATGCTTCTTTTGTGGCTGCTAGGAAGCCTTCAAGACGCGTTTCAAATTGCCCGCGGTCATCATCTGCGATCTCAACTTTTGCAACCAACCTCTGCGCGAGATTTGAAACTGGAGGCATCGTGTTCCGCTTAATTATTGAAGACGCAAAACCTATCATTTGAGATGCATCAGAAGGAGAAACGCCTTTAAGTTCTAAAAAATCAACAGCTTGGTTCTGGGCTTCCGCTTTCGGAGAATCTTTTAAGCGCACGAATAGATCACAACACTCTTGAAAAGCCTTTTCATCAATGCGCAACAACGCCTTGAGGAAATCATATTTAGACTGGGGATCCATAG
>Ga0209186_1001645_pt1 | contig 16295 bp, 25 predicted proteins | sample SidtaG_FD_187426 | JGI IMG/M metagenome (GOLD analysis project Ga0209186, IMG submission 187426) | Marine algal microbial communities from Sidmouth, United Kingdom - Sidmouth_Male2 metaG (SPAdes) (version 2) | ecosystem: Host-associated > Algae > Red algae > Unclassified | place: Sidmouth...
GGGACGGGGCACCGCCACGCGCGCACTTCGACTCAGCGCGCTGGGGGCGGATGCGTGGCGCGAGTGCGGCGTGGAGGGCGGCGGTTCTTGCTGGCAGATCTCTCAGGGTGCACGGCGCTGTCTCGTGATCTGGTGTGTTTCTTTACACCGCCGATCTCGCGATACGCGCCGCGCTACTCGGATTGCATCCGCCGATTTGGTGCCGCCCATCAGATGACAAATAAAATTTAAACCAACCAATAAATATGGCAAGCAGACAAATGCGCAATGCGGCTGCGTAGTTGTATGGCAGGGTGCTTTTTTGGTGCGGCCGTCTGCGATACGAAGTGGCCGTTTGGGAGACCTCGTGGCTACCCACGACGTGTCGGTGTCGCCTCGATATCGCCAAAAAGGCACCAAAACAAGCGAAGGGGCAGAACCGCCGACGATGAGCGATCGTATCGCGGAGTGCAAGAAAGAGCTGACTAAGGCCCAGCTGGACACCGGAAACAAGATCAAGGTCCTGCGCTCCGACATTGGCGGCGAATACGTGTTGTTGATTTGGATTCAGCAACTCTCTAGGACCAGTCACACCGGTCTTGTGGCGTAGTTGGTTTTTCGACCTCAACAGGTTATGGGCCCTGTGTCGCTGGTGGTCATCGTCGTCTTCCGCTCTGTTGTTTGCGGGACGGCGTTCGTTGGGCTGCTGTGTGTTTCGGTATCGGGCAGGCGGGTATATCCTCCCACGTCGTCAGAGTCGCGCCTCCTGGCGCGGTTGTCATCGTCATGTCGGAGTACGGCCGCTACTCTGGCCCTCGCTTCGCGCAGCTGGACGACGAGTACAAGGTCTGGGCTGTGTAATGCCGCGCACAAATGATCAAGGAGAATGTTTGGGTGGCGGTTGTGACGGACAGCCCCGCGTCTGGGAGCGGTGCCAAGAGCGACTTTGCAGCTAAGGCGTGGGACCGAATGAACGCTTTGGGCCTGGCGAACATCCAGATATCGGTCAAGCCCGTTCATCTCTATTCGGTGACGGCGGTCAGTACCACCAAGGAGGCGTGGGATGCGCTCAAGGACATACTTGAGGCGCGAGACAACGCACGCCGGCTTCAGCTCATTCATGAGCTGAGAACACTCAAGAAGGGCGGCGACGAGAACACCATCAAGTACACGTCGCGGACCAAGGGCATCCGTCAAGAGCTCTCTATGCTGGGAAATCAGGTGGACGGGAACGTGTTTGTCTTCAGATCTTGTCGGGCCTTCTGGCCGAGTATGACATGATAAAGACCGGCCTCGGGAACATGGACGGGAAGCGCAGCCTCGCTGACGTGAGCGCCAAGCTGCTCACAGTGGAGCAGCGCGGGAGACACGGGCGGTCGTCCTCGGCGGCCGAGGTCATGCTGTAAGCGTTTGCGGCAACATCTTATAAGAAGCCGTGGGACAAGCGCGCGGTCGTGTGCTAGTACTGCGCGAATAAGGGGCCCATGAACCGCGAATCTATCAAGAAGAAGGCCGACGACGCCAACGGCAACAAGAAGCCAAATGGCGGGCGTCGTAAGGGTGGCGGGGGAGGCGGTGCTCCTCCCCGCGCCGGATTGGCCGACGCTGCGTCGGCAGGCCACGAACGGAAACTCAACGCTACCGGGGGCACCAGCGGGTCCTCGACCCCGGTGTCGGAATCGGTTGCGACCAACTATATGGCCGCCCGGGACACGGGTTCCACCTTCAAGACGACGGGGAGCGGGGCCAAGGTCACTTTAGCTGACGGCCACAAGGTGCTCATCAAGGGGCACGGATACGCGTCCATGGACGTGGGGAATGGGAACACTACGGCTCGCATGGTGCTATATAGGGCCATGCTTGTGCCAGATCTGACATTCAACCTTCTGTCGCTCCGAGCGGTCGACCGCCGCGGCGGTGCAGTGGTATTCGTTCGCGACGCCTGCCACATCCTCAGTGATGAGGAAGCGGTGCTCGCGAGAGAAAGTTGTAGCAACACGTCTGTCGTCTGCTCCGTCAACGAGTCGGAGAGTTACGTGATCAAGGTCACGCCGGTCACGGCGTCGGCCAGAGCCGCCTGAATACGCATGGACGGTGAGTCAAAGCTGTGGCACCGCCGGTTCAACCACTCGGGTCTCGAGAACCTCGAGCAGGTGGTTCGGATGGTCGATGGGATGCCATCGACGGTAGCTCTCGCCAAGCGCGAGCCTGGTACGGCGTGCGTTCCGCGTGTCTACGGAAAGATGGCGCGCTCTCCGCATCGTCGCTCGACAACAACCACCACCAAGTGCGAGTTGGTTCAAACGGACGTTGATGGCCCGTCGACGGCGTCGCTCGGCGGCTCTGTTTACTTCGTGACTCTGATGGAAGGCTCCAGTGGGTTCATCACGGCGACGCCTATCAAGTCCAAGGGCATGGTTCCGGATGTCCGCAAGGCCCGCATCAAGCAGCTGGAGACCCTGACTGGGCCCAAGATGAAGTGGGTTCGTCACGATCGAGCCAAGGAGTACTTGAGCCGGACCTCCAAGCTTGGTATGAGGACAAAGGCATTACATCCGAGAAGACGGCGCCGTAATCGTCTGGGCAGAACGAAAATGCTGAGCGCGCCAACTGGTACATCATGGAGAGCGTTCGCGAGGCTCTTCTGGCAGCCGGAGCGGAAGAGGAGCTGTGGGCTGAGGCTTTGTCATCGGTCATACACGTGCTCAACAGATCCCCCAAGGCGGGTCAAGACGTGACACCGCTCAAAGCCGTCACGGGGAGACCCCCCGACGTGAGGGAATTTCGTGTCTGGGGGAGCCGGGCATTGACTCTCAAGCCCAAGCAGCAGCAGAGAAAGCTGTAACGCAGGACAGACGTCGGCGGCTTTATCGGCTACACTGTTGGTGGAAAGGCCTACCACATCCTACAGGACGGCTCGAACACGGTCTTTGAGCGCCGAGATGTGCTCATGGAGGATACCTCAAGAAAAGTCATCAACAAGCCTTCTTCCCCTGGCCCTGTTTACAGCCCTTTCCTGACCATTCAGACGGATGGTGACAAGGAGGACGCCGCCATGGACATGATGGACGCGAAAGTCCCACGCGGGGACGGGTATGCGTCGCAGCAGTCGTCAGCGAGCGACGATGAGCCGGACGAGGAGGCCGGACTTGACGCGGAGGACGGAAATAAAGACGACGCCGGCGAGGACGCGGCGGCTCATGATGGCCACGAAGTGCTGCCTGGCGCTACCACAGCGAGTGGAGGCGACGGGGTGCAAGCACTCCGGCGGTCCAAGCGCAAGCCGGAACAAAAGCTTATCTGGTGGGAGAGAAACCAGAAGGCGTACGTGGCAGGGGGCCCTTTGCTGGCACTCAATCTGCCTGGGACCTGATCAGGCCGCCGACCAGCGCGAAGGAGGCGCGTGCACGCTCGGACAGGCCGCTGTGGTAGGCGGCAGAGAAGAAAGAGTGCCTGGCGCACAAGAAGCTCGGTACCTGGTCCAACACCAAGAGCAACAACATGCGCAAGGCTGTCAAGACTCGGGACGTGTACCACATCAAACGCGCCTCAAAGAGCAATGTGACGAATTACAAGGCTCGTCTGGTCGCGCAAGGCTTCAAACACGTTCCGGGGCGTGATTCTGACGAGACGTGGTCGCCAGTGCCCGGCTCGGCTACAACACGCGCACTATTCGCAGTGGCCGCCTCCAAGGACTGGGAAGTTCACCACGTGGACGTCAGGACGGCTTTTAGCAACTCTAAGATGGACAAAAAGATGTACACAAAGCTTCCGGACGGCTCCGAGCTGGGGGAGGCAGATGAGGTCTTCCGTCTCAACCTAGCTCTTTATGGGACAAAACAGGCGGGGCGCCTGTGGGGCATCAAGTTAGACAAAGAACTCAAGGCTATGGGGGCGGTTCGGTCCAAGGTGGACCCGTGCCTCCACACGTGGAGCCACCCGGTGCACGGGCTGTTCGACATCCTCGTGTACGTGGAGGATCTCATCGTTGCGGGCAAGAGCCTCGACGGGGTCCAGGCGGTCAAGAACTCGGTGTCGGTGACCTTCGACGTGCGCGACGTGGGGGAGGTCAAGGACTTCATCGGCATGAAGCAAATGCGAGACCGGGCGGCCAAGTTGCACACCCTGAGCAACCCGGGTCATGTTATCGTACTCCTTGAGGCAATTGGGATGTCCAGCTCCACGCCCAACAAGACACCAATGGTGTCGGGGGCAAAGCTGGCCAAGACGGCGGAGAACCTCTTGCCCGACGGCATCCATTATGCCGAACTTGTCGGCTCCCTGCTCTATCTGTCTACAACGACGAGGCCGGACATTGCCTTTTCCGTGGCCGTGCTGTCGCTCTACATGGCCTGCCCTGAGGAAGACCACATGCGCGCGGTCAATGGGGTGCTTCGGTACCTTCGCGGGGCTACGCGCCTCGGGGTCGCCTACGGCGACGACAAGCCTCTTCAAGGCGCACCAAGGCGCACCAAGCACGTGGATGTTGCGTACCACATGGTGCGCGAGTGCGTGGCGCGCGGCGACGTGACCTCTTACTTCCTCCCGAGCGCTGAGATGCCCGCGGACGGGCTCACCAAGATGCTGCCGGGGCCGGCGTTCAGGGCCTTCCGTGACGCACCTAGTGTCGGGCGCGACTTGGGAATGGCAGCGGCAGCGCTTGAGCCGGACCCGGCGTGCTCAGGCACATCGTCCCACAGCCCGGCTTTGGGGCGCTATAGGGCTTGAGCGCATCCGGCTGGGCGGGCCTGGGCGCCGATTTCCTGATTTCGAGCCCAAATGTCGCGGCCTGGAAGATCGTTCCGGGCCCGACACATGGCGTAGACGTGGCGACGACGTCGCGGCATCAGCGACATGTGGCGCTGTTGCAACACGTGGCGCTGTTGGAACACGCTGCGTCGAGGCAACACGTGGCGGTGGGGCTAAAGGGCTTCAGGCCCTCTTCCGGTGGTACCCAACGGACCGGATGCGGTTGTGCGGGCACCCGGACGGGCTGAGAGTGCTTCACGCACTTGCTCGGAGCTCCGTGGACCTTACGCGAGGTCGGTTGAAAAAACGAATTTTTGAAGTGGTCTGAAGAGCTTTAGCCCCGGGAAAGATGTGCCATTGTTGGGGGTGGTGCCCGATGAACCGGATGGGGTCCTACGGGCACCAGGGAGGCCAGGAGGTGCCTCTGGCGTCCTCGCGGGCCTATTTTGGCCCCATCGGAAGCCGGTTGAAAAACCGGCTTCTAGAGATGGGGCTAAAGGGCTTTACGCCCCCGGCCGGAACGGACATTTTGGGGGTGGTGCTCGATAGACCGGATGGGTTCCTACGGGCACCAGGGAGTCACGGAGGTGCCTCTGGCGTCCTCGCGGGCCTGTTTTGGCCCCATCGGAGGACGGTTGAAAGAACGACTTCTGGAGATGGGGCCAAAGGGCTTTAGACCCCTCTGCATGAAGGGGGTCTTAGGGGCTTTAGAACCTTCGGTCGCATCGTCCCCGCAAAGCCTTTCACGGAATTTTGATGAAGGAAATTCGACGATGTGGCTGCACTTATCCCTGACTGGGGGGAGTGTGAAGTGTACTTCCGCAGTCCCCCAGGGACAACCGGCCCTTGCGTATGTCGTAAGCCGCTGTAGTTGTCTGGTGACACTGCATGTATATGTTTGTAGATCTTTCGGCGGTTACCCATTAGGGGTTGAGCTCCGGGGGAGATTTGTGTGGGGAGCGGCGTTTTGAGTGTGAGGCTGTGGGCGCCCTCCGGAGGCGCTGGAGCTGCCCTTGGAGGTGCAGTGCGGGCTTTGTGGTCCAGGCCATTGGGGGTGCCTTGGAAGGCGCTGCGGCCGAGGTGGCCTGTGGGATGTGAGGCGCGCCTTCGCATGCCTGGGAACGCCGTGCCTAAAAAAATAACGCACCCACTCAACATCATCGACTTCACTGGTTATGGGCCCAGCATGCGCGGTTAGCTTCACAGATATCGCAGGTTCGAATCCCGCGGCTTTCCCCAGGGTTTTCGGGGCCGGCTTGGAAATTGCAGGTTTGAAATTTAGAGTTGATCGAGGATGGATTCCTGGTCGATGTGGAGTTGGGGGGAGTATTGAACTGGATTCAGCAACTCCCCAGGGCCAGTTACATTGGTCTTGTGGCGTAGTTAGTTTTTCGGCCTCAACACGTGTCCGCCGCATTCAAGGCAAATCACGATGAGATCAGGACGACGCACCAGACGATGGTGCCCGACACGCCGCAGCAGAACGGCGTTGCTAAGCGACTCAACCGAGTTCTCGTGGAGATGGCACGCACCTCGATGTGACACAAGGACGTCGACCCGAACGGTTGCGCGGATGCCCTTAAGACGGCGGTCTAAGTCAGGAACCACGTTACCAGCCGAGTGGTTCCCGTAGAAGAGACGCCTCATGTGCTGTGGATCGGGAACAAGGCCGACGTAAGCCACATGTGGGTTTTTGGGTCAACATGCAGGGTGGTGCTGCACAAGCGTCACATCGACGGAACGTTTGGGGACAAGGCGGCGAAGGACGATTTCTGAGGCTATCCCGACGGCAGCAAGGCGTACAAGGTCATCCTCGACGACGGCGAAGTCTTCAAGGCACGAAGCGTCGGGTTCGTCGAGACGAACGCCATTGAGGTTGCAGAAGTTGCCGAGGACTTTCCCTTGGACGAGGTCGTCGAAGGCGAGACGGGCTTGTGTTCTGCAAGCGACGGCGAAGCCGTAGATGCTGAAGATGACGACAAGGATGACCAGCAAAAATATGGATCGGACAAGTCGCCGGACGACAATCAAGGTTCTGGCGGCTCTGAAGACACGCTGCGTCGGAGCGGCATAGCGCGGCGACCACCTGTCGAGTACTGGCGCCCGGTGATCCTGGTTGCTCACAAAGCTCCCATGACGTACGTGCAATCAGTTAAAGAGCAAGAATCAGCCAAGGGGCGGATTGCCATGGACCAGGAAATTGAGGCTATCCGCAAGAACAAGACTTGGCGCTTGAAGGATCGCCCGGTCCGTCGACGCGTGCTCAAGGGCAAGTGGCTTTCCAAGGTCAAGAACGAGGTGGAAAAGAACGGGAACGGCACGAAGCGACAAAAGACGCGCCTGTGTTTCATGGGGAACCGGCAGATCAAGGGGCTCGACTTCAACGAGATGTTCGCTCCGGTGGCCAAGTTCACTACCATCCGATGCGTCCTGGCGAAGACGGCGGCGAACGGGTAAGAGCTACATCAGATGAACGTCAAGGCGGCCTTCCTGAACGGAAAACTTCACGAAGAGGTCAACATGGGGCAGCCAGACGGCTATGGCGATCCCACGTATCCTGAAAAGGTGTGTCGTCTTCTTAAAGCGGTTTATGGGCTGAAGCCAGCCCCCAAGATGTGGTACGCCAAGATCGACGGCTTCTTCAAGTCGCAGGGGTCTGATAGCATCAACAGGGATGCATGCCTTCACCTCCGTATGGATGACGGCGAAATAATCATTGTCCTGGTGTACGTCGACGATGTTCTGCTGGTGGCATTAAGCATGTCGGCGATCTGCCAGATCAAGAAGGCTCTGCACGAGCGTCTCGAGATGAAGGATCGGGACGAGGCGAAGGTCATCCTCGGGCTAGAGATCAGACGTGAAAGACATTGGTCACCCTCAAGCGGTCGCAGGGAAAGTACGCGGCGCAAATGCTGGAGAAGTTCGGGATAACGGAGCGCAGCCCGATCGGAGCGCCGCTGGAGGTGGGCCCGAAGCTGGTCAATGCCGACGAGAGCGACGACGCGCTGCCCTACCGCGAAGCCGTCGGCAGTCTTATGTACCCGATGGTCGGGGCGCGTCCTGACCTCGCCTTTACCATCGGGAAGCTGAGTCGGTTTGTATCTTGCTACGGCAAGGAGCATTGGGCGGCGATCAAGTGCGTTCTATGGTATGTCAAGGGCTCGATGGACAAGGGGATGGTATTCGAGAAAAACTCTTCCTGTACTCTAAAAGGCTTTAGTGATGCCGACTGGGCGGGTGACAACGAGACGCGACGTTCTCGGACGGGCTTGATCTCTATCTGTGGCGGAGCAGCCATCAGCTGGGGTTCTCAGTTGCAAAAGACGGTGGAGCTGCTGACAATGAAGGCGGATCACATGGCTGCATGTTAGGCCAGCAAGGCAGCTGTTTGGCTCAACAAGCTCGTGCAGGGTGTTGTTTCTCATGGGCGGCGGATGGCGATCTCAGTCCGGCCGATCAACACCATGGTCGACAACCGCGGGTGCATTGACTTCTCCAAGAACCCCGTCGAGCGCAAGCGCACGAAGCACATCGACATTCGCTACCAATTCGTGTGCGAGACCATCACGACGGACAAGGTGGCACTGCGGCATTGTGCAACAGACGACATGGTGGCGGACCCGATGACCAAGGAGCTCGGAAAGACCAAGCGCGACAAGCCTGTCAAGGCCATGGGGCTTTACTGAAAACAAGAACCGCCGCGGCAACAATAAAGGAGGAGTGTTGGACTGTTATTCTCGTCGCCGATTCCACTTGCGATTCTCTGATGGATAATGGTCAGTGACCCCCATGGTTCACCAGATGGTACCTTTGCAAGACGTGTTCAAGTTGCACACATTCGTGTTGGGCCATCATGGGGCGTTTCCTTTGGCATGTTCGGATTTGATGTTTGCTTTGCTCTAGTGGCTTTTGATTTGGTGTGTGATTCGATTTCGTGAAAGGGCGTGGGCGTCGGTGTGCGCGCAAGAGGGGGAGCACTTGGCCCGGTGGGGACTTTTTGAGAGGTGCTCTCCGTCTGGAGAACTGGGCGAACCTTCTCACAACCAACAAAGCGCGCTCGCACAAGCACACACAAGCTCAAGACACTCAACCACTTCACCGTGGTCCCCAATCTGTCGCTTTACGCGGCACGGTCCACACGCCTTCGCGAGGCAGTAGGTCTATGGGGCGCCGGGCGACGCGGATGACGTGTCACGCCTCGTTTCGGAAAGGTGGCGCTGTCCTTGCTTGTTGGGATCTTGATGGTGGGTCGGTTGCATTTGTATGTCAACTGCTTGAATTGTGTGCTTCACAGTGGGGGGATCCGCTGATATGGATCCCCAGATCTCCCCATGTGGAGGCTACTGTGTGGGACTCCGGGCCATTTGCGCCCGCTTGCACGGATAGCTCAAGGGGACAGCGGGGCGCCCATGGGCCGGCTTCCCCACAAAAAAAAAACTGCGCTCTCACCTCCTTTCTCCCTCCTTGCGCCTTCGGGTGTTTTTGTAAGTGACCGTGTCACCGGGAGAGAGTAGAGCAAGGGTGTTCGGGATGGTTCCCTCAGCTAGGCCGGTGTCCGCATCTGTTTCTGTGGGCTGGTGTGATACGGCGATTTATGCGACAAATTGGTGGAGCCGCAGGGGATTTTCTGGCTGACATCCGGTGCCGGTAGGAGTGTATCCGGCGATCTCGCCCGTTGAACGGGTGAGCTCTCGTATGCGTTGCCTTGCTCGAACGGGATCAATATCTCCCGATTCGTGTCGGGATTCTTACCTTGTACCTCGTTGCCACACCTTCTTTCTTTGTCGTACGTGTCTCCCAGTTCGCCTGGTTGTTTTGCGCCCGAGACCACTCTGCCAATCATGAACTCCTCTGCTGGAAAGACGCTGTCCCGGCGTACGTCGACGGACACGACCCCGGGGGCTGGGATACCTGTTTCCTGGGGTCTAGCTCCGCCCCCGCCGACGCCGGCTGACGAGGCTGGGCATGGTGGTTCCTCCCGGGTGACAACGACCGTCAAGACAAAGATACCGAGACCCGCGGTGGCGGGCACCGGCTCGTCCAAGGGAAAGCAGGAGTGGATCCCAACTCCCTCTAGTCCGGGTCGGCGTGATGCGAGCGGTGTCCCCCCGGACGTCTCGTACTCTCCGGCCGTTCTCTCCTTCCTGGAATTCCTCCGCGAGAGGGTCCGGGATATCATTGCTGGGGCAATCCAGACGCTGACCGCGGGGCGAACTCCCGGCATGCTGGCTTCCCGAAGCGCGGGTATCGGGCCGTCAGGGAACCTGGTGGTGACAGGTGGAGGCGGAGGTGACGACGGGGGACCGGACGGGAGTACCGGTAGGGAATCTCTCCGGGACCTTCGGTCGCGCCGGAGCCGGCGCAGCCATCGGCGTCGTCGCCCCCGGTCTTCCGCGAGTGAATCCTGCTCCCGAGGTGACGGGGAGACGTGACGACGGGCACTGGTGAAGTTCCAGATCCCTGTCCGCCAGGTCGGGGACAACCTGCTCAACACGGTGACCGACTGGCACTCGTACCGTCTGGACACCCAGAACCAGACCTTCAAGATCCGGATGCATCTAAGGATTAGAAAGGACAGGAAGACACTACGGGTTTCCATGGACCGGGTTCGCTTTGATGGGACCAAACCGGCCGAACTCTCTTCCTTCGTGCGCCGGTTCGTCCGGGCATGCAACGACAGTATCCTCTGGGAGGGAAAGGCGCCCTACCTGGTCGGCTCCTTCCATACCGGGGCAGCCGCAAATCGGCTCAACAAGATCCTCCCTGACACGGCCGGGCACATCCCGGGCCGGAGTGTCGCAGCCTTCCCTGAGGAGGTGCGCTGGCTCATGGGCAATTAAGCGGACTCCATCACCCTGAACCAAGCCGTGTCAGCCGTAAACAGCGCCTCCCTGGGCGCCCATGAAGCACCTGATGCCTTCGCGGCCCGTTTGCGGGACCTGGGGGAGGCCTGCAGCAACGTGTACGGCGAGTACCGGCTCAAGATGGCGTTCTTAGGGGCTGCCCAGGAACTTTCAGGTGGACGCGCAGCAGTTTAACCTCCAGTTCACGAAGCACACCCTGCAGCAGCTCGCGCCCGAGAACCTCTAATTCACAGAGCAAACCCTGCAGCAGCTCGCGTCGCTCACCCAGGGCAAACATGAGTGGGTCAAGGCGCTCCAGCAACTCCAGGCGACGCCCCCTAAGATGTACCTGGCACGACCGTCGAGTCGGGCAGGACCCAAGACGTGGGTTTTGGCCGTGGGAGAGTCATCCTCCCAGGCCGGCGGTCGCCTGGAGGGCTGGCGCGGATTTGTAACGCCCTCGAAGCCCCGTGTCTCCCGGGGGGCAGAACGCCTGAGCCGGTGTAAGGGCGTGCTGGTTGTGCAACAAGGAGGACCACATCGCGGCAGCCTGTTCGGAGGCGCCCAAGGTGCTCCAAGACAAGCTATCCCTCCAGAGTATCCAGTTCGCCAAGGCCGTCCGCTGGGCAGACTGGAAGGCCAATGGCGCCTCACGTGGCCGGCGAAACGCGAAGACGGTGCACGACCTCCGGGTCGCCACCCTGCAGAGCATTCAGGAGAACCTTTACAAGGAGAGTCCTGGGGACTGGGACTCTGGTCCTGAGGAGGAGACCACAACCACGGGTGCCGCGGGATCGGGAAACGAGGAGGGGGAGGTGCGCCCGAAGAACCGTTCCGTCTGTTCAGGCCCCGGTGATCGTGTGTCGGCCTCAGTGGCATTCCTGGGCCGGTGCGGTCGTCGGCTACGAACCAAGGTAGCCGCATGGACACCGTGTGCCTGTCGAAGTACCCTGCTCGTGTTGTGTAAGGATATTGTCCAGGTCAACACTACCTTGAGCTTCCGGGTTGAGGACCCGGTTTCTGTGGCCGGGGTGGTGGACACAGGGGCCGGACTAAGCGTAGTCAGCGTGGACCGGCTCCCTCCGGGCTGGCGCGCAAATACCTGGCGTGCTCCGACCCGAACGCGAATCGTGGATTCCTCGGGGCAGGCTCGGAAGGCTCTCGCTCGAATCCATTTCACCCTGCGTGTACATGACAAACCTATGCAATTCCCGTTTATTGTTGTGAAACGCCTCTCGGTCCCGCTCATTATCAGGTGTGACTTCCAGCTCCAGAACACCAAGACCATCCTGCCCCAGGACGGAAAGATCGAGTTGTCGACGGGCGCTGTCTCGGACATCCTGGGCTACCATGTTGGCGTCAGGGGGCGACAGTACAAGGCACAGTCCAAGCCCCGGGTCCTCCCGAACGAGCTGACGCTGGCTGGGGCAACGGTCCTTCCCCCTGGTGCCCAGACCGAGGTCCAAGTGATGACCCGGTCGACCGGCAGTTGTCTCATCATGGGCACGCACGGGCTGCACTTGGCCCATAGGCATCTAAAGAAGGTGCGCCGGCACGAGTCCTCCTCTGTCCAGCTGGTCACGCTGTGTCGCATAACCAAGCGGTTTGCCAAGGGCACCCGACTAGGGGTCGCGGAGCCGTATACCGGCGGGGCGCGACCTATCACCGAGAAGGCCCTTCTGGCGGTCCAACAGGTGCTGGCTTCAGTGCGAGAAGTGGACACGGAGGCGATGCAAGCAGACGCGGACCCTCCGCCAGAGCCACCAGTCATCCCAAGGGGCCCTTCTGGCCGTCCAACTTGACTTGGAAACGCGGCAGAGGCTGGACTCGCAGGCGACCATGGACAAGGCTGAGGGTCCGCCTGAGCCGTCGGTTGCTCCACCCACCAAGGAGCATGATGCACAAGAGGTAAACTGGGCGGGCGTGCCCAAGGAACTCCATGGCATGGTGCACGGACTTCTGGATCAGTTCAAGGGCATATGTACAGCGAAGCTGGGTGACCTCAAGGCCACCACGCATTACATTCAGCTCAAGATAGACGCCAAGCCTGTGTTTTCGGCTCCATACAGGGCTGGACCACACCGTCGCCTGGAGATCGAGAATCAGGTCAAGAAAATGCCTGACCTGGGTCTTCAAGAGCCCTCTGACGCCTACTGGTCCTTCCCGGTGGTCGTCGTGCCCACTCCAGGTGGCCCCTTCCGGTTCTGGGAGTACTACCGCGAGCTGAACGAGCGCACGGTCAAGGATATCTACTCAATCCCGAAGATGGGCGACTGTCTGGACTCCTTCGGCAACGCCACGGTATTCTCTACCCTGTCCTGTAACTGCGGGTACTGAAAGATCCCTGTGGCCGCCGAGGACAGAGACAAGAAGACTTTCACTTCTCACACGGGGTTGTTCCGGTTTCTCCGCCTCCCGCTTGGTCTGGTGCCCGCGCCGGCCTCCTTTTAGCGGGCGCCTCACATCATCCTGTCCGGTTTGCAGTGGAAAACGTGCCTGGTGTACCTGGACGACGTTCGTATCTTCTTCCGGACCATGGAAGAGCACAGCCGGCACCTCCGTGAAGTCCTCCTCCTGTTGGAAAAGGCCAGAGTCTCGCTCCAGCCTTCCAAGTGCCACCTGCTTCAGCAAAAAGTCAAGTATCTGGGGCATGTCGTCCGTCCCGGTCGGCTGCTGGTGAACCAGAAGAGCATTAAGGGCATGGCGCAAGCGCTTCCCCCGCGCAGTCAGACGGAATTCAAGAGCTCTCTGGGCATGTGTAACGTGTACCAGCGTTACATAAATGATTATGCTCACATTGCCAAGCCCCTGACCAAGCACAACAGCAAGAAACTCCCGCGCGGTCTTTCTCCACTGGATGCCGCCCAGATGGCGGCCGTCAAGTAACTAACGGAGCGCTTGACGTCGACCCCGATCTTGGCGCTCCTCCGACGTGAGGGTCTCTTCATCCTGGATACTGACGCCTGCGCCGTCCAAGTCGGCTGAACCCTCCTGCAACAAGAACCGGACAAGAGCATTCTCCCGGTCGGCTAATACAGCCGGGGCCTCATCCCGGCCGAGAAAAACTACTCGAAGACCGACCGAGAATGCCTGGCCGTGGTCTGGGCCTGTTTTCTTCTCCGCCCCTACCTCGTGGGACAAGAGTTCCTGATCCGAACGGAACATTCCAGTTTACGCTGGCTGCTGAACATGGACAGTGCACAAGGATGGGTCGCTCGCTGGCGCTTTCGATTGTCGGAGTTCCGGTACAAGTTATGCACCAGACCGGGAAGGGAGCACGACTGTGCCGACGCCATCGCGCGTCTCCCGACGCTGGCATCGGATCGGTCCGTCATCCCGGAAGAGATTCCCTGCCTTTCTCTGGCGGACTCTTCCCGTGGCCGGGTTGCGCCCAGCTACGGGGAGCCTGAGAAGGAACAGCCGGACGCGCTCGCGCGCATTCCGGCCGCGCAGAAGGAGGACCAGCGCTGCCAAGATCTACGCGATGAGATGGACCAGAACAAGCACTCGCGCTTTTCGGAGACCAAGGAGGGGCTCCTCGTGCGTCTTACCCCCCTGGACGGGGCTGTCCAAGTGCAAGTCCCGTTCATCCTGCGCCAGGACCTCCTCCGGTTTGAGCACAACGTGGTGCGCGCCGGTCATCCTGGGGTTAAACGGATGTACGCCTCCATCTGGCGCCCCTACTACTAAGAGTCCATGGCTGTGGACTTGTACGACTGTGTTGCTTGTTGTGCGTCTTGTTCCTGGAACAGGATTTCACCTGGGCGACGCACGGCGATGCTCAAATTGTTTGCTGCAATTGGCAGGGGCTAAGTCCAGTACTTATGCTCCTGACGGGACTTGCACCCGCCTCGCCGTACTTCGGATTGCGGGCGATGAGACGGCTGTCCTTCTCTAAGTAGCCCCCCTTATTCGGGCCCCGGGATACTATTTCGTCTCTCTTTTTCGTTTGTTTCCGTCTTGTTATTTTGGCGCCGGCCACGGCCCGCTCCGCCTTGTCTTTCTCGCCATCTAAATCTTGGCGTCTCTCTCGAGTCCTGGCCTTTGCGCGCCTTTGCGTCGTCCAGGTCCTCTCGGGGGGTCGACCCATTGGGTCCTTCTCTTCCGTATTGGCAGTGTTGCCGCTGGGTATCTGCTCGCGCCTTCTTTGTTGCCACACTTGGTGGAGAAGCAAGGGAGAGGGCGTCGTCCCTATTGAGGAACGCCTCTGCTCTCGCGAGCTTCGGCGACAACGGTGCGGACGCCACTGACGGTACTCGTGACGCGACCACTTTGTGGTCCCGGTCACCCGGCGGCTGTTGTTGCAGGCCGGGGGAGTCGCTCGAGGGTGCTTGACGGGCCGTGGCGCCGTCGTGGCCGGGTTCGTGCTATCTCGAGACAAGAAGCCAACCCATCGTTGATAGCGAGCGGGGGTGCCGATCGCCCGCGCTCATCCCCTCATCATGATGCAGGTACTGACGCTCGGCGTACTGCCGATGGGTCAGTCCCGGCGGATACGACTCCCCGTCCTCCCAAAGGTGCTTTGAACCCACCCGACCCCTCCGCAGCGGCTACGGTCACGGGCGATTCGGGTGCATCCCCCAGAAACGCTGGTTGTCACGCGAAGCAATCGGCAGTGGCCGAGCTCACGACGCTTGTGCGTACGTTGGCAGCGTCTGTCCGAGAGCTACGCGCCGACGTGACAACGTTGCGCGACCCAACTGGGAAATTGCCCATGTCGACTGCCAGTGGACCCCGGCCCACTGACCCAACATCGGCAAACAACCCGGCCCCGCGTGACCGGCACCAGTCACGCTGGTCCGCCGCCTCAACGTCGCCGTTGGCATCTCGGAGTGCACGGGCGCGATCGGATTCCGATGCCCGCTCCTCGCGGTCCGCCAATGACGACGAGCGACCACGGGAATCTAGCAGCAGTAGCAGCAGCGACAGCACCGGACCCCCGCGTCGCCGCTCCCACGCGCGCCGACGCGCCCGCACGTTGGGCGCCGGCACTACAGCTTTCAAGCCACGGGCGGTCACCCCCTACCCGCTCCCGTTGACCTCCAAGCACGGCCCGTTCTTCTTGTCACTCGACTACCGCCGCTACCTCGTCCGCAATGCGGATCTGACGTACGGCCGGACGAAAGCAAGCCAGCACCGTAGGCGCCATCGCCTGCTGGACGGTCCGTTCCACGGGGTCTCGCTCATCCACGGCTCGGACCCGTTGGCCGTCCTGGCTCTCCTCACTCGCTTGCGCACCGCTGCGGACGAAAAGGATGTCACCCTTGGCGAGGCCCCGTACCTGCTAGCCTACCGCATTGGCCGTGAGGCCAAGGACTACTTCGTCCAGGAAACGAATGGACCCCACGGCAGTGCCGTCGGTGCCAGCTTCCCGCACACGATCCACTACCTGTTGACTCACTTTGCGCCCGAGGCCGCCCTTCACACCGCCGAAATGGCCCTCCCTACCGCGGAGCAGGGCCAGGACGAAGGTGAAAACGCTTTATACCAGCGACTGATGCGGCTGGGCCGCCGGCTCATGGGGATGTACGACCCCGGGCAGCTCCGGTACTTGTTTCTGAAGGGGCTCCACCCCTCAGCACAGGCCCAAGCCGAGCTTGTGGCACCACAGTCAGGCCGACCCCACTCGGGCGGCCTTCCCGACCGGGCACCCGGTAGTCTCGTCAAAGACCCCGGAAGTAAGCGCCAAGACGCACACACACAACTGGTGTGGGCGGCAAAGAC
>Ga0209186_1001647_pt1 | contig 16280 bp, 14 predicted proteins | sample SidtaG_FD_187426 | JGI IMG/M metagenome (GOLD analysis project Ga0209186, IMG submission 187426) | Marine algal microbial communities from Sidmouth, United Kingdom - Sidmouth_Male2 metaG (SPAdes) (version 2) | ecosystem: Host-associated > Algae > Red algae > Unclassified | place: Sidmouth...
ATCCAACTGCCTTCCTCAAGGTGACGCACCCAAACTTCAGTATTGCCCAAACCTTCTCAAAAGTATTTTCTTATCTCGTCCAAACCCCCTTCGAGACTTCCGCGCAACGCCAACCCGCTACACCACCCCATTGTTCGACCCCCTCTCTTCAGTTCTGCACGAGTTCAGACGCCTCTACGGGCTCGTTCCGACGCTAGGCCCGTCAACACGTCTTTTGACGCTATCACCCCCGCATGCACCCGTTTCGACGGGGTTTTACCCCGTTGGCTGTGAGGGCAAGATCCACAACATTTGGTGGATCAGCTCGGGACAGGGTCAAGCCCTTCCGGTTCAGTCGGGCCGTCCCTGTTCGTTTCTCACGGTGGACTTTATCTCTTTGTCTTACCCTTGGGTGTGACTGGTTGACTGTTTGACTGCATTTTCCCACGGGGGAGTAGGGCTTCCATCATTATGGTTAGCATGCGGGGGATGTTGTCCCGCGCGGAAAGCGCGGGCTCCTCTTCACGGGGCATCCGTGACGGAGCTAGTGAGGGCTCAGGGCCGGGAGGCACGTTGGGGGACGCTCCTCACGTGGAGGGTCGCGCGCGCGTGACCACGAGAGTGCGTGGCACCGCCAGCGACGGAGGCGGGGGCGGGGACGGATTCCCGTCCCCCCCTTCTGTTGAGACCGCCACAAGGGGTCGAACGAGAGTCTCCCCCAGAGTGCCGGGACCCCTGGGGGGTGGAGGACAAGAGGTCCCACCCCAAGAACAGGGGCAGTATGACGGTCGGGCTCGGCGGGCTAGGCCCGCCGGCTTACCCCATACACCCCCGCAAGTCAGTGGGGTTGGGGTTCCGCAAGGGGCCCTGGAAGGGGACGCCTTTTCGGCAGCCCTTCGGGATTCACAGGATGCGTTCATTAGCCCATTACATGAACGGCTGTCCTTCTTGGAGACAGCCTTTCGGGCCTCCCGACGGTCGAGGCGCCGTCGTCGCCATTTGAGCTCCTCCTCCTTGGATGGGGAGTACTCCGGCGGAGACGGGGGACGTCATGTCCTCCGACGCGCGGTAGCACGCGCTCTAGGGCGCGAGCTAGAGGGAGCCTCTCATCGTGGACTTCCCCAGAAGATCATCCCTGCGGATCATCGTTATGCAGCGATTCTGGATTTTGTATCCTACTCCTTGGCAAACACGGACGTCCGGTATGACCAGACGATGGCATACGGCCTAGGCCATCTGCGCAAGGATGTCTTGGCCACCTTTGGTCGAGAAGCAGAGTGGGATGGGACGCCAGCCTTCGGCGTCTTTGAGTTCTTGAACCGCTTTGTAAAAGCGGGGAATGACAATGATGTGTCAGAGGGCAGAGCTCTCTGCCTCCTCCCGGAGTTCACCGAGGGTGATCTCAAACGGGAGTTGTACACCATCATGCCGTCCCTCCAAGGAGGGCGGAGTGGAGAGGTCAGTTCTTATATGGAACTGGTCAACTGGCTCCTCCGCAAATATGCGGACGAGCAGTCGCTAAGCGACCAGGCTGCTCTAAGCCACGGAGCCTCCCAGGAGGATGGGGAAACCGAGAACTATTTCTACGTACGCCTTAGGGGGTTATGACGCCTCTGTGGGCATATACACACAGAGGGCCAGATGAAGAGCCGCTATATGCAGGGGCTCGGTTGGTAGATTCGCGCAGATGCGCGCGAACACAACACTGGCAATATGCCGATGGACGTCCTGGTGCAATATGCCCAAAGGAAGGGTGACGTCTGTCGCAGACATCACGAGAAGCAACAGGCCGAAGAGGCCCGACGGGGCAAGGCCCGTCGAGAGCGTCGAGCCGCACGGCCGACACCACGCAAGTATGTTACCGCGGCGGTGACAACCCCAACTAAGGTGGAGGAAGTCCCGGCAGGTCCTTACCCAAGGGGTAAAGAGCGCTTGGAGCAGCCAAGGAACTACATCTGCCTCGCATGTAACATGCGAGGACATTTCTTCCGTGAGTGTCCCCGCCTTGACGCGGCGACCAAGGCCCACTTAAGCAAGGCCTACGAGGAGCGTATGGCGGAACGTCCTCAAGAGGACCAGCGCCGTCCCAAGCAGACGGTGGCAGCTGTGGGCACAAGCCTAGGGCCACCGTGGTCCTCATCGGATGACACTCCACCCCCAGGGGTGGAGGCCGAAGATTTGGTCCAGGAGGACAGGTCCTCCTCGGAAAACGAGTAACGGGGGCGGTGGTCCCGCCTCCCCCTACAACACTAAGGGCAACAAGGAGGTACAAGTCTTCCCGGCGAGCCGGGAAGAAGTGGCCTAAGCGGCCACCTGGGATATCCCAGGGGAAACCCCCTGAGGGCACGGCATGTGTATTCATTCCCTCTTCTAGCTATAAGATAGTTGTCAGGTTATTCCTGACGGAAGGTTTCGACCTTACCACTCGGGCAATCCTGGATACAGGAAGCGGCCCCACGCTGATAAGCCGGCAGTTACTGCCAGACGACACCCAGCTACAACCGCTGGGGGAGTGGGCCTGTATGTTCCATGATGTCAATGGGGGCTGGCTCCCAATCGTGGGTTCAGTATGTCTTGGTGTGGCCCTTGGGGGCCAGACCTCCTACATCTCTTTCGGAGTTGTCGACAATACGAGTGTCCCAGCTATACTGGGAGCCTCTTTTATGGATATCGCAACACAGAATATTGCGACTCGGGAGCAACATGTGGAGCTCCTCAATGGTACCAAGGTACCTATCCGAAGAGACGGTGCCGGCAAGGGGCACCCGATCGCGCCCGTCAGCGCGGTATGTGCGTGCCCCCAAGGGGGTACGGCTACGCTAAGGCCAGCACGAGAGACCTGGGTAAACCCCGGAACTACTGCAGACATCCCCGTAAAGGGTACCTACACGGGGCACGGCTTCGTGACGGAGCGACCCCTGTTATACCACAACCATGGTATAAAGGTCGCTCAGGGACCCGCCATCATGGTGGCGGGCGAGCCGATAACCGTCCAAGCGATGCACTTGGGCGGCACGCTTTTACGGCTGACGACCGATATGACCGTGAGGTATATCGACCCCTGTGAGGGGCCGACCTATGAGGTGCCCCGGGACGAGCTCCCGGAGCGCGAAGAGTCCTCCAAGGAGGAGAAGGACTCCCCACTCCCAGGAGTGGACGTTCCGTCGGTACCCGACGAATAGTCCGGGGCCCTTAGGGCCCTCTTGAAGAAGCCTGCACCTCTCTGGGGGGGTAACTTGGGGTTGATACGCGGTGTAGAACACCGCATTCGTCTGAAGCGCGGGGCTGTCCCCGTGAGGCAACACCCCTACAAGGCCGGGCCTTTGGCGCGGGAGAGAGAGAAAGCTGAGGTCGAGCGTACGCGCTCGATGGGGGTTGTAGAACCCTCTACTGGGAATGGGCTAGCCCAGTCGTTATGGTGCCGGAGCCTGATGGCTCGGTACGCTTCTGTGTTGAATACAAAAAGCTGAACTTGATGACCGTCAAGGACGCGTACCCGTTCCTAGGATGAATGAATGCATATATTTCCTAGGGGATGCCAGGGTGTTATCCAACCGGGACTGCAACGCCGGCTACGGGAAGATACCAGTAGCCGAGGAGGATAAACACCTTACTGCATTCACGTGCCATTCAGGCGCGTGGCAATGCGTGCGCCTCCGTTTTGGGTTGTGCAGTGCCCCTGCCACCTTTCAAAGGGCTATGGATATGATCCTGGCAGGCGTCAAATGGCAGATATGCTTAGTATATCTGGATGACGTTATCGTCTTCTCCTGTTCCCTAGAGGAACACTTGCAACACCTTGATGAGGTGTTGACACGCATGGGCAAGGCAGGGGTCACCTTGAAGGCGGCCAAATGCCACTTCTTTCAAGATGAAGTGGAGTACCGCGGCCATGTTATCAAGCCGGGACGAGTAAATGTCCTGGAGAAGAATCTCCGGGCACAGAGGGGTCTCCGGTATCAGGAGACCCAAAACCAAATGAAGATATTCCTGGGTATGTGCGGCGTAAAACGCCGCTTCGTGGCCGACTTCGCCAAGATAGCGAAGCCTCTTACAGCCTGGACGAGCACCAAGCTCCCCAAGAGGTTACCTCTATTTAGGGAGGAGGAGTCTAAGGCTTTCGTAGAACTACGAGGACGGCTTTTAGCCGCCCCCATTCTCGTTCTCCCAAGGAGAGAAGGGCACTACATCATAGATGTAGACGCCAGCTATGAACAGCTGGGTCGTTGCTTACAGCAACAACAGCCCGATGGGGAGTATCACCCCGTCGGCTACTATAGCCGCGCTCTTCCCCCTGCGGAGAAGAACTACTTTGCCACCGAGATAGAGGCGCTCGGCGTCGTCTGGGCAGTGACCTTCTTGAGGTCATACCTCGAAGGGGCAGAGTTTCTGGTCCGGTGTGACCACCGGGCCCTACTATCGGTACTCACGAACATGAGTCCGAACGCGCGGATAAACCGCTGGCGACTCCGATTATCGGAGTACACCTATGAGATCCGGCATAAGCCGGGTAAGGACGAAAAGGTCGCAGACGCGCTATCGCGTCTGCCCACGGAGGGTCTCGACTCGGCTCCTTTGGACGAGGATATCCCCGTTTTGGCCGTCGAAACCCGGGCGAGCGACGCGCTAGGGGCCACATCGCCGGCCGAAGAACCCCTGGGGGCTCTAACGGCCCATAAGATCATCCTCGGCCAAGCCGAGGATGCGTTCTGTAAAAAACAGCTGAAAGAACTAGATGTTCTTTCTCCACCCGACCCCAAGTGGAGTCGGCAAACCTTCTTCTTTAGGGAGAGGAATGGGCTCCTATGCCGACATTCGGTATATGGGAGGGAGACCCAAGTGGTCCTCCCCGAGGCGCTGAAACAGCGCCTTCTACTTTATCAACACCAATCGGTGTTGGCCGGTCACGCCGGCTCGCGGAAGATGTATGACACCCTCCACCGGTATGTCTATTGGCCCACCATTGTGGTAGACGTCTACAAGCACGTGGATCAATGCCCCGCGTGCGCGAAGAATCGCCTCTCCGAAAGGAGGCATGCCTCCACGATGAAGCTGTTTCCAGCTCTCGAGCGCTTCTCAGGGCCCGCAATGGACCTTCTAGGCCCATTGACCACCTCAAGGGGTGGTCACAAGCATGAACTGGTCATACGTGACCGGTTTACCAAGGTGACGCGGGCCATCCCGTTACTGGATGCGACGGCGCTGACGGTATCGTCAGCGTTCATGGACGCTTGCGTGGCTGCCTATGGCATCCCCGACTCTGTCCTTACGGACAACGGACCTCAGTTTGCCTCGTTCTACTACCAGGGCATTCTTGGTTTGTTGGGTATAGCCTCAAACTATACCTCTCCCTACGACCCCCAGACCAATGGGCAGGTGGAGCGATATCACCGCACCTTGGTGCGGCAACTCCGATGCTATATTGCTGAGCATCAGAAGGAATGGGACAGGCATCTGTTCCTTCTTACGACTGCGTATAATAGGCAAGTGCACGCGAGCACTGGGGAGATCCCCTTTGCCTTCGTGAGCCCTAGACGGCTCCAGCTTATTGGCATGGAGCGCATGCCTCGGCGTAGACAAGCCGAGGAGAGAACTCAAGACGCCTTCACGGCGGCGGAACAGTATGTTGACGACCTTCGGGCCCTCATCCCGGCGGTTCGCCGGCCTCTGGGCAAAGCCCAGGCCACGTATAAGTGGGCGTTTGACGCCCGCACCAAGGAGAAGAACAACGCGGTCAAGGCCGAGGACTGGGTCTATTTAGATGCCCACTCCCTCTCTCCGAAGAAGCTTGGGTTAATGACCCGCGGACCGTACATGGTGCTACAAACCGATGAACATCGGTTTCTGGTGGAGAGCCCTAAGGGTCTCCGTACGGTGAGCAGTGACCATGTCCCTGGTGCTCCGGCACCACCAGCGCGGGATGGCAAGTGGACAAGGGCCCCTAGGGCCCAAGCTCTTTGTAAGGTGGGCGACCAAATTAATAAGGGCGCTGAATTCGTTTTCGGACGATTCCTTAACCATGGTTGGGATGATGATGGTCAATTGAAGGTCTTGGTCAAATGGTTCGGATTTCCTGACCCGGAAGCCACGTGGCACTTTGCTTCTTCTCTCCCTAGGGAGGCAATTCGCAAATACCGCTTGCGAAAACGAGTCAAGCTCCCCGCCTTGAGGCGGGAAGGTGTTTTCATTTCTGGCCAAGTCGGAAGACGGCCCTTAGGGGCCCCTGTGACTTCAAGTCACAGGGAAAGAGAAGGACACAAGAAGAGAGGCCGCACCTTTTATTCCCTACGGGGCCCGAGACCAGTCTATCGTAGGATAGATGGCGCCCACCCCCTTCGGGGGGGCGACAACGTGCGACACACAATGCAAAGGGGGGACACAAGGAACCCTTGGTCACCCCAGGGTGACCAAGTCACCAACCCCTAGAACGGGCCCCATAGCCAGGATCATAGTCCTGGCTACGATCCTCCTCGGGCTCGGGCGCATCGTAATGCGCCCCCGAGTACGTCGGCGGGTTTGCCGAGGGACCCGTCTCAGCGCCATATAGGGCTTGAGAGGAAGATCCGGCGCCCGCCCCATAGGGGGCTCGGGGAGAAGAACGGGCGCCCGCCCCATAAGGGGCGTGGGAGGAAGAACCGGCGACCGCGCCATAGTGGGAGTGAGAGGAATTAGCGCCCGCCCCATAATGGGGCGGGGGAGGAGACGGCGGACGCGGAGGCGCCGCCGGCAAAGCCACCCCTTGGGGCGGAGCAGACGAGGCGGACAAGTTCCGGAGTGACCATCCGGCCACTACCGTGTTGGTATCCACCCCGGCGGTGCCATACTCCTCCGTTAGATAACGGCGGAGGGTCTCGACCGTACCCAGTTAGTACAGGGGCACGACGTCCCGTTCCCCAAGGGGGCGGGACACAATGGTAGCAATCTCGTTGCGCAGCCGCACCAAGGTGCAGCTCAACGCCATGATGAGCATATGGTCCACCGCATTATTGAGGATGGACGGGAGTTCCGCAAGGGAATGCCCCAAACTCGACCATATATAGCCGGGTTGACGGGGGAAGGGGTGCCAAACTGGGCCGACCCATTACAAGTAAAGAGAGGAAGGGGCTCCAGAGGGGGGCCCGGGGGCCCCCCCAGAGTAGCAATCGTCCAACTGCTACCACGAAGGGGGTAGGCCCGACGAGGTCGCGTGGGTCGACTGGCCAAGCGCGACACGGAGGCCGGACGTGACACCCTCCCCCAAGAGGGAGGGAGCAGGGCGAGAGGGGCGGAGGCCGAAGCGGCAGGGACCGACGGGGGCTCTGGAGCCACCACAAGGCCTGCAAGAGCCGACGCAGCGTCCGCCAGGTCCCGGTCCAAGGCCCGGATGCGGGTATCCGCGCGGATGTCCCTCCCATACGGGAGGCGGGCGTCCCCCAGACCCTCATGAAGGACCAAGGTCCCCTCTTCATCCAGTGCTTTGGCACAACGGAAGACCCCTCGGGGTCCCCCTAGCCAAGACAGCCGATCCGGCGGCGCCTGCTCCTCGATGAGTCGAAGGAGCTTGAGTCCGGCCTCAAGAAGAGGTTGGGCCGACGGATCCGCCGAGCACAAGCGCTCGGGCGTCAGGTCGGCAGAGGCCGACCGAATAGCCATTGGCAGACGCCAGAGGTTGCCATGGTGGCGGATACTCCCCAGGAACACAATCAGCCACCTCGACGGCCCACAGGGCCGCCGAAATCAGATGATCGGGACCCCGAACGGGTTCCCCCATGAGCTGGCTCCCCTGGAGTGCCACCATCCGGGGCACCCGCGCGGCCATGCCTCGAGGCACTTCAACGTGCTCCCACCACACTGGTCAGGTGGGATACAGGGCCTTGCGACGTACCACAGGTACGTCGCGCACCTTACGCTGTTCTTACAGCGTGAGGACGCGGAGGGAGGTACGGATGGTCAACTCCCCCAGCGCACCCGGCACTTATACGCCGCGGTCCATCTCCCCCAGTTTAGGGGGAGACCCCGGGTGATAGTCCCAGGAGAAGTGGGGCTTTTCCCCCACCACGAGAGGAAGCTCACGGACGGCCAGGTGCCTAAGCACTTGGCATAAACGCCAGTCCTTCCGACTGCGGAGGAAGGGAAAGTCCGTCACCGTCCCCTCGGGGACGGCGTAAGGGGTATCATACATACCCGGGATGGTCGTCCATATGGACGTCATTCGTCGGCTGTCGATAGCGTCATAGCGCTCCTCGACGATTGACCTCCCTAGAAGTGTCCAGGGGAACCGCCCGTACTTGTCGTCGACGACCACGGACGTTGGCCACGAGGCCGACAGAAGGCTGAAAAGGACGTCGTCGTCGATGTCCTTCTCGGAGCCCAAAAGGGCCCCCGCGCCTTCAGCCTTACGGTGGACCGCCATGGCGGCCGACGCGTCGGGAGCCGTAGAAGACGCCATCCCGCCTCGAGAGGCAGGGACCGGGAAGATAAGGATGCCCCCCCTAAGGTGGGGTCCACGGACGACGCGGGACGCGAAGAGAACCCTGTAGCGGCCGACAGGGTCGTCCTTCAGGTGACGCCACGAGTACCGACCCAGAGGGTCGAGGCTCCAGTCACCGCTGGCTGGGGCTGCCTTATGGTACTGACCCGTGGGTTCCCCGGCTCGGTGAACCCGTCGGTCCCTCGCCGTATGGCGCCCAAGAGCGAGCACCAAGGGGCACGCTGTCATAGGGCCACAGGACAAGGTTTCTCCCTGACCTAGGGAGGGGGTTGCGAGACACCGCCCCCGGTCCCGCGAGAAGCGGGCCCTGAGGTGGGGGATATGTGGGGGAAACCCCCTGTCAGGGGTGACACGACCCCCCGGCATGAGCCGGGGACGGGTCGTGTCCAGTCACGAAACACCCCCCTAGGGGGGTAGCGTGGGACAACCCCCTTGCGGGGGTGTCTAGGGAGCCCCCGGGCCACACATGAAACGACCCCTGTAGAGGGGCGTGGGGCGGGAAACACCCAATCGGGCCCCCCTGGGGAGGTCTGACACACACAAGGGAGACACACGTCGTCCCGAATCCGGGCCCTCTGGGGGGACCGGGAAACTTGTGGAAGCTTCCGCAATCCGAGCGTAAGCCGGACCGAGATATGATCTCGACCAGGGATAAAATCCCACCGGAATTTTATCCGGGAAAAAGGAACATTCTCGGGATAAGTCCCGAGGTATTGGTTTTGGGTAAATCCTGAAATCAAGGAAGTCTTAGTGACTTTCCTGCTTCTGCCCGAGACGGGCGGGGGTCCCCTTCCAGTGGAGGGGCTGTCAGGGATGCTGGGCAGGGGCCACTAGAGGCCCGGGCCTGAGACCGTGGCCCGTTGGGTACCGGTCCCCCCATGGTAGCGCCAGGGGGTCGAGATTATGCACGTCCTGCGTCTTGTTTCTGAGGGCATATGAGAGTATGCTTTGGGGTCATCGTGCGTGTTCGAATAAATCATCGTTGCGTTTGCGTTGCTTCCGTCGTTTTTGTGCGCTTCGCGCCCAGTGATCCCGGCGTTCGCGTTGTGACTCTGGCGTAGCGTTCCGCATCCTGTGCTGGGTTCTCCCACGGGGTTATACCCCGTAAGCTGTGAGGGCGGGATCCACTACACTTGTGTCTTGGAAATCGAGTCCCGTACTTGGGGAAGCAAGGCCTTGAGGGACTCCAGGAAAGCGTCCTTGGCCTCGGCCACCGACTGGCTCGGGTCCTGCGTCATGCCGTCTGGCATCCGTTCCAAGGAGAAGTTGCTCGGGCGCCGGGGGGTGACCAAGTCCATGGGGTCCACGCCCGTCGTTCGGTGGGGCCTCGAGTCTTACGCCAGCGCTAACACGAAGACGAGATCGTCCCAGTTGTCCTGGTGGTCCTCCATGCAGTGCATGAACATGTCTACGAGCGTCTTGTTGAAGAGCTCGACCGGGCCATTTGTCTGCGGGTGGAACGTGGGGTTGTACAGGTTCCGGATGCCCATCAGGTTACACACACCCTGTAAGAGCAGGGAGGGGAACTGGGGTCCGTTGTTCGTCAGGACCGTGTCCGGGGGCCCATACACGGAAATCCAATCCCAGCAGAACGCCGACAAGACGTCCGTCGCGGTGATGACAGCCAGGGGGACGGCTCGGACCAGCTTCGAGAACCGGTCCACGATGATCAGGAGGAAGACGTTCCCGGCCTTGGTCTCTGTCAGGGGTCCGAGGAGGTCCATAGACAGGCTCGCGAAGGGGTCCGTCGCCGGGAACAGCTTCAGCATCTCCGTGCGTCGCCTTGGTGCCATCCTGTTTCTGGCGCAAGACGCACAACTGGCCACCCAGTCGTACACGTCCGCGGCCATGGACTCCCAGTAGTAGTGGCGCCTGATTGCGGCGTACATCCGGTTGACCCCAGGATGTCCAGCGCGCACCACGTCGTGTTCCAACCGCGGGAGGTCCTGGCGCAGGGTGAACGGGACGCACACTTGGACAGCCCCGTCTATGGGGGCGACACGGACCAGGAGGCCCTCCTTGGTCTCCGAGAAGCGGGAGTGCGTTTTATGGTCAATCTTATCCCGTAACTCTTGGCTCCGCTGGTCCTCCTTCTGCGCGGCCAGCATTTGCGCGAGCGTGAACGGTTGTTTCTTGTCCGGCTCCCCGTAGTTCGGTGCCACCCAGCCACGGCAGGAGTCAGCCAGAGCGAGACAGGGAATCTCTCCCGGGATGACGGACCGATCCGGCGCCAGCGTCGGGAGCCGCGACATGGCGTCGGCGCAGTGGTGCTCCCTTCCCGGTCTGGTGCATACCTTGTACCGGAACTCCGACAACCGGAGGCGCCAGCGAGCGACCCGTCCTTTGGCGCTGTCCATGTTCAGCAGCCAGCGTAAACTGGAATGGTCCGTCCGAGTCAGGAACTCTTGTCCCTCGAGGTAGAGGCGGAGAAAAAAACAGGCCCAGACCACGGCCAGGCATTCTCGGTCGGTCGTGCAGTAGTTCTGCTCGGCTGGGATGAGGCCCCGGCTGCAGTAGTCGACTGGGAGGATGCTCTTGTCCGGTTTTTGCTGCAGGAGGGTACAGCCGACCTGAACGGCGCAGGCATCGGTATCCAGGATGAAGAGGCCCTCACGTCGGGGGAGCGCCAGAATCGGGGTCGACGTCAAGCGCTCCTCGAGGTACGTGAAGGCCGCCATCTGGGCGGCATCCAGAGGGGGGAGTACGTGTGGGAGTGTCTTGCTGGTGAGCTTGGTCAGGGGCTTGGCGATGTGGGCATAATACTTGATAAAAAGCCGGTACACGTTACACATGCCCAGGAAGCTCTTAAGCTCCGTCTGGTAACGTGGGGGAAGCGCTTGATCCAGGCTCTTGATGCTTTTCTGGTTTACCAGCAGCTGCCCTGGACGGACGACATGTCCCAGGTACGCCACCTCTTGCTGGAGCAGGTGGCACTTGGAGGGCTTGAGTGAGACGCCGGCCTTTTCCAGCAGGAGTAGGACTTCCCGGAGGTGCCGGATATGATCACCCACGGTCCGGGAGAAGGCGATCACGTCTTCCAGGTAGACCAAGCACGTTTTCCACCGTAGACCGGACAAGATGATGTCGAGAGCCCGCTGGAAGGAGGCTGGCGCGTTCACCAGACCAAACGGGAGCCGGAGAAACCGGAACAAGCCCGTGTGAGACGTGAACGTCGTCTTGTCTCTGTCCTCGGCGGCCGCAGGGATCTGCCAGTACTTGGCGTTACAGTCCAGGGTAGAGAACACCGTGGCATCGCCGAGGGAGTCCAGGCAGTCGTCCATCCTCGGGATCGGGTAGACATCCTTGACCGTGCGCTCGTTCAGCCGCCGGTAGTCCACGCAAAACCGGAAGTGGCCACCTGACTTGGGCACGAAGACCACCGGGAAGGACCACTCGGCGTCCGAGGGTTCTATGACACCCAGGTCGAGCATTTTCTTGACCTGCTTCTCGATTTCCAGGCGACTGTGCGGACCAGCCCGGTACGGAGCCGAGTACACGGGCTTGGCGTCTGGCTTGAGCTGGATGTGATGGGTGGTGGCCTTGAGCTCACCCAGCTTCCCCGACCACATTCCCTCGAACTAATCCAGAACACTGTGCACCTTGCCATGTAGCTCGGTGGGCACGCCCGCCCAGTTCACCTCTGGCGTCTCCCGCTCCTTGGGGGGAGATACAACCGATGCTCCAGCGGTCCCTCCGCCGTGGCCATGGCCTCCTGCGAGTCCAGCACCTGTCGGGCCGCCAGCTGCTGTTGGACGGCCAGAAGGGCCCCTTGGGAGAGGGGTCGCGCCTCGCCAGTGTACGGCTCCGCGACCCCACTCGGGTGCCCTTGGAAAACATCTTGGTCTTGCGACCCAGGTTGACCGGGAGTACAGAGAAGGGCTCGTGCCGGTGCAACTTCTTGTGGTGCCCGTGGGCCAAGTGCAGCCCATGCTTAGCCAGGAACTCCGCTCGGCCCTTGATCAGGCAACTGCCAGTCGACAGGGTCACAACTTCGACCTCGGTTTGGGCACCAGAAGGAAGGACCGTTGCACCCGCCAGCGTCAACTCGTTCGGGCGGACCCGGGGCTTGGCCGGTGCCTTGTACTGTCGCCCCCTGGCGCCTACATGGTAGCCCAGGATGTCTGAGACGGCGCCCGTCGTCCAATCGATCTTGCCGTCCTGGGGCAGGATGGCCTTGGTGTACTGGCGCTGGAAGTCGCACCCGATGATGAGCGGGACCGAGAGGCGTTTCACAACGATAGACGGGAAATGCATAGGCTTGTCATATATATGCAGGGTGAGGGGGGTCGAGCGAGAGCCTTGAGAGCCTGCCCCGAGGCATCCACGATCCGGGTGCGGGTAGGCGCACGCCAGGCATGGGAGCGCCAGTCCGGAGGGAGCAGGTCCTCGCTGACGACGCTTGGTCCGGCCTCTGTGTCCACCACCGCGGCCACAGAAACCGGGTCCTCACCCCGGAAACTCAAGGTGGTCTTGACATTGAATTTGACCTTACGCAAGACGAGCAGGGGACCCCGACAGGCAAACGGTGCCCATGCGGCTACCTTGGCTTGTAGCCGACGACCGCATCGGCCCAGGAATGCAACTGAGGCCGATACAGCATCACTGGGGCCTGGAACAGACGGGAGGACGCTTACGGGCGCACCTTGCCCACCTCGTTTCCCGATCCCGAGGTACCCGTAGTCGTGGTCTCTTCCTCGGGATGGAAGTCCCAGTCCTCAGGACTCTCCTTGTACAGGTTCTCCTGGATGCTCTGCAGGATCTCAACCCGGAGGTTCTGCACCGTCTTCGGGTCCCGCCGTCCAGGGATGGCGCCCTTGGCCTGCCGGTCAGCCCAGCGGACGGCCTTGGCGAACTGGATCCCCTGGCGGGCTAGCTTGTCCTGGAGCTCCTTGGGCACCTCCGGGCAGGCTGCCGCGATGTGGTCCTCCTTGTTACACAGCCAGCACGCCCGTACCCGGCTTGGGCGTTCCCCCCCCCTGGTGACACGGGGCGTAGAAGGCGTGCCAAACCCGCGCCAACCCTCCAGGCGACCACCAGCCTGGGACGAGGACTCGCCCACGGCCAGAACCGGCGTCTTGGGTCCTGCCCGACTGGACGGTCGTGCCAGGTACATCTTGCGGGGGGTCGGCTGAGGTCGCTGGAGCGCCTTGACCTGTTCATGCTTGCCCTGGGTGGACGACGCGAGCTGCTGCAGGGTGTGCTCCGTGAACTGGAGGTTGTACTGCTGGGCGTCCACCTGCAAGTTCTTGAGCAGCCCCTGGATGAACGCCATCTTGAGCCGGTCCTCGCCGTGCACGTTCCCGCTGGCCTTCCCCAGGTCCCGCAAGCGGGCCGCGAAGGCATTGGGTACTTCATGGGCGCCCAAGTAGGCGCGGTTCACGTCCGACACGGCTTGGTTCAGGGTGATGGAGTCCGCTTAAGTGACCAGGAGCCAGTGCACAGCCTCCGGGAAGGATGCAACAGTCCGGTTCGGGATGTGCTCGGCCGTGTCGGGGAGGATCTTGTTGAACCGAGTGGCGGCCGCCCCGGTCAGGAATGAGCCGACCAGGTAGAGCGCTTTGCCCTCCCAGACGTTGCTGTCGTTGCAGGCCCGGACAAACCGGCGCAAGAAGGAGAAGAGCTCTGCCAGCTTGGTCCCGTCAAAGCAAACCCGGTCCATGGAAACCCGTAGCTTCTTCCGGTCTTGTGTAATCCGTACACGCATCCGGCTAGTGAAGGTCTGGTTCTGGTTGTCCAGGCGATAGGAGTGCCAGTCCGTCACCGTGTTGAGCACGTTGTCCCCGACCTTGTGGACAGGAATCTGGAAATCCACCAGCGTCCGCCGGACCGTCTCCCCGTCACTCCGGAAGGATGAGTCACTCGAGGAAGACCGGGGGCGACGACGTCGATGGCTGCGCCGGCTCCGGCGCGACCGACGGTCTCGACGAGAGTCCCCACTGGTGCTCCCGACCGGTCCCCCGTCGTCACCTCCGCCTCCACCCGTCACCACCCGGTTCCCTGACCGCCCCATACCAGCGCTTGGGGACGCCAGCCTGCCGGGCGTTCGCCCCGCGGTCAGCGTCTCGACCGCCCCAGCCATGTCCGCCCTGAGTTTTTCGCGGAGGGATTCCAGGAAGGACATCACGACTGGAGAGGAAGCGACGTCCGGGGGGACACCGCTCGCATCACGTCGACCAGGGCTAGCTGGAGTCGGGGTCCACTCCTGCTTGCCCTTGGACGGGCCGGTGCCCGCCACCGCGAGTCTCGGCATCTCCGTCTTGACGGTCGTTGTCACCCGGGAGGAACCACCAGGCCCAGCCACGTCAGCCGGCGTTGGCCGGGGCGGAACAAAACCCGAGGAACCAGGTATCCCAGCCCTGGTCGGAGCCGGGGGCGTGTCCGTCCGCGTACGCCGGGGCGACGCCTCCCCCGGAGAGGACGTCGGGGTCGGCATAGTGGTCTCTGGCGCTCAACAATCAGGCGAACCGGGAGACACGTACGACTAAGAAAGAAGGGGTGGCAACGAGGTACAAGGTGGGAATCCCGTCACGAGTCGGGAGATTGTAATCCCGTCCGGGCAAAGCCACGCACACGAGAGCTCACCCGTCCCACGGGAGAGAGCGCCCGTTACACGCGTACCGGCACCGGATGTCAGCCAAAAACTCCCCTGCTGCTCCACCAATTTGTCGCATAACACGCCGTGTCACCGTCGGGAACCGCGCCCACCTGCATCTCGATGTCATCTTCTGCATCGCACCGCATCTCGAGCGCTGTACACGACATCGGGACGGCTCTTGACGTGCTCCAAAAAATATGTGTTTGCACCTTGTCGTCATTTTCTAGTCCGCGTATGTCATTTCTTTGCTGCAATGTCCTCGGACGCGACCGGTCGATTCTACGACTGAGAGCGTGAGGACTTGGCCCCCAGCCTGACCTTGGGGCAGTCCATAGTGATACCAAAGGCAGGCAATTGCGTGCAACCAATCGGCCATCCGCAACAACTGTGTCGGCTGGAGTTCTCCGATCCGGTTAGAACATCATTTCAACTGCATCTCAAGCGTTAGAGTGGGTCCTCAATCCACCCCAGTGCGTCCAGAGGCCCAAGTGAGCGTCGCCGTGCCTGTAAAAAAACAGGTGGAACGTTTTTTTACCACGTGCTGGGGGGCTACAGGAAGTAAACCGAATCCGGGCAGGACTGATTGCAGATGATTCGTTCGACCTGTGGTCTAACAATCGCCAATCACGCAGGTGTGCCTCCTCGACGCCACCAGAGAGACCCACAGCGAGGACGGGCGTCTCTAATGCGGCCGCGATTCTGGGTTGAGCGGCTCTCACGGCCAAGACACTCCCGAATGACTTAGCCGGTTCGCGAGCCCCAGGAAAAGGGCCTTTGAGGCCGTCTGAGGGCTTTTCCATCACACGCCTGGCAGTGACTCAGGACTTTGGTGTGGCGAGGACCCGGACAGCTTTCACTCGTGGAAAAGGGTTGACGGGTGAGATGTCATCCAATGTCATCCAGTGCAGTACAATGTCAGCAAGAACATGTAGATCCTAACAGAGGTCTCACGGCCAAGACAGTCCCGAATGACTTAGGCTGTGCGCGAGCCTCAGAAAAAGGGCCTTTGAGGCCATCTGAGAGCATCTCTATCACACGCTTGTCAGTAATTCAGGCTCTGATTTCGGCGCCGTCGAGGGCGTCGCCATCGAGGCCCGCGTCGCCGCCGGCGGCGCCGCCCCCCCCGCCGGCGGCGGTGGAACCCCCCTCCAGCCGGAACCCCCCTCCAGCACGTACGTGTGCACGTGGAGGTGCGCGTCTGCAGGGCGCACCAACCGAGGCACCCCCTCCCCGCCC
>Ga0209186_1001649_pt1 | contig 16275 bp, 15 predicted proteins | sample SidtaG_FD_187426 | JGI IMG/M metagenome (GOLD analysis project Ga0209186, IMG submission 187426) | Marine algal microbial communities from Sidmouth, United Kingdom - Sidmouth_Male2 metaG (SPAdes) (version 2) | ecosystem: Host-associated > Algae > Red algae > Unclassified | place: Sidmouth...
CCCGGCTCCTAAAGAACACGTCCCTCCAACTCTCTCACTGTTACCAAATTTCACTATCTGACTCCCGAAGCATCATGAAAAAGAAACAAGACGGATTCACCCTCATCGAACTCCTCGTCGTTATGGCGATCATCGCCATCCTCGCAGCCATCCTCGTGCCGCTGGCACCGAAACTCATCGGCACCGCCAAACGCAATAAAGCCAAGGGCGAAGTCAACACCATCGCCATGGCCGTGAAGAGCTATTACAGCGACTACGGTCGGATGCCCCCAGCGCCGGCCGGCGGCAACAGCCTGAACACGATCAAAGCACTGATCGCCAACGACACCGTCGCCAACCCGCGCGAAACCGTCTACCTCGAACTCGAAACCTCGAACATCACTGGCGAATTCCTCGATCCTTGGGGACGCCAGTACGAACTATTCCTCGACGACGACTACGACAACAAAGTGACCTTCGACGGCGGCAGTTACCGCACCACCTGCATCGCCGTGTCGCGCGGCCCGAACGGCGCCACCGTCGGCTCCCCGACCACCGACTCCGACGACATCACAACCGCGAAATAACGAACGTAAGCCTGACCGAGGCCACCATGAAGATCCGCAAGCAAGTGAAGCACCGCAAACAAGCCTTTACCCTCATCGAACTCATCGTCGTCATGGGCATCGTCGGCATTCTTGCCGCCGGCGGCTTGGCCGCGTTCACGCTGACCGCAAAGTCGGGACGCGTTGATCAAGCGCGCGAGGTCATCTCCACCGCCGTCCGCTCCGCCCGCAGTTACGCGGTCAGCAACAATCGCAACGTGATCCTCGTGTTCAACACCAACAGCACCCTGCACTCCGAACGCGACGAACGGTGCAACCGCGCCATGGCCGTGTTCGACCCGATCGAGAACGACTACGTGACCGACTGGATGAACATGCCCGGCGGCGTCTTCATCGATAGCACCTTCGGCCTGATGACCTCCTCCAAAAAGATCGCCTACGAGGGCAGCACCCCCCAGATGCCGTGGATCTGGATCAAGTCGGACGGCACCCTACCGCAACCTACCGGCGACTACGAACTCCGCCTCGAAGAGGGTATTCCGGGCGTAGACACCTCTTCCGTCTACACCCCGCATCCACAAGCCCGCTGGAAAAAAATCCGCATCAACTGGCTCAACGGCTCCATCGCCACGTTCGACGCCTCCGCCGGAGACCGGGACTAATCCCGTACGCAAACCATGAAAAAACGACGTAAAACAACTTCCGGTTTCAACTTGGTGGAAATGTCCATCGCCCTCGTGGTGGTCGCCATTGGCATCATGTCCGTGGCCGCGATTTTCCCCGACCAACTCGAGGCGGTCCGCAAGACTGCCGACCGCGCCCAGATGGGCCAGTTCGCACAAAGCGTCGACGGCGTCCTACGCGCCATCGGGGCCACTGGCCAGGACATCGGCACCATTTCCGTCCCCGGCTTCGGCCCCAACACAATCACCCTGCCCCCACTCGGCGGCGGTCTCTGGACCAGCAACGCGACCGGAGGAGGCACATCGCCAGCCGCCGCAATCAAACTCCATATCAACAACACCCCGCTTGCCGCCAACGCCAGCCTGCCGACCGCAGACCCCGCCCAAGGCGGCGGACTGAAGTTCGTCGACGTGACCGACGGCAATTATGTGAATCAAAGCCTCTGGTACCACATCCACGTTCAACCGCTGCCGACCACCGACGCCGACGGACACCGAATCGTTATTTATACCTGGCGCTCTGACGGCGCCACCGCCCCCCCGGCCAACACACCGGTCGCGCAACAATACATCACCGAAATTTACAAATTCTAAAGCCGATGAAACCCTCCAGAAAGACCCTGCTCAAAACGAGACAGCGCTCCGGCTTCACCCTGATCGAGTTGATGGCCGCTATGGCCGTGTTCACCATCCTTTTGGTGATGCTCCTCCGGGTGTTCTCAGGAAGCGTAAAAGCCTTCAACGCCGGCTCCGGATTGTCCAAACAAACGACCGAAGCGCGCTTGGTCCTCGACCACATCGCCGGCATGGTTGAAGACCAGCACTTCGACCTCAAACCGGGTACGTCTGGGATGACCAGCCAGCTCTGGTTCAAGGACGACCTGTGCAACGGCAACTCCTCGGTCCGGATTGACACGGTTCCGACCAACAACGGCTCGGTCGATGATACGATCACCCTAGTACAAGAAGATCTCGTCAATGGCATCACCGTTCCCTTGCTCGACCACGTGCTCGATTTCGAAGTCAGCGTGTTCAACGAGTCCATCCTTCCCGGTGGCACCGGCGCGCCAAATCTCGCCGGACTCAACACCTATATCCACAACGTTCCGAGCCCCGCAGGAATCATTGGCGGTTGCACCAACTCGCCCATCCTCGCTGTCATCTATCTGGAAACGCTCGACGATCAGAACGCCAAGATCAACAACAACGCTGCTGGCGCCTACGATGCCGGACTGAAATCGCAGAAATACTACCGCACGGTCTACCTGCGCAACTTCCTGTCACAGTAAGCCGCCATGACATCCGCCATCGGTGGACAGATCTTCAACGCCCGAACACCAGCACAAACGAACACCGAACCACCAAGAACACCCCACGAGTTCCCTCCGGAGACATCCATGAAGCCCTTCCAATCCAACAACCGAGGCATCGCCCTCCTGTTCGTTCTCGGCATGCTCACCCTCTTGCTGACGCTCGCAGTCGCCTTCGTCGCGGTGGTCCAGCAAGACCGCAAATCCAGCCTTGCCGGCGTCGGATCAGTGAAAGCCGAAATCCTCACCGAAGTCGCCGTGAAACGGGCGGTGCAAATCATCGAAGCCACTTATATGGAATCCGTCTCCGGCGTTCCCGGCGGCGTTCACGTCCGCAACCCGCGTCATTCCGCCAACCCCGCCCACCTCTTCTACAACGCCAACGGATCACCGAACAACCTGTTCGTCACCTCCAACGCCCCAGGCGGCACCAACGTCACCACCGAGATCCAACAGTTGCTCGGCACCTACGCGACCGGCAACAACGACATCGACAACGTTGCCAGCGGCGGCCTCAACAGCCTCATGCGCGGCAACATCACTGCCACCACCCAAGTCCCCCAGTGGTTGCGCCTCGGCACCACCGACGCCCGATTCTGCTTCTTCGCCAACGACCTTTCAGGCTTTGCCAACCATCCTGCAGTGGTTATCGAATCCAGCAGTGGGTCAGTGACAAACTTCGTTCCCCGGCTCAACCGTCTCAACGCAGCCAACGGCTTCGGTCGCGACGTCCGCGAAATCGCTATCCCCCACCACCCCTATTCCCACGCGGAAGCCAACTTCCCGCTCGGCGCGTACTACCGTAACAACTGGGAAAGCATTATCCCCGCCGGCAACACTTTGCGTGCCAACATCGACCCCGATAACAACCAAGTGATGCGTCCCATCGATCTCGATGCCCTGCAAACCAACCCTCCTGCAACCATGCCCACGCAGTTCGCGGACGCATTCAAGACCATCGGCCTCGAATATCCAACAACCGCCTTCGCTAGTCCGATCACGAGTGTCGACGCATCACTTGGCGTCGCCGCCCTTGCCTCCAGTCCAAACGCAGCAGTCGTTGCCGCCCAACAAAACCAAGTCGATATCTTGTACAATGCATTCCTTGATTACATCGATGTTGATTCCGACTCGCAATACGCCGACGGCAAAGGTCCACAAACCGAGGCCCACCCCGCGATCAACGAAATTGGCGCGGTCGCCCATGTGGTGAGCCATGACGAAGTCAGTACAGGCACCAATGTTTGGACCGTCCGCTTCTACGGAAACATGGAAACCCACTACCCCTATTACAACGCACCCGCCGGTCAATACAACGTCACTGCAACCGTTGCCGCCAGTCTCTCACTCGACGGCACCCCGGTGTATAACAAAGCGGCTACAGCGTTCGCCGAAGCCGCCAATTACACCACCTTTGGTTCCGCAAACAACAACTACATTTTGCATGAGCTGATTACTGATGATGGCTCCTACAAGGAAGTCGTCTACACTAATACCACCGACCGCCTTGATGTTGCCTACAGCCTAACTGTCACCCAACCGCAAATCTCGTTTGGCGGTGTCGTTGTCGACACGGTTCTCGACAACACCACCTTCAACACCCCGGTTCCAATCGTGGTGTCTTACACGACCGACGGACAAAATCCACGCGTCACCCCTGGGCCTCCACAAACACGAGACACCCAGATTGATGGATCGGACGTTCCGGCACTTGTACCAGCGGAAAACGGTACCAAGCATGAGGGCGGCGTTTCTTGGACAGTCAAAGACCCCCGCTTCAACTGGTCTTTTGGCGGTACGGACCAATGGGAATACAGTAAAGACGGTATCGGATTTGCGAATCCGCCGATACGTCCAACCATGGGCTATTTGCTGGCCACCATGACGGCTCTAAAAGGGGCGGTGAACACCAACACCAAAGTCCTTCAGAACAAGACGAGAAATGATAAAGACGTCGGAACATTCGTAAAAAACGGCAAAATGGAAACGGTGGGCGAACTAGGATTCCTCCCCTATACCAGCCTCAACACCATTTCTTTGCGTAAACGCTCAGCCATCGGATTAAACGGTCGATACCATCCCGTGTGGAACTATTTCACCATGCAGGATCCCCTGACCCCGCAGAAGTATTACTTGAATCCCAACAGCAACCACTTCTTTTACAACAACGGCAATGCCAGCCAGCGGACCACCACCTTCCTGTTCAACGGCATGCGCGTTGGCCCGACCGTCGAACCCACCGTCACCACCGGCGGTGGCACCACCCTGCTAGAGGGCTCGACCATCACCGCGGCACAAGCGATTGCCTTGGCCAACCGGCTCGCCGACTCGCCAGCCTTCACCCCCGGCTTCCAGTTGGCCCCGCCCTACACCGCCTCAGGCCAACCGAACGACCGGGCTTACTTCGCCAACGTGGCGGATATTCCCCTGCACATGACCTTCGCCTCGACCGATCCAGGCTTCGCTTCGATGAAAGAGAACGAGATCGAATCCTACCACATCAACTGCTTCGACCTCATGCACACCCGCAACAACGTGTACGCGCTCAACATCCTGATCTCCACCACCCACGGCCTGCGCCACGTATTCGCCGAAGTCTGGCGCGACCCCTTCGCTCCGCAAAGCGGCGGCTGGCACGACACCTACCCGCTGATCGTCACCAGCCCGAGCATCTTCGACTAAGCCCGAACCGGAAAAATCCCTCGACGGAACGAGAGGCGTGTGAAAACACGCCTCTTTTCTTTAGCACCCTCAAGACAACGCCGATGGACACCTACGAACCACTGACCGCCCCAGCCTCCTTCCTCGCTCAATGCGAGACCTTCGGCTTTGAGATGCCCGAGGAGACCTTGGAACTACTCGGCGACTACCTCGGCTTCTTGCACGCCGTAAACAAGCAGATGAACCTCACCGGTGCCAGAGAGCCCGAGGAGTTGTGGCTGCGGCACGCCTTCGACAGCCTCACCCTGTTCCCCTTCGTGGCCGGCGCCGAGACACTGATCGACGTCGGCAGCGGCGGCGGCTTCCCCGCCATCGTGCTGGCAATCGCCTGCCCAGACTTGCAGATCACCATGGTCGAGAGCACCGGCAAAAAATGCGAGTTCCTGCAAGCCTGCATCGACAACTTCGAACTCGAAAACGCCAAGGTCCGCCAAGGCCGCGCCGAAACCCTCGCCCACGAACCCGCCCTGCGCGAAGCCTTCGACATCGGGACCGCCCGCGGCCTTGCCGCCCTGCCCACCCTCCTCGAATACCTGATGCCCTTCGTACAACCCGCCGGCCTCGTGCTAGCCATGAAAGGACGCCGCCACGTCGAAGAACTCGAAGCCGCCGAGAAAGCCCTGCACTTGCTCGGCGCCGACGAACCGGTGGTCCACACGGTCGACACGGAAGGCGACATGGTGATCCTCGAAATCCCCAAAGACCGTAGCACGCCGGATAAATACCCGCGCGAAACCGGGATCCCGAAGAAGTTCCCTCTGTAATAATCTGGACCAACCGGAGCCCCGTCCCATGTCCGTCTGTTGCTGCGGACCAAGTGGCTTGCCGCAGGGCGAGTGAATTGTAGCAATTGAGGTAGGACACCCGGTTAACCAGGGCTGCCCTCTCCCGCTGGCGGGATCGCTTACCCGCAGGCTACAATATCTCGCCCGGTTGGGGCTGATGAGAGCCGTGGTCTCTCAGGTTGAGTCTCGATATGGACTCATTCGTGCGGATACAACTCTACTTGATTTGCTCCAGTAACGGTCGCGCGTACGGAGACGGCCTCACGACCAATCTTGCCCCAGTCTACGCGCGCCCGTGGCACTTCTTGTATTTCTTGCCGCTGCCGCAGGGGCAGGGATCGTTGCGGCCGACTTTGGGTTCTTCTCGCCGAACGGGCTGGAGGGCCTGTTGCATGGCGGCTTCGCGGCCGCGGGCTTCGGCGGCGGCGGCGTTCTGGGCGGCGACCGCGTTCTGAGCGTCGGCGAGCGGGTCGGCGTCGACGATGCTGGTCTTGGGCCGGTTGGCCATGAAGCTGTGAGCGCGTTCGGTGCCGACGCGGAACATCAGGCGGACCACGTCGTTGGAAATCTTGTCCATGAGTTCGGCGAACATGGTGTAAGCGCGGTGCTTAAACTCGACGATCGGGTCTTTCTGGGCGTAGCCCATCAGGCCGATGCCTTGGCGGACCGCGTCGAACTCGCGCAGGTATTCCTGCCAGTTCTCGTCGATGGCCTTGAGCACAATGTAGCGTTCGACCGCCGGCAGTTGGTCGGGATCCTCGACGGCGCACTTCACTTCGTAGGCGGCTTTGACGCCGTTAAGCACCATCTCGTGGATCGCGTCTTGGTCGCCGTCATGTTCGGCGAGGTCCTCGGTTTTAATCGCGACTGGGAAATTCAACATCATCCATTCGGCGAACTCGGTGTTGGCGACGTCCCAGTCTTGCGCGTCGGGTAGACGGATCGATGGGTCGTAGGTTTGCGCGATCATGCTGTCGAGCTGTTCGTCGAGGAACTGGTAAATGTGGTTGCGCGGCTCGCCGGACGTAAGCGCGTCGGAGCGGCGTCCGTAGACAATCTCACGCTGTGCGTTCATGACGTCGTCGTACTCGAGTGTCTTCTTGCGGATGGAGAAGTGCCACTGTTCCACTTTACGTTGCGAACGTTCGATGACCTTCGAGAGCATGCCGCTTTCAATCGCCTCGCCTTCTTCCATGCCGCCGAGTTTGTTGAGGATGTTGGAGACGCGGTCGCTGCCGAACTGACGCATTAGCTTGTCTTCGAGCGAGACGTAAAAGCGCGCGCTGCCGGGGTCGCCTTGGCGCGAGCAACGACCGCGCAGTTGGCGGTCGACCCGGCGCGAGTCGTTGCGTTCGGTGCCGATCACGTGCAAGCCGCCGGGGTCGTCAACGAGGATGTCGAACAGGGTCTCGCCTTGGTACTTGTCGTCGAGTCCGAGGTAGGAGTCGTGCACTTCCTTGGGCCATTTGATCACGCCCTTACCGAGTTTGATGTCGGTGCCGCGACCGGCCATGTTGGTGGCGATGGTGACGGCGCCGGGCGCGCCGGCGCGGCCGACGATTTCGGCTTCGCGTTCGTGCTGCTTGGCGTTGAGAACGTTGTGGATGATGCGTTTTTTCTCGAGCATGCGCGAGAGCCGCTCGGAGGCTTCGACCGAGACGGTGCCGACCAGCACGGGTTGGCCGCGGCGGTGGCACTCGATAATTTCTTCGACGATGGCCGCGTCTTTTTCGCGTTGGGTGCGGAACACCAGGTCGGTGTAGTCGATGCGCCGGGTGGGACGGTTGGTCGGGATGACCATGACGTCGAGATCATAGATGGACATGAACTCGTCGGCCTCGGTTTCGGCGGTGCCGGTCATGCCGGACAGTTTGTCGTACATCCGGAAATAGTTCTGGATGGTGATCGTCGCGTAGGTCTGGGTCTCGCGTTCGATGTTGGTGCCCTCTTTGGCCTCGACCGCTTGGTGGAGTCCGTCGGACCAGCGGCGACCGGCCATTTTGCGGCCAGTGTTTTCGTCGACGATGACCACCTTGTTGTCTTCGACGATGTAGTTCACGTCTTTGATGTAGAGGTTGAAGGCTTTGATCAACTGGTCGACGGCGTGGATGATCTGGCTGCGTTCGGCGTAGTCGTCTTGGATGGCGGCGCGGCGTTTGGCGCGTTCCTGCTCATCGATTTCGGTGTCGCCGTCGAGTTCGGAGAACAAGGTAGGCAGGTCGGGGAGGACGTAGGCTTCGGGATCGGCCGGGCTCATCGCGTCGCGACCTTTGTCGGTCAGAGCGGCCTCGTGATGCTTCTCTTCGATGGTGAAGAACAGTTCCTCGCGCAGGACGCGGGCCTGTTCTTTAAAGGTGTCGGAGATGTAGCGGTTCTCGGCTTTTTCCATCAGGCGAAGGGTCGAGGCCTCTTCGGCCATCGCGAGCAACTTTTGGTGACGCGGCGCGCCCTGTTTGAGTTGGTAGAGGACTTCCATCGCGGCGTCGTTATTGCCCGCCTCGACGTGTTCCTCGGCCTGCTTGAACAGCTTGGTGATCAGCTGGTCCTGCTTGCGCGTGAGCTTTTGTACGTGCGGCATGAACTCGCGGTAGACTTGCTCAGAAGAAATGTCGGTCGGGCCGGAGATGATCAGCGGCGTGCGTGCTTCGTCGATCAGGATCGAATCAATCTCGTCGATGATGGCATAGAAGTGGCCGCGTTGCACCATGGCTTCCGGGGTGAAGGCCATGTTGTCGCGAAGGTAGTCGAAACCGAACTCGCTATTGGTGCCGTAGGTGATGTCCATGTTGTACATCTCGCGGCGTTTCTCCGGCTTCATCTGGCTTTGGATGCAGCCGACGCTGAGACCGAGGTACTCGTAGAGTTCGCCCATCCAGCGGGCGTCGCGGCGGGCGAGGTAGTCGTTGACAGTGACCACGTGCACGCCTTTGCCGGTGAGTGCGTTGAGGTAGACGGGGGCGACGGCGACGAGGGTTTTACCTTCACCGGTGGCCATCTCGGCGATGCGTCCGGTGTGCATGGCGATGCCGCCGACCAGCTGAACATCATAGGGGACCTCGACCCAGGTTTGGGCGTTGCCAATCAGATCGAAGGTGCGACCGACCATCCGGCGGCATGCATTTTTGACCGTGGCGAAGGCTTCCGGCAGAATCTCATCCAATGTTTCACCGTCAGTGATCCGCTGGCGGAACTCGTCTGTTTTGGCGAGCAACTGGCTTTCCGAGAGATTTTGGTATTCCTCCTCGAGCGCGTTGATTTCATCGACGATGGGTTGGAGTTTTTTGACATCGCGGGCGTTTTTTGTGCCGACGATTTTTTTGATAAGCCACTGCATGGATTCGGATATTCGAGATGTTTTCTGATGTTTTCGGGTCGTTTAACGAACACGAACTCGGGGGAAGTTCAACGGGGAAAGGAGGAATTCCAGACACGATCGTGCAGTTTTTGTTCAAGAACTACACAGGATCTTTCATCCGACATGAAGTTTTCGCGAGTGTTTTGTCATCCGGCTGGATCACGACTACTTTGGGGAGATGAAGAGATGTTTTACCGATATTGCGACGATTGCCCTGCTGGCACTTGCCTCGAATCCGCTCGCCCTACTGGCTCAGGAGGCAGTGGACGGACCTCAGATGCTCGCGACCACGGTGATCAGCGCCACGCGCGTCGCCACCGACCCGCTGGAGACTCCGAACGCCATCGATTTGGTCGACCAGCAGGAGTTGCGCCTCGAACGCGCGCCGCGCACCCTGCCGGAAACGCTGGCCGAAACATCGAGTGTGATCGTGCAAAAAACCGCCCACGGCCAAGGCTCGCCGTACATCCGCGGCTTCACCGCGTTCCGCAACCTGCTGCAAGTGGACGGCGTGCGGCTTAACCACGCGGCGTTCCGCGAAGGTCCAAACCAATACTGGAACACGGTCGATCCATTCTCCGCCTCGCGCCTGGAAGTGGTGAAGGGGCCGGGTTCGGTGTTGTATGGCAGCGACGCGGTCGGCGGCACCGTCAGCGTGTTCACCTTCGATCCCGAACGCCCGGTCGAACCGGCCCTCTATTATAGAGGCAGCTCCGCCGAACGTTCGCACACCGCCCGCGCCGAAGCCGGCCATGTGGTGGATGTCGGCGAACCCGGCGGCAGTCTGCTGCGACTCGAAGGTGGACTGACCTTGAAAGACTACGGCGATCTTGAAGGCGGCTCCGAGGTCGGACGCCAAGAGGAGACCGGCTACGACGAACGCGATTGGGACGCGCGCGCCGCGTTGATGCTCGGCGACGCGCCGGAGGACGGTTATGTTTTGCTGAGCCATCAGAGCGTTGACCAAAACGATGTGCCGCGCACCCACAAAACGATTTACGGCATCGACTGGGAGGGCTTGTCGATCGGTTCGGAATTGCAGCGTGATCTGGATCAAAACCGCGAACTGACCACCTTGCAGATTCGCAAGGAGTGCTGGTACGCTGGGCTGTCGCTGCATCAGCACGAGGAGGAGCGCGACCGCGTTCGGGGTGATGGCCGGCGCGATGTGCAAGGCTTTGATCTCGATAGCTACGGCGCGTTTTTTCAACTGCAACCGGACGAACATTGGGTGCTCGGCGCAGATGTGTATTTGGATGAGGTCGACAGCTTCCGTGACGATTTTAATGCCGACGGCAGTTTCAACGGCAGCAAGATTCAAGGACCGGTCGGTGACGACGCGAGCTACTTGACGGTCGGTGCCTACGCCCAATACAAGTGGATGGTGCGCGAGAATCTGGACGTGCTGCTGGGTGGCCGCGCGAGTTACGCCGAAGCCGATGTGGATACGTTTGAAGATCCGGTGAGCGGCGAGGCGAGCAGCCTCGAACGCGAGTTCGACGCGGTGGTCGGCAGCGCCCGCGCGCTGTGGCGAGTGGAGGATGGGCTGACGGCTTTTGCTGGGGTCTCACAAGGTTTCCGCGCGCCGAACTTGAGCGATCTGACGCGTTTGGACAGCGCCCGTTCGAACGAGATCGAAACGCCGAGTCCGGACGTCGAACCGGAACATTTTCTGTCGACCGAGATCGGCTTGAAACTCCGCCGTGGCGGTGTGTCGGGTTCCCTGGCAGCTTATCACACCCGCATCGACGACTTGATTGTGCGCACGCCGACCGGTCGCGAAGTGGACGGCGATTTGGAAGTGACCAAACGCAACGCCGCCGAGGGTGAGATCTACGGAATCGAATTGGACGGCCAGGTCGAGCTGGGTTCGGACTGGGTCGCGCGCGGGTTCGTGGCGTGGCAGGAGGGCGAGGCGGACGCGTTTCCGACGAGTGCGCCCGAGAGCGTTCGCGAACCGATCAGCCGGCTGATGCCGACCACCGGATTGTTGGCTTTGCGCCGTCAGTTTTTTAGTTCGCGCGGTGATTGGTGGATCGAAGGCGCGGTGCGCGCGGCAGAAAAAGCCGACCGCCTATCGTCACGCGACAAGTCCGACACGCAGCGCATCCCGGCCGGCGGTACGCCCGGATATGCGGTCGGTGACGTTCGGGTTGGCTGGGATCCGACCGAACATGTTTCCGTTTCTTTGGCGGTCGAGAATCTCGCCGACGAAGATTTCCGCGTTCATGGTTCGGGTGTGAACGAACCGGGGCGCAACGTGATCTTGAGCACGCAGGTTCGGTTTTAGGTTCGGCTGAAAAGTGGAATGGCGTAGCACGGCGCTTCCAGCCCGTGTTCGTAACGAGCGACCTCCGTGTCGCGAGTATTCGCCGGCACTAAATCAATGGCCAAATGTTTTATCGATTTCTTACTGAAGTGGCCTGCGACTCGCCGCGTAACCAACGGAGGAGTAAGCGAATTTCTAGGGCGAGTCTGAATCCTAGCAGGCTGCCGCCCATCAGGAGTTGATCGAGTCGGCTCGTTCCAATGGTATGTCGTCCGAGTAAATGATGCACGAAAATCATGACGGCATAGACCCCCAAAATGGGCCACATACGGTTCATTAACGGGGCAATGATGATGTCTCGTGGAAACGAGGCAAAGTCTCGGGCGCACGCGACCCTCACGTGCAAAATAATAAATAGAACGGCGATGATGCCCATGACGAGTACGCGGCTTTGGAGAAACGGACCTAGCGTGCCCGCCACGACAGAGACACCTTCCGCGTCCAGGCTGAGCACTGTAAAGAGCGTGGCGAAAAGCATGATAAAGACCCAAATAAAAGGCCACATCGCCAGCACCCACGGCACGACATCGGTTTTGATGCAACAGTAATATGGTGGAGAGACCACAGAGTAGAAGCTCCCACCACATCCAAAAAAAGACCTCTCCTACGCTCCAGCCACCCCAGAGGATCCCGTAAAGCGACCACAATGTGTAAGTGATCGCCCCGAGAAGAATAAGCCGCGAGCGATTCCAGATAGCAATGTCGTCAAACACCTTATCAGTCTCAGGACTATCCGATTGGAGTTCAAGCTGATTTCTGACAAGGAATGTATTCGGAGTAGGCCTGCCGTTCAATTAATCATGCAGCATGAAAAACATATTGCGGATCCGTTGCTTCGCCCGTTCGATGCCCTCGTCACCGGTGATCTCAAGCCGGGTATCGCGCCCGCTACCGAACCCGCGAATGACCGCGTTGCGGATATCCTCGTCGATCAAGATGCGTTTCACCTCGTCTAAAAATCCATGTTTGAACTGCCCGTGGTGACGCATTATCCGATTGGTCATCCTGAACTCAAAAGTCGGCGCGTTGAGTTTTTTGAACTCGCGGTAGATCAGGAAGCCGATGGTTCCGAGAATCGCGCCGATGAATAGATATTTTGCCAATGCAGGAACTCCTCGTCCTCAGGTTTCGTTCGTTGTTGTCTGTAAAATTACAGCCGGTTCACGTCCTTGTAGTACAAATACGAACTCGGTGTTTTGCCCATGCTCACATACCACTGCGGGCACCATGGCGCCATCCAGATGACGTCGCCGGCTTGCACCGGATAATAGCGGTCGTCGAGCCGGTAGACGCCTTGGCCGGAGGTCATCAACATGCCGTGTTCCATGACGTGGGTTTCGACAAAGGGCAGAGTGCCGCCGGGTTGGTAGGTGAAATGGTTGACCGCCATGTCGAACGCCAGGTCGTCGGCGGGCAGGAAGGTTTGCAACCGCGCGTCGGGGTCGCCGAGAAAGGGTTCGCCGGGGAACTCGGCTTGATTACCGAACCGGGCCGGCGGCGCATCGTCGAGGCTCTGGCCGGGCAGCGGTTCGTACTCTTTTTCGAACACATTGAAACGCGCGCCGCCGGTCGTCGTCACGTTAATCTCGGTGCCGGGCGGCAGGTAGGCGAAGCCGCCGGTGGCGCAGTCCGTTCCATTTATTGTGGCCTGACCCTCAAGCACGTAGAAAAACGCCGAACGCGATCCGGTGTGGCTGCGGGCGCCGCTGTCGGCGGGCAGGGTGGCGAGCCATTGGTTGAGGTTCGCGCCGAGGCCTTTGCCGATGACAATATACACCAGCGCCTGCCCCCAACCGGGAACGAGGCTCGGCACAAAGCCGTCCGGCGACAGCAAGGCGTGACGCGGTCGGACCTCGGTACGCGTGGTGCCGAAGGGCGAGAGGCGGACCGGGTCGGAGGGGGAAATGGGGGTGTCGGGAGCGTTGCTCATTGTGTCGTCTTCCTCGATTGGTCGAACAGCGTGCTCCAAGCCTCTTCCTTGAACCCGACCGTGCCCGCGTCCGGTCCAATCAGGAAGGGGCGTTTGATCAGGTTGCCGTTTTTAGCGAGTTCGGCGATGGCTTCATCGGTGCTCATGTCGGGCAGGCGGTCCTTGTAATTGCCCGAACGGTAGTCGCCGCCGGAGGTGTTGAACAAGCGGCGCAGCTCGTTGTCGAGGTGGCCGAGCATTTGATTGAGTTCGTCGGTGCTCGGCGGAGTCTCGCGGATCGGCCGGCGTTCGAAGTCGACCTCGCGCGCCTCCAGCCACTTGCGGGCTTTGCGGCAGCTATCACAGTTTTTATAGTCGTAGAGGATCCAACTCATGGACGGGTTGTAGATGACCCGGAACGAAAGGCAATCCTCCCGCTCCGCGATTTTTACGCCGAGGTGAAGCCGCTCAACGGCGGTGCAGCGTCACTTCGGTCTTCGGATTTCGGTAACTCTTAATCATGCCCCAAGCGATCGCCGCTGCGATCACACCGCCGAGCAGCAGGCAGCCGATGGTGCCGAGTTTGTCGGCGAAGAAGTAGAGCATTTCCAAGTCGTCGTTTTTCAACACCGGTTTGTTGGCCACGCTACGGGTGCAGGAATAAGTTAGAAACAAGGTGGGCAGTAGGCAGCCCAGCGCCGGTGCGGCCAAGTGGCGGGGCGATCTTGCGGCTTCCGTTCGTTGACCCAGTCCGGCGGCGGCGGCCAGATCTTCGGCGAAGAACGCTACCGCCTCCGCGTCCGAGCTTTGCAGACTCAGTTCCCATTCTGCCATGTTCTCCTCGGACCACTTCACCTCCACCGGATTGATCGTGTCTTTGAGGTAGGCCACCGCGTCGATCTTGTGCAGTTCGAAGCGTTGCACTTGCGGGTCGGTGGCGGCTCGTAGCTGTTCCGGCGTCGCGTTCATGTCCGGTGAGAGAATTAGCGTGTCCCCGTCGAGTAGCAGTTGCCGCAGCGGGGTGAGCTTGTTCGAGGTCTTTACTTTGTATGTTCGTGCCGACATGATGCGGTTTATATCTGAGGGGCAATTCCGGACAAGATCTTCCGCGTTCGGCGTGAAGCTGTGGTTCCGGGTTGACCCGGCCCCGGGTTTCTTTGCAGGACCTCCCATGGCCATTACGCTCAATCCGCCGCTCCGCGAGATTCTGTCCTTCGACGCATACACCTGCGGATCGTCGGGGCTGCCGGAATGGATTCGAATTCCGGTTTACCATGCGGTCGCCGAGTTCCCGGACTCCGAACTCGACGCCATCTTTCTGACCGGGGATTTGCAGTTCTACGACCGGCGCGATGTTCCGGAAGGCGATCGTCGGCTGATGGGTTTGGTGGTGGCGGAAGAGTTGCTCAACTTGAGTCTGGCCAAGATGATCCCGGCGGCCGCGCAAATCGGCATCGTGCTGACCGGAGATTTTTACGCAATTCCGTCCCTGGCAAAACGCGGTGGCTTGGGTGATGTGACGCCGATTTGGGAAGCCTTTGCGGATGTGTTTCGTTGGGTGGTGGGCGTTGCGGGGAACCACGATGCATTCGAAGGCGAGACCGTGTTCCCGGCACGTTTGCTGAACCGGGAAAACACCTTTCCGCTGAATGGGCCCAGCGATCTCCTCGAACTCGACAGCTTATGGATCGGAGGCATCAGCGGCATCATTGGCAATCCGCTTAAAGCCTGGCGGCACACCGGCGATGAACTGGTCGAACAAGCCGATCTTCTGCTCGCCGAGGCGCTCGATCTTTTTATATTGCATGAGGGACCACGCGGCAGCGAACGCGCCATGCGCGGCTGCGAAACCTTGAACATGGTTCTTGAGCGCGCCGCACAGCTTCCCGCGATCACCGTCTTTGGCCATTGCCACTGGCCGCAGCCCTTGGATCAGTCTCTGGGCACCTTGCTTAACACCGATGCCTGCGCGGTGCTGCTCACCCGGCCGGGTGCGCCGATGCATCTTTAATTCATCGCCCGAACTCGAACGCCGAGATATAGCAGGAGCATGATCCAACAGAAACACCAAGAGGCACACCTGATTCTCGCCAGCGGTTCGGCGCGCCGCCGCGACTTGCTCGCGTCTGCGGGCGTGTCGTTCGAGGTGCGTGTGCCGGACATGGAGGAACTGCGGCGTCCCGGCGAAGCGCCGCTGGATTACGTTCGGCGCAACGCCCGCGACAAGTCCTTCGCCTTAGACGAACTCGGCGACTCCGCGCTCGCGCTCGCGGCCGACACCATCGTGGTGCTCGGCGATGACGTGCTGGAAAAACCAAAAGACCAAGCGGACGCGCGCGCCATGCTCGCCCGCTTGAGCGGCAGCACGCATCAGGTGATGACCGGCGTCGCTTTGCGGCGCGGGGCGGAACTGCTGTGGAACGAGGTGGTGGTGACCGAGATCGAGATGCGCGAACTCAGCGCGTCCGAGATTGCCCGCTACGTCGATTCCGGCGAACCGATGGACAAAGCCGGCAGTTACGGCATCCAAGGCGGCGCGGCCGGATTTGTGCGGGCGGTGCGCGGCTCGTATACCAATGTCGTCGGCTTGCCCTTGGCCGAAGTGCTCGAAGCCTTGGACCGGGTTCGGAGCGGGTAG
>Ga0209186_1001650_pt1 | contig 16266 bp, 12 predicted proteins | sample SidtaG_FD_187426 | JGI IMG/M metagenome (GOLD analysis project Ga0209186, IMG submission 187426) | Marine algal microbial communities from Sidmouth, United Kingdom - Sidmouth_Male2 metaG (SPAdes) (version 2) | ecosystem: Host-associated > Algae > Red algae > Unclassified | place: Sidmouth...
ACCACAGCACCACAGCACTACGGCACCAAGAACTAAGAACCAAAAAATTATGAACAAAGAGAAACCTCCTATTTTTTCATCTTGGAAAGGATGGTACGCCCTTGTATTGGGTAATTTAGCCCTTTTAGTTTTATTATTTTACCTTTTTACAAGTTACTACGCATGAGCAGTTTAGATTGGATTGTGTTGGTTGGGACACTGCTTTTTATTGTGGTGTACGGTGTTTGGAAAACGAGAGGGAGTCGTGATATTAACGACTATTTGCGAGGGAATAGTGAATTGAAATGGTGGACGATTGGGTTGTCGATTATGGCGACCCAAGCGAGTGCGATTACATTTTTATCTACGCCTGGACAGGCTTATATTGATGGGATGCGTTTCTTGCAATTTTACTTGGGCTTACCGATTGCGATGGTGATTCTTTGTGTTACGTTTATTCCGTTGTACTATAAGCTGAAAGTCTATACCGCTTATGAATTTTTGGAAAGTCGCTTTGATTTAAAAACTCGAACCTTAGCGGCTGTTTTGTTTCTGATACAACGAGGCTTGGCGGCTGGTATAACGATTTATGCGCCTGCCATTATTTTATCGACGCTTTTGGGGTGGAATTTGACCTATACCATTTTGGTGATTGGGTCGCTTGTGATTATCTATACGGTGTCAGGTGGAACTCGTGCAGTGAGTGTGACGCAAAAGCAACAAATGGTGGTGATTATGGGCGGTATGTTTGCCGCTTTTTTTATGTTAATTTCGTTCCTTCCCGAATATTTATCCTTTGGCGATGCCTTGAAAGTAGCGGGTAAAATGGGTAAATTAGAGACGATTGATTTTGGTTTTGACTTCAAAGACCGCTATAACTTTTGGTCGGGGATTACGGGCGGATTATTTTTAGCCCTCTCCTATTTTGGGACGGATCAATCCCAAGTTTCTCGTTATATTTCGGGACAATCTATGCGAGAAAGCCGACTGGGTTTGATTTTTAATGGCTTGTTAAAAATCCCGATGCAATTCTTTATTTTGTTGGTGGGTGTGATGGTTTTTGTGTTTTATCAATTCAATCAACCGCCTGTCTTTTTTAATCAGGTCGAAAAAAATGCTTTGTACCAAACCGAATATCGCCAAGACTTAGAGCGTTTAGACGAACAGTACGATGCCATATTTATAGAAAAAAAACAGCACGTAGATAATTTGGTAACTGCCATTCAGCGCAATGACGAAGCAGCCATCACTTTACAACAAGCGAAAATAGAAACCGCCCAAGCCGAAGTTTTAACCATTCGAGAAAGTGTAAAAGACCTGATTCACAAAAACAATGCAGATGCCGAACTCAATGACAAAGACTATGTATTTTTGACTTTTGTATTAAATTATTTGCCACACGGTTTGATTGGCTTATTGTTAGCCGTTATTTTTTCGGCAGCGATGTCCTCCACCTCCTCCGAACTAAATGCCCTTGCTTCTACCACGACCATTGATTTGTACAAACGCTCTTTAAAGCAAGACGGCACAGATGCCCACTATCTTTTTGCCTCCAAAGCGTGGACCGTCTTTTGGGGAATTTTGGCCATCTTATTCGCCTCCTACGCCCACTTATTTGACAACCTCATCCAATTGGTGAATTGGTTGGGATCTATTTTTTATGGGACGATTTTGGGGATTTTCATTGCAGCTTTTTACGTCAAGTACATCAAGGCAGATGCCGTTTTTTATGCCGCTTTGATTGCTCAAAGTATTGTGCTTACCCTTAATTTTACGACGAATATTGGATTTCTTTGGTTCAATGTCATTGGGTGTTTGTTGGTGATTTTCTTTGGCATTTTGTTGCAATTATTTTTGGGTAAGCCTGCTAATACTTAGACGTTGCGGTGCAACGTCTCACTGGGTATTTTTTCTTTTTTTTGGCTACCTTATGGGGTAGTTTTAGACGTTGCAGTGTGATATTTACCAACTTATACGGTAGACGTTGCAGTGCAAGGTTTCTACGGTGGTTTTTCTTTTTTTTTGGAGCGAATGGTTTGGTGCTTCGTCGTGACGCATGGGCCCGCTGTACGCTACTATGGCTTACAAAAGAACCACCAATCAGGTAAGAACCGAACCAAGAACTACAGCACCAAGAACCACAGTACATGTAAGCCATAACGCTACCATCGGGGCTATTTTAGATGGGCTGTACCTTTAAAAACCATCTTATAGATGTCGTCCATTAGCTAACCTATTTGATTTACTAGTTTAATGAAGGTTCGCATTCTTAAAAAGGATTGGTCTTAGAACTGTTTTACTACTTTAATTGAAAGGAAATCAAAACTCCAAATGAATTTTGATCAAAGTAAATATTAGGTTTAATCATTCCAATATCATTTCCTAGATAATAGGTTTTCCATCGGGGAGTACTTGCACCAATCAAGCCTCCCAATGCAGTTATTCCAACAATAATAACAGCACCTCCTCCAATACTTAAACCACCGCCTGACTCCATTATAACTCTCAAACAAATTACACTTGCAGTTATGCCGCCCAATGTTAATCCATAACCAAGCTTATTACCATCTCGAAGTCTGAGGTAATTTATATCTGCAAATGCAATTTCTCTTTGTTCATTTGATAGCCTGTCTTTAAATTTCACAGATTCATCACCTATTTCTATATCAATAGCATCATGTTTTTCAAAATTTAACAATGCAATTTTTCCTTTTTCAAAATGTTTTTGTTCTGGAAGATTATATGTCTGAGCTTGTAATTGATTGCTTAAAATAAAAAGAAAAGTAATAAAACAATAAATAGTTTTCATATTAATTTTGTTATTTCAATTTATTAATTGCTTCGCTAGTAAATTAAAAAGCATTGGAAACTCATCAAGGACTCTTTGATAATCCTCCAATTCCCTGCCTTTTATTGAAACTGGTTTTGAATGTGCATAGCCCTTGGCAATAGTTTTCCCGTGTTTATCAACTATATAAATGTGTGTTTCCAATCGAAGACGGCCTGAAGATCCAAACATGCCAACATCTATAACACTTAATCTTGAAAAACTAATAGCTATTGCATCTACATTTAATTTTTCACACAAGTCCTGTGATATTACCTCATATTGTTTTTGTTCTTTAAAATAGGCAGTAACATTTCCGTTAGAAAAGCTAAAAGGATTTACATCTCCAGAGCCAATAATCACTAAGGGAAAGTTATCATTTTTTATTCGTAATGCTGTTTTATTATGATATTTTTCTTTTAAATTACTATAAGGCTCTAAATTATGGAGAGATTTTCCATACAAAACATTGCATTTAAAGTACTCTTGTAGTTTTTCAGCTATTTGTTCCCTAATTTTCTCTATGGTTTTTTGTTGACTATCCATAATTTGATCCGCAATTTTATTAGTTTTCCCATTAAATGCTGCTGCATCAAGTAATGGGAAAAGAGGTTGTTCTATTTTTCCTATCATAACCGGAAAAAGTGCCATTTTATCAATTGATTGAGCTTGGTAAGATATAGGTACATTAACCTTTAAAGCAAAGCAAGAAGATAAAAATACGATGATTGTCATCATTAAGATAAAGTAGATTTTTTTCATTATTTTAATTTAGAAATAAATGAGTATTCACTATCAGGAAACAAAAATTTAATCACTTTTAATTAGAGCTTGTTGGGATTTTCAGATTTAACAGGAATACCTGCTGGTCTAAAATGCATCTTTTTCACGAATTAAGGAAAACAATATTGATTACAAAATCACTTTATATTGTGTTCCCCTCTGATTTAATTTCATAAATATATGTATAATTTTATACTTATCAAAACAATATGACAATTTCCTTTAATAACACTTCTATAGCGTCTTAATACCTTCAATAGTGGTACTTGCATGCAATATAGACCTGATAGTAATGGTATGGCTCACTACTGGTGCTGTGGTTCTTAGTTCTTGGTGCTGTGGTTCTCTCCATACTTGATAGTAATTGTGAGCCATAAGAATGGATAGCAGGGACTGCCGTGACGATGGAAGATAAACCGTTCTCTCCTATTTTTTATTTCACTTACAAATTCCCATAGACCACAATATAATCAGCGAATCTTAATTTGATATTGAACCATTTTATTAAATCTCTCAAGAATTTTTCAACTTTTGGGTCATCTGTTGCTATTCTTGCGATGCGCTTAACAATGTGTCTGCAAGTTTTATTGTCAAAAATATTATGGCTACAAATGCAAAAGCAATCATCTATAATTTCGGAATCTTTGTAAGGTCGTTTTTGTGGAAAAACCGATTGAAATTCCTCGATTACATAGTCAAAGTCCTTACTTTGAATAAAAACGCTCTCGGCTTTTGACGTTATATATTGGGTTAGGTTTTGATTTTCTGCCCATAGGATAAATCCTATTTTATGTACTGTTTCATTTGGTTCATTTGTTGTTATACACACCAATCTTTCATCAATTTTTTTGATGGCTTTTTGAACATCGCCTTTACAAATATGATAGTATTTTTTCGCCATACTTTCATCGCATTCAGCAAGTCTACAAATGGCGTTTATGTTAGTCTTATGAAACGCTTTTTCACACGCTGATACATCTCCATTATGTTCTTTAACCAACTTAATTGCAGCGTTTAGGGGAATAGACAATTTTTGTCTCAATATTTTTATTTTTTCAGTATCTATAATTTGCATTGATTTTTATTAAGTAGTGTGACAGAATTAAGGTTACATTTGCGATGAGGGGCAAAAAATGGAGCGGTTCGACGCTTCGACATAGCCATAGCTATGACGAGATTCTTTAACGAAGTAAATGGCAAAAAGAAGCCATCATCAAATGTTAAGATAAATTTGTCAGACTACTTACGTATATAATTTCTCTAAAGCAAGAACTATCTTTTTTACTTCAGCTTTATAAAAGCCTGCACTATTAATACAATTAACTTCCATTATTTTCCAACCATCATATGTTTTGCCTATATCCATAACGTAAGCATCCGCAACATTATATATTTCAGCCATTTCTTTCGCAAATTTTAGTCCTTCGTCAGATACAGTTTCTTCATACCTTACATCTCCATGAAATAAGTAATAGGAACTTGTAACTATTTGTTTGTTTACAATCCAAATTCGGGCTTCTTTGATAATTCGATGTGCTTTGGCTACTTGAATCAAGGTGGATTCCTTGACTCGATTGTTTTCCTTATTGTTTAGTGTATTGTAAACCAAGTCTTCCCATTCGGGTTTTGAAAAGACTTTGCCTGTAAATACTTTTGCATCACGACTTGGCTTGATAAAAAGAGATATTTGGTTATTCCAATCAAATTTTTCGGTAAACTCACAAATGAAGCTACCAAAGTTTAAAATATTGTTTCCGTATCCGATGGAGTATTTGTCGTATTCGTGGTTATTTCCATAGTAGGAACCTGGCGTCCAATCAAATTTGGTGGCAACTTTGGCTAATTTTACAGAACCATATACAAAGATATCTTTTCTGTCTGTTTTAAAATCAAAGATGGTACTATTTGGGTAGAATTGAATTTCTTCATAGGATAATTCTAATTCTTTCATGACCTCAAATATGTTGTTGTATCTGGGGTCTTTGAATACATTTTCTTGAATTAGGTAGTGCATTTTTTATTTAGTTATATGATGTTGAGACTGTGCAAAATAGACTCGATAGTAGCGGTATGGCTTTTGTGGTTTTTGTAGTTTCTGTGGTTGTTTGACCTTGATAAATAGGTTCTTCCTTAGCCATAAGAGCGTATAGCGAGACCCTGCGTGACGACGGAGCAATTTACCATTCTCTCCAAATAAAAATTAATTATGCTAATATTTACTTTACATTGCAAAGTAATTTTAAAAACATTAGTTGTACTGGACAAAGTATAAATTGGTGGAGGCTTATAATTTCATTAGGAAGTAGCAGCCTTTCGTTCCATTGGGTTGTACTTCTGGTTGAATACAGAAGCCCAAACTTACTTTTACAGCATAGTTCTCCACTTTGTCGTAGGTACTGTAAGAGGCTACTTGGCTACAGCCTTTGGTTCTTGCATCTTCGATAACTTTCAATTGGAGTTGTTTGCCGATTCCTTTCTTTCTGTGCTGTGAATTTACGGCGAAGGCGTTTATTTTGGCTTCGCTCAAGGTTTTACCGTTGTATTTGATTGGTGGTGTTTTTTGTTCATAGCCAATAGCCTGAATACAGTATCGGATACAACCGACTAATGTGCCTTTTCCAAACCAGCCAAACGAGACGTTTTTACCGTGTTTGAAATAGTTCCCTTCTACAAATTGGACTTGTTCTGGGGCGGTGGTTTTTAAAAAATCAAGGAGGATGCTCATGTCGTTTTGTGTTATCTGTTGAATCATTTTTTTATGGGTATTATACTCATAATTTTTTATAGGAGCGAATGGTTTAGTGCTTCGTCGTAATGGAAAGTCCTGCTATTCGTTCTTATGGCTTTTAGGTTGGTCATTGAGCGGAGTCGAAATGACCAACCACAAAAACTACAAAAACCACTTAAACCACATAAACTACAAAAGCCATACCACTACTATCAGGGCTATTTTGGATGGTCTTGACTGCTATTTGCGGTGGTTTAAACTATGTTCTATATTATTCGCATTCACTTTTTGATAGAAAGTAGTTTTTGTTTTCAATAATATTTTGTGGAGGCTTTCTAATTAGTTCTTAATGGGCTTTGCGAACCTTGCGATTAAAGATTGATACAGAAGCGGTACATATTGTATTAACCGCAAGGTTCGCAAAGGGCGCAAAGTCTATTTACGTTCTAATTCTTTGCGAACCCTGCTGACCTTTGCGCCTTTGCTTTGAAAGGAACAGTGTAGAGAAAAAAATGCTTCTTCAATTAGACACAAGAGAGATTTTTGTTTTTTTTTCGGTGCATTTGTGAGTCCTCCCCCTTCGCCTGCTCCAAAGTGGGATAAAATCTATTTTTTGAAAAATACACATTTACTTTTTGTTGGAAAGTAGTTTTAAGTTGTGGAGGCTTGGTATTTTTGATAGGGGTTTGTCCTTGATAAGATAGACCTGATAGTAGTGTTATAGCTAACAAAGTGCCGTAGTTCTTGGTTCTTAGTGCCGTAGTTCGGCTCTTTCGTAATTTATAGTTTTTTGTTAGCTATAGTAACGGATAGCAGGCGCATGCTGCACGACGAAGCAATCCACCGTTCTCTCCAAAAAAATTAGAATTTAAATAAAAAAGAAGCTGCCATATGGGATGACAACCTCTTTAAATTCTATGGAATCAATATTTTTCTTTTTTGTAAGAAAAGGGACGGAGGGGGTTCCCTTTAATAAGTAAATCAGAGGACAGATTTATTGAAATGGAGGGGGTGCGTGATAATTTTAATGAATAATCAATGTTTTTTCTACCACATGATTGTCTTGATTTTGTAGGTGAATGTAATAAATGCCTTCTTTGAAATTGCTTGTATCTAAGGCTTGCTGTCCTAAACCTTTTGCATTCATTTGTGGGTTGCTAAGGGTTTGGATGGTATTGCCAAAAGCGTCTTTTACCGTTATTTTTGTGGGCGTTGTCTGTAAGTTGTTGTATTCGAGGTAAAGTGTATTGGGTTCGTTGCTTTGTAGGATGTTGAGGATGGGTTTTGCGCTCGTTGAATCGACTGACATACACGACTCCATATTAACGTTTAGTTCGCTGCCCGTCATTACCTCAAAATTGTTTTGTAATTCTATAAAATCGCCTGCTTCTAAGGTGACGCTATCGCCATTGATTGAGCCATTGGAATAAATGCTTTCGGCGGCTTGGTGCATGCCTGATTCTACCGTTCCTGCTAAATATAGGGAGGGTGGACACTCAACAATGGGATTGTAACTCGGTATGTGTACTCGTACACAGGCTTCATTGATATGGCAAAGGTTCGGATTGATGTTGTTGTTGATGGGGTTCAAAACGACGGTGATGGTCCCATTGCCAATCCATGTATTGTATGCTTCGGGACTGACATAAAAACATGCAGGTGTGAGGTCTTCCGCACAATCTACGTCCGTTGAATTAGTGTTGATTTGAAAATTTCCATCTTCGTCTAAAATTTGAAAAATTTCTGTGGCATTGCCCACATCGCCTGTTGTGGTGACACAAATCTCGACATCATCGGCTGGTATGGGTAAAATCTCATAGTCGCCTGCTACATTTATGACGGTGACGTTATTGGGTCCACTTTCCGTAAATAAGTTGTATTTAAAACAGGAATAAGCGTAATAGTCTTCGGGATCACAACTATTCAAACATATAGCATTGTTGTAACGACTGCGTATTAAATCGCCTGGCTCTTGCCCAAACCCTGCTGCAAAGTTGATGCCTGGATTTGCTCCGCCTGGTCGAACAGGACAAGTGGCATCGGTGGGATCATAGGGCGGAAGATGGCAGTAACTCATAATTGTTCCGCCTGATGCTGGTGGTTCGGGACCTGGAGCGCAGCCATTATTGGGACAGTAGCAATTGTCTAGGGCTTCGCTTCCTGTAAATCCCCAAACGCAGGTTTGTGTGTGGTAAGAACCAAAATTGTGTCCCATCTCATGGGCGAAGATAAAGACATCTCTTGAAAATGTAGGAATAGGGTTAATAGTAGTTGTCAGACTTGTACTAACGGCATAAGGCCCTGCACTTTTGAGGTCGCCATTACTGTCGGTATAGGTGTGGTAATCGTAACACAGCATATCTCGGTAGGCAATCCCTGCACCGATGGGACGAGTGGAGACAAAATGCGCTAAACGCCCATTATAGTTGTCCTGTAAATTGCCTGCAAATGCTGATAAAATATCGGAGGGCGTCGGTAAATTCATATAAGGATCGCTATTGACCCATACATACAAATCTGATAAAACAACTGTTATGCCTTCATTGGCATAGAGTGTTGCGACTTCATTAAAGAGGGCGGTAATATAGTTATTGACATTGTTCACATCAAAACCTAAATCACAGAAAGTTTGGTGGTCGGTTTCGATATATACTTCTACGCAATCGACGATTGGATTGGAGGTTACTTGTTTGCTGTAAGCCGATGGAGGTTCGGGTAAAATCGCTTCATCGTCAGTAGCACAAGAAAACGAGGAGGGTGTCGTCAACTTTCTTTCATTGTATAAAATGTATTGTTCTGTTTTTGGCATTTTTCCCAAAACATAATTGCCACTATCATCTGCAATTAAAGCCCGAATATGGTCTTTAAAAACGCTAAATGCAACAACGGAATTGGGATTATCTTTGACGATTCCTCTATAAAAAACACCCTGATTTTGATCCAAATCAATTACTTCTCCCCTACTTGTTTGGAGCGTATAATTGTTGGTTGTAATTTTTACTTTGGTCAATTCTACTTCAATAAATTGTTTTTTATTGACAGGAATTTGGAGGTTTATATTTTGGTGTTTGTGGGTGTAGAGGTGGTGTAAATTTAAATCATCTATTTGTAAAAAAACAGCATCTTTTACGAATCTTTCTATTTTTGTTGGTCGTATTTTTTGTGTTTCTTTTTTAAATAAATGTATATGTTGAATAGGTGTTTGGTCATGTTTTTCTTCCACTAATTGAGCTACCTTATTAGGTGCCATTTCTTGTACATTTATGTTTGGGGGTAAATGTCCAATTGGGTTATCTAATAAATTCTGAGCCGTAAGTACGTAGGTATAGCATGCCAAGCACAACAAAAGTTTGCTTAGGTACTTCATAATTTGTGTCATTCAATGAGACAAAAGATGAAGGGGAGATCTTTTTTTATTGTTAAATCCACAAAATCTATGAAAGGGGATCTTGTGACTAGGTAGGAAGGGTGACTTAGACCAAGCATTCAAAGAATTTGCTTTGGTTAGGTAAGCCATCTAAATATATAATAATAAAGAAATTGGTTGAAGATTGCTTCATCATTACTACGTGTAAATGTTTTTCAGACGTACTTACATTTCTAATATCGGTATAAAAGTAAAACAAAATAATAGAGAAAGAAAGTAATTTACAAAATAAAAATAATTTTTATTAATATTTGTTTTATTTACATTTAAATATGTCTGATAATTAATGCTTTTTTGATTACTCATTATAAAAAAAAATAATTCATTTTGTTATGCAAATTTTAAATATATGTGTATCACTTTTATTGATGAGTTCAAAGATATACGAACCTTCGGCAATATTGGTGTTACTTAAATCGAAAGCATTTGTACTTGTTTTGTATGTTCCTATGTGTTTTCCTTCTATGGAGTAAACATTTATTTGGGTGGGTTCATTTACGGCTTTTTCAAAGTGAAGAGTGCTTTTGGCATTTATAGGGTTGGGATAGGCTGTGATGGTAGAATTGAATAAGTTTTGTAAATTCGTATCTGTACTGTCTGCGCCAACATACGGAAACAGCTCGTCATAATTCGCTTTCGTGTTTTCTGCCATCTCGTAAAGGGGATTGATGTCTACTTCTGCGCCTCCACCTGCTAGAGGTTGCCAATGAATAGCAGTCGTGAATGTTTTTACTTCATTGGGCTGTATTTTGATTGGACCAATAGACAGTAGAAATATACGGTCTGCGGGTGGAAAACCTAATGCTAATTCTGACCAACCATTGGGATCAGTAGGATTGTCGGGAAACATGTAGGGATACGGTTCTATTCCACCATATCCATTGCCACCATAGGTAACAGGAGTACCGTCTAACCAACTTCCTTTCAGGTAGTTGTAATATTCTTGGGGTTCTTTAGGAAGACCTGTTGCGGTAAAATCACTATTACATAGCATAAATGTGGCTAATTCGGCTTCTTCTCCATTTTCATCTAAAGGAGTCGTGACAAATTGGACACCCAATGCTGGAATGGAATCATGATATCCTGTTTGTCCATCATCATAAGCATCTCCATTGTAAACGATGCCCATTTTTTGGTCTACGTTACAACCAATATAATCGTCCGTAAAGTTCCCTAAATCGGGATCAATCCAAAAACCTGCATAGAACGTTTCTAAGGGATAGTCGCCTTTGTAGGTTAGGGTAAAATCGTAAAAGGTCGTATTGTTGAGGTAATCTTCCGTATTCACAGCATATGCCATGACGCCTACTTCCATATTCAAAGGGATTCCTTGTGAAAGGGTGTGGACGGTTTGGTCATTGTACACCCACCAGATATTTTGGTCGCCTTTGATGGCTGGGTAATCGCCTTGTAAGGGATTGTAATTTCCATCATTATTGGCATCAATAAATGGAGCTAAGGTTTTGTTTTCGGGCAATTCAAAATCGCTGAAATAAGGATTGTTTCGGGCGGGATATTGTAGGATGCTTTCGGGAATATCAACTTGGTTAATGACGCCATCATTGGCGGCATAAACGCTTATAAAAGCCTCCACATCTGTCTTAGAAATTTCCCAAAAGCGGTCAAAATGATTGCACAATTCTTGTTGGGTTTCATCTAAAATCGGTCCAGCCACACATTCAGAACCTTCATAGTCTTTATATTGTGGTGCTGTCACTCTTAGCGTTCCTTGATTGTCGATACCACCCATCCACAACGCTCCTGCAAACAAAGAGATTTTGCTAGAACCTTTGGGAACTTCATACGCTCCCTTTTCACCATCAAAAAACAGGCTTCCACCATTGGATAAATAGGCATTGACATTGTTGGTATTGAGATAGGCATCTTGCGAACCCATTTTACAATTGCCTGACGACCTTGCTACAATACCATTTAAATTAGTAGGAGTAATTAGATTTGTTCCTACACTGACCATATCATTGTCTTCCACTAAAAAGTCGTTAATAATAAAACCAAGTCCATCCGTATCCCAAAGTAAATTGCCTGTCTCATCAATTTTGTAGAGCTGCTCCCCTCCTATCAAATATTGGTTTTCATTGATGGCTTTAAGCGCATAGCCATTGTTGATATTTTCATCTCCATAAGTTTTTTCCCAAAGCAAATTACCTGTAGCATCTACTTTGATCAACCAAACATCTTGCGTACCAAAAGCCACTGAAACATCGCCATCATCCGAGTTGGTTTTGCCGACAACTAAAAATGCTCCTGTTGGTGTTTCGATAACAGCATTGGCTTCGTCTAACCCACTTCCTCCGTAGGTTTTTTCCCAAACCACTAAGCCATACTGATCTATTTTCAGAAGATAGAAATCCTTACTTGAATTTTGCCATTTGCTGCCCACCATCAAAAATCCACCATCATTTAGCGCAATCATATCCAATGCAACGTCATTTCCTTCTCCGCCATAAGTTTTGCTCCAAACGAGGTTCAAAGCATTGTCTACTTTTAAGAGCCAAAAATCAGAAGCTCCATTATTGTTGGGAATGATATAATCATCGGAAGCGGTTGTTCCCCCTACGATGTAGCCACCGTCTTGTGTCGCTTGAATAGAAACTGCCCCATCTTTTGCACTACCACCATAATTTTTTTGATTCATCATATTGCCCTCTAAGTCAATTTCAAAGAGCCATACATCGTCATCCCCTAAAACTGTGTTGGTAACATCTCCATCGGATTTAGCCGCATTTCCTGCGATTACATACGAGTTGTTGAGTGGTAGTACAGTGATTGCATCATCATTACCCTTACTCCCATAAATTTTGCTCCATTCTTGTTGCCCAAACTCATCGGTTTTGACAATCCATACATCTTCGCCCCCTTTATTATCCGCAAATGCTTCCTCATCAGAAGCCGTCGTTCCCAACAGTATATATCCTCCATCAATGGCAGGCACAATCGTATTAAAAACGTCGTCTTTATTTCCTTCAAATTGATGCGACCAATCTACTTGGGCAGTAAGGTTCAAAAATAGAAATATTGTGGAAAGTAAAAGTATTCGTTTTGTCATTGTCTTATAAGATTTATTCAAGGAATGTTGTCGAAATAAATATTTAAATTTTTGCAAAAAATGAATATTTATTTTTATAGCATTTCCAGCACAATATAAGGTATTTTAGAAGACAAGCCTACTGTTCTTTTTAATTATGACATTTTCTTGACATTTAGGAGCGAAAGGTTTATTGCTTCGTCGTTACGTTTAGTCCTGCTATCCGTTCTTATGGCGGCTTGCCTGCGCTGCGAGCAGACCCATGGGGTCTGCCCCTGCCGCCGCCATACCACTGCTATCAGGGCTATTTTTCATGGTCTCAACAACAAAATTGACTGAAAATGTAGCATTCATCAGCTTATAATTCTGTATATTTGTCATTTATTTTTCATTAAAATAAAACGAATAAAAATTTATGGAAAAATTTACTTTTGAAGATGATTACTTTAGCGTTTATTGTCCAGAGTTAAGTACCTATTAAGCCTTTGAATCTGTTGTAGATACTGCCTGTACCACAGTAAAAAGTTATGACAAAGATAAGCATCATTACTTTTTTTTACTGAACTTTATAGATGCCAATAAAGAGGAATTTGATTTTTGGAAACTATTGTTGGAAGACCCAAAAAGATATGTGCTTGGTCAGAAATATCTTCAAGCCTGTATTGATTGTTTAGATTCGTTCAAATTTCTTTATGAAGATGATGAGTCGCCACTTGGCGGTTTTGCTGCCTATAAAATGGCAATGACAGATAAAAGTTTCTTGCCTTATTTTGCCGAATTACTGGGTTGTTGGGATATGGACCACGAAGTACATGAAGGTGATTATATTCAGAAAATCATTAAAAAATATGGTTGGTGTACGGAAGTTGGAGATATTATCATTTCTCGTTCTTCTGAAGGCGCAGGACAACATGGTTTTGAACAGTTACAATACTTAGAAGGTTTTATTCGTGAACACAATGAACCGTTAGAAGAAAGTGATTTTTTCAAAAAATTAGTACAAGCGGTCATTGATATGTATGGAACATCCATTTGGAAAGATACTAAAAAGAAAGCTGTTTATATTTTTGGTGGCATGGGTCCCGAAGCAATTAAAGTGAGGGAAGAGTTGGAGTAAGGGGCGATTTTAGGGGACGAAAGGGACGTATAATCAATTAGTTGTGATATTACAAATATTCGATTAATTCTGTCCACCTACTTACACTGAAAATTAACTGTCTCAGCTATCGCAATTCTAATTTATTTTATTTCACGCAAAGAGTGCCAAGGAATTTTAACAGAAAGAAGTGCAAATAGCTCACAGAAACCAATTTCTCTGCAACCTTTGGTAACTGTGGCTTTTTCTCTCAAACTTGTTGTTGAGACCGTTTAAAATAGCCTCGATAGTAGCGTTATAGCTTCGCTTGGTTCTGTAGTTCTTAGTGCTGTAGTTCTTGGTTCGGTTCTTTTCTGTTTTGTGGTTCTTACTATAGCTATAGTAGCGGATAGCGAGACCTGACGTGACGACGAAGCTCCGAACCTTTCGCTCCAAATCAGAAAAATATTGATTTTAAAAGTGTGGGGACGAGTTTAAGGTGACAGGTGACGAGTGATTAATCTGCTCATCATCAATTCTTTATAAGAATCAGTCCACCCACTTACCAATCATTAAGGCACACAAGGGGCGATGATTGCGGAGAAATCTGTATTGATAGGAACATCAAAATCAGGCTGTAATTCCACGTAGTTTCCGCCTTGAAAGGTGACATTTGCGCCATTATTGACGTTTCCATCTGAATGGACGTCATTGGAAGCACTGTAGGTATTGCTTGCAATGAGACCTGGTACGTAAAGAGAGACGGAACAAACGTTGGTACAAGCATCTGTAAAAGAGGTGTTCATGCCTGTAAATGTACCGTTATCGTATTTGTTGATGGGATCATCTTCGTCATTGCAAAAAACCGTTCCTGTTAGGTCAGTAGGAAAGCCATTTTCTGTTCCTGAAAATTGAAGATTGGGGTCGCCATTTGCATCTAAAACATCAAAACATACTTCCGCCACTGTTTCCCAATCATTGGCAATACTTGGGCAAGCAGATACCGAAAAAATGGTTGGATTTAATAAAACAAAGGTTATTAGAAAATCCCCTGAAATCATTCCATCAAAAGCGTGTTCTCCGTAGGGTGTAGCACCTGTTCCGCCAGTACATTCTGCATTGATGGTTGCTGCATCGTTGTCAAAGTTTACGGAGGTGTAGACGCCATTGGTTGTACCTAAAGCACTGCTTCCTTCAAAATAAATAACGCTTGGGTCGTAAGAGAATCGAATGGAAGAAGAACCTAAGAAATCTGCTCCATCTAAAGAACGAACTTCGATATCAACACAATATTGTCCAATGGCGCATCCATTTTGTGAGTCTGCAAATTGTAGATCTACAGATTGGGCTTGTAGTTCTGTCCATAGTAAGCAACTCATTATAAATGTAAATAAAATACCTTTTTGCATAAGTTTAGTGTTAAAATGTGTGTATAATATGAGGAATCAACTATTGTGTCACTAAATATAAGGGTTTTATTCTACGAAGGATAAGGATTTTTTGTTTTTCTTGAAGGGAGGTTGGTTTGTTGTCAGTTAGTGTACTAAATTGTTTAGTCGTTGTGGGTGGGCATGTTTTTGTTTTGCATTTTCCTTTTCTTTTTTGTTGCGGCTGTTTAAGATAGTATTGAGTTTCCTCTGCAATGTTCCTTTCAACGCAAAGGCGCAAAGGTCACGCAAAGTTCGCAAAGAACTATAACGAAATTTCACCTTGCGCCCCTTGCGGTTAAAGAGATATGCTGTTCGTTGTTTTCATTGAGCATAGTCGAAATGAGAAGTCAAAATGACCACAAACAAAAAATGTACCAGTCAATAATGGGTTTTTGTGGGTTTTAGTTATTGTGGATAAGCATGTTTTGTTTAGAATTTAGGTATTAGGATTTAGCGTTTAAACAAAAGTGGATGGGCATATTCTTTTTAGAATTTAAGTATTAGGATTTAGCATTTAACTTGAAGAGTTTTTCTTTAGAATTTAAAAAAGATTTGCATGTTTGGAATATTGTTCGTAAATTTGCGAATAACTAATTATAAACGATACCATAATGGCTACCTCTAAAACAGATATTTATACGGATGAAGAAAGGGAAATTGCGGCGATTGCAAAGGCCATTGGGCATCCTGCAAGGGTGGCTATTTTACGGATTTTGATTGAGAAGGGCAATTGTATTTGTAAGGATATTTCGGATGAGTTGCCAATTGCTAAATCAACGGTTTCTCAACATTTGAGCGAGTTGAAAAAGGCGGAATTGGTCGTGGGGGAAATTCAAGCTCCTAAGATTTGCTACCAAATTAATCGGACTAAGTGGGATAAGGTAAAGACTTTGTTTGATGGGTTGATTGTGCGGTGTTGTTAGGTTGGTGTATTAGTGTATTGGGGAATTAGGTTCTACATTTTGTAGATT
>Ga0209186_1001654_pt1 | contig 16248 bp, 13 predicted proteins | sample SidtaG_FD_187426 | JGI IMG/M metagenome (GOLD analysis project Ga0209186, IMG submission 187426) | Marine algal microbial communities from Sidmouth, United Kingdom - Sidmouth_Male2 metaG (SPAdes) (version 2) | ecosystem: Host-associated > Algae > Red algae > Unclassified | place: Sidmouth...
GAAACGATGATGACATAAACCGACAGAAGCGATATCACGCAAGGCCGAAAACCACTATGTCAGAGAGAGTAACGAAAGCGACGACGCCCAAATCGGACCGTCCCTCGCGAGGATTGATCCTCGCCGGGCACGGTTCGGCGAGGAATCCGGACACGCGCAAACCGATCTGCGCCTGTATCCAAGCCATGCGCGCGCGCGGCGGATTCGACCAGCTGCATTGCGCGCTATGGAAGGAAGAGCCGCATTTTTCCATCGCGCTCGACCGTATGACGGCGGACGACATTACGGTGGTGCCGTTTTTTATTTCCGAGGGATACTACACGGAAGAGGTGATTCCGCGAGAGATGGGATTGGACGGTCGGTTTACCCGGCTCGACGACGGACGCGTGGTGCGCTTGACCGCACCGGTTGGCCTGCACGAGCGCTTCGCCGAACTCATCGTGCGCCGCGCCCGCGAAGCCGGCGCCACTGGCGAAGAGTCGTTGGTCGTTCTCGGACACGGCACGCCGCGCAATCCGAACTCGGAGAAAAATGTCTACGCCCAAGCCGAACGCGTTCGCGCCATGCAGCTATTTCCTGAAGTCGTCACCTGCTTCCTCGATCAGGAACCAAACATGCTGCAACTCTGGTCGATGACCGAACGCGAGTCCGTCGTCATGGTGCCGCTGTTTATCGCCGACGGCTGGCACGTTGCCGAGACCATTCCGGAGGAACTTGCTGAAGGGGGCGTGAGCACGCGGGCGGATCGTTCGTTCTTGTACAGCCGCGCGGTCGGGACGGATCCTGGATTGATCGAGGTGGTTCAGGGATTGGTCGACGAAGCGGCGACCTGGACCGGTTAAGACTAAGCCGCTTTGGGTTGCACGCTATGAATAAATATACTCAATTAATTGCACGATGCTTCGCGATTATTTTATTTGTTGTACTGAGCGGCTGTTCGTCCGGAGGGGAAAAGCCATTAGTGGCGGGTGATGTTGTTGGCACGTGGAAGCTCGACGCGAAGAATCTCCGGTCCGATGCCTACAGGGTCGAAGACTTCAAAGCTTCTCGATTGCCGGGGTCCCGCCGGGGATCTTCTTGAACAAGGGTGCTGAGAATGCGGCATTCAACGGCCAATGGATGATAGATGATCGCCACGGATTCAATTACGTCGACTTCACCATCAATAACCTGCCGAACTTCACAAGTGGTCGCTACGGCGTGAACCTCGACGAATGGAAGGATGGTTGTCGGGTGATCAGGCTTGCTGGTGGCGGCTTCATCTACATCGTCCGACGTGGCAATTGATGTCCGGGAAAAATGCCGCTCTCCGATCACGCCATGAAACAGCACGCCGAACTCGAACAATCGCCCATCGTCGCCAACAACGCGATGAACCGGAAACGGCAGGCGCGCGGCGACAACAGTTACGCCAGACGTTGGACTGGATCCGATTCAGTGGCTCCTCGAACGCAGAAAAACGGCGGGACAACCTCTCCGCTGGCTGGATCTTTGTTGCGGCGAAGGGCGCGCCTTGCTGCAAGCCTCGACCTGCCTTCCGCCCGCGTTCGAACTCGTTGGTTTGGATTTAGTTGGGATGTTCGCGCCCGAGTTGGAGGCTCGTTCGGTCCGCCTTGTGGTCGACTCGATTCACGCGTGGCAACCCGAGGCAGCTTTTGATCTCATCACCTGCGTTCACGGACTTCACTATTTATTTAGGAGACAAGATCGGGGTGCTCGAACGCATCGCCTCCTGGCTCACGGCGGAGGGTTGCGTCGGCTTGTCTTCGCGATGCCTTTTGAAAACGCGACGGACTGCAATTCCATCCCTCGGACACGGAATTCAATTCTGTGCCATAGGGTCTCTCATTCCAAGGGCGCGAGTTCGAAGCTGACGCCGAAGAACGACCGGCCGGGATCGACCGGAACCGTGATCGAGGTTCGGCTGCCGTTGCCCTGAATCGGGCCGGTCAGTTTGTTCCAATCCCGAACCCGCGCTTTCAAGTCCGCCCGGTTGTGGACGCGGTAGATCACGCCGGCGACCGTATCGAACGAGACGACGGCGGAGTTGCCCACTTCGACGATATCCAAGTTGAGGTTCGGGGTGCTATTGGCATTGCTCTGATCGGCGCCGTGGAGCGTCTCCAGCGTGTCGCTATAGCCATCAGCGTCGCGGTCGAGAACGCTGCTGAAGTCATTCGGATCACTGCCTTCCGCCAGTTCCAATTGGTCGGAATAGCCGTCGCCATCGGTGTCGGTGGAGAATGGATTGGTGCGGTGGACGAACAGTTCGTCGGTGTCGGAAATGCCGTCGTTGTCGTCGTCCGGGTCGAAGCGGTTGGAACCGCCGCTGCCGTCGTGGTCGCCATTGAAGTCGATGGTGATATCGCGCGGGTAGGGACGCGAACCGACCCCCGCGGGCGAACGAAACTGGAAGTACACGCGTCCGCGGTCGCCATGGTTGAGCGAGGCGGGCAGATCGAAGGGGATGACCGTACCGAACGCCGGCAGGGCCTTCCAGGGTTCGGGTCCTTCAAAGGCTTCGCTGGCGAGGCGGTACTCGGTCGCGTTGCCGCGCGGGAGCAGGGTGACCGCGACGCGCAGCCGGTCGGTTTTATCCTGGCCGCTATTGATCACGATGGCGCCGAAGGGTTCGGCGGGGTCGGTGCGGGCGACCCCGCTGACCTCGCGGGAGAAGGGCGTGCCGATTGTCCCGTCGATGCTGATCGCGCGGAACTTGTAGTAGAAGCGTTTGCCATCGGTCAGACCTTTGTCATAGTGGCTGGTGACCAATTTTCCTGGTTCCATTTCGACCACGGCGACGAGGTTGGCGGCGGTGCAAGGGAAGCCTGAGAAACTTTCGCGGTAGATCTCCATTTTACTGTAATTGGGGTGGTCGGGGAAGTTCAGCAGGAGGGCGTTTGGTTGCAACAGGCCGACGTTGCCGTGCGTGTCGGAGGAGGTGATCACCGATACATTGGCGAGGTTCGGGAAGGGGTCGTCGCTCGGGCAGATCGGACAGAGCCCTTTTTGCCGTTCGTAGCCGTCGGCCGCGCCGCCGTTGTCGGTGTCGGGATCCTTGGGATGCGTGCCGGCGAGGAACTCCGCCCTGTTGTTGAGTCCGTCGAGGTCATCGTCCTTGCCGGCATCGTCGACCAACGGATCGGTGCCGTAGAAAATTTCCCAGGAATCGGTCAGGCCGTCCTTGTCGGTGTCGCCGTCGCCGTTTTCCACGCCGTCGCGTTCGAACACTTGAAAGGCTCTCTCGAAAGTCCGCTCAAGCGGTTGCCCGAAGTTGTCTTTGCCGCTGGCGCGGATCACCACGCGGTAGGTTCCCGACGAACCGATCGGCGCCTGTTCATCTTCTTCGCGTTTTTTTTCGGCGTTCACGTAGCTCGCCGCCTGCGGTGTTTTGGTGTAGCGCAGACCGTAGCGGCCATCGTTGTAGTTGCCGTCCTGATGAGCCGCGTCGTCCAGCATATCCAAGGGCTTGCCACAGGCTGGCGTGCCGTCCGGCAGGGTGACTTCGACTGTCACATTCAGGTCGCGGATCGGGCCGCCCTTGTCGAACGCGGCCAAATTGATGTCAACTGGCATGCCTTGTTCGAAGATCTCGAACGGATGCGCAGACCGACCGATGCGGCCGCCGACCCGTACCGGCGACAGAGTCGCATGGAACACGAGCGCATTGTCGGGCTTGCCGGAGATACCGTAAAAGAACTCCAGTTCCTCGCGATCTTCCTCACGAAAACGGAACTGATATTCCCCTCGCACCAGTGGATCTTTGGGATGGAAGACCATGTGGGTTTTGTCTTGGTGAACGATCGAGATCCCCGCGAGATTTTCGCCGTTGGGGTCCTCGATCTCGACCGTCACCGTGGACGGTTTCGACCAACCGACGTAGAGCAATGGCTGGGTTACTTGGTCGTAGATTTGAAAGACTGGGATCTCGAACTCCTCGCCGCCGCCCGCCAGCGTCCGGCCCAAATGTAGGCGCTGGAGCTGTTTGCTGTGTTCGAGACCGGCGAGAAAACGCAGCGACAGTTGGTTGTTGATGCTGGTGAGATCGGCACTCGCACTCTTCCCGCCTTGCGCTCCCTTCACCCCACGCGGGGATTTGCCGGCGCGTTTTCCCTCGTCCACCGGATTGAATAAATAGTCGCCCGCAGTCGCCGCCGCAATGGACTGGAGCAGATCTGTCTCGGCGTCCTCCCCGAACGCGCGCGTGTTGATAATGGTTTCCTTGCCGGCCATCCGGGTGTCGACTCGGTCGCAGCCATCGGGGTTCGAACCCCAGAACCGCGATTCATTTTCTTTGCCGTCGGTAAGCAGGAGCATGGTGTCGATCGCGTTCGGACTCGCGTCGAAATCAAGCGCGTCCTGCGCCTCCCAAATGCCGTCGCCAATCGAGGTCAAATTTTCCGACGAAAGTCCGTCGACCACCGCCTTCATGACCCCGCGTGAGAACGCCGTGCTGGATAGCAGGCCGGGTGAGCCCTTGAGATTCACCGCGTCGTTGTTGCATTCGCTGCCGTCGCCGGAAAAGGAGACGACGGTGAACTTGTCCTGGGTGCCGACCGCGTCGATGTAGAATTTGGCGGCCTGCTTGGCGGCATCCAGTTTGGCATCGGTTGGAAAGGTCATCGAACCGGAGAGGTCGAGCACCACGGCGTGATGGAACACCAAGTCGCCGTACAGCACGGAAACCTCCTCCGTGTCGAAGACCTGCGGGCACAGGCTGACCGTCACGCCGTACAGACCATCGCTTGGTTGCATGGGCGCGGCCACGACCAGTTCCCAGAGTCCGCCGACGTAGGCCGCGTCGAGAACTGGGGCGTTGATCCCGCCGATTTCGACCGCGAAATATTCGGCTTCGAGTCCGAGAATGGAGGGATTGTTCGGGCCGTCTGGAACGAGGTCCGGCAGTCCAGTCACCCGGGTCGTGATCACAATCGGGTCGGGTTCGTCGAACGGCCCCGGATACGCAGGGCGCGTAAAGGTGGGCCGGACCACCTCGATTTTTGGCGCCCCGGCGTCGAAGGACCAAGTCGCGGTGGCGTCCTCCTCCAGCGCGGCCACAATCCCGCAGACGCGGGCAATCGGCCGCCTGCTCTCGGCGAAAAACACGGCGGCAAATTCGGTGCCGATGCCCTTTTTGATCGCGATCACCTGGTTCTCGCCATCGACTGCCACGGCGGCGAAGGCCATTGTGTCCCCGTCGGACTCGGCCTTGAAACCGATCGCGAAACAGTCGTCATTGCCCTCGGAACTGACTTCAAAATAGTTGGCCGCCCAAGAATTGATCGAGGTGCTGCCGCTACTGCCGATCCCGACGATATCCTTTTCAACATTCACCGTGATCGGTTGGGTGAGTTCGTCGACGTACTGGTATTTGTCGCCATCCGGAATGCCGCTGACATCGAGCTCACGAGCGTAATTGCAGATCGTGAAATCGTGGAACATGGTTTCGAGATTGCTGTCACGGGCCGCGATGACCTGCTCCATGGTTGCTTTCGAGTTCGCTTCGCCGGTGTCGCCGTTGGCCACCAGCTTGTCCCAGTAGGCGCGCATAAAATCGATGCCGTAGTGCGGTTCCACCGTGGTCGTGCCGAGTTGCTCCATCAGATAGTTCCACCACAGGCAGCCGTCGTAGTCTTTATCGAACAAGGATTGGTCCGGGCCGTCGAGGATGTTGCCGTCGCCATCGACGCGGCTTTGCAGAAAGTTCGACGCCGATCCCTCGTAGTAAGGGAAGCCGGTTTTGTCGTCGAGGTCGGCGTAGCCTTTGTCCATGACCGCATCGGCCGTGCCTTCCGAGACCAATTTGCCGAAGGTGCTGCCGATGTAGCCCTTATCGCCGCCGTCGATACTGTCCTTGTAATTCCGCTGCACGGTGTGGAATCGCTCGTGGAGCATCACCACCCGCGAGTCATCTTTGGGCCAATTGCGGATGCTCGGCGCATCGAGCACCACGCAAGCCGGTTCGGCATACCACCAATCGTCTCGGACAATGAAGGTGTAGTCCGGCAGCGTGCTGAGCCAAGGATCGGGGAAGCCCATCACGTCGACCAGTCGGTCGTAGGAGGTTTTCGTGTAGTCCTCCAAGTCGTCGATATCCGCCGCGCTCACTCGATTGGTGCTGCTGGAATCCTCGGTGTATAAGATGGTGTACTCCACACCTTCATCGGTGAACTCACGGGTCTCATCCAGATCGGTGACATCCACTTCGGCGGTTGCGCCGAGCGTCAGGGCCATCACAAGACCAAGCAAGGCGAGCAGGCCAAGGATTCCGGCGAGGCGATTCGCGCGGTGATAAAAGTTCCCGCCGCGATGTGGTAGGGCTGTGATGCGTGCAACGTTCGATAAACGATTCATATGTCTTCTCTCCAATCTCGATTATGAACGTTTCGCGGAGAAAACCGAGATCTTATGGCGCGGATAGCATTTTAAAAACCGCCCCGTTGCTGATATCCGTTATGGCAAACCCTTGCCATAACATGGCAGATTCTTGCCATACGCCCGTCGTGATCGTGGGCGGATGCAGTTGGTCGGCCCCTCGCCACCCTCCGGCAGTTCCCAATTTTATTGCAATGATTCCCGGTTAAACAATACACATGGATGAAACATACTGGTTCTTACGCCGTTGCCTCGCACGAGCGTCCGAGCCCGCCTTTCCACCCGAACCAACTCTGCACACAACAACCACAATGGAGCCTCTAATCATGTTTGATGACCTAGAAGAACGACTTGCGAAAATGAAATTTGAATCGAAGCACGGTGTCTTCTACCCAAAAGGATATGTTGACGCGATTTTTGAAGACCGTGAATCTCTGGAAAAAGCTGTTAAGCTTCTTTCCACTGCTGGGTGGTCATCGGAGGACATCGTGCCATTACAAGGCGATGAGGTCCTGAAGATCCATAAGGAAACGGTAGAAAACCGCTCGGTTTGGGATCAATTCATTGTGGAGGCTCGCAGTTTTATGGGCGCTGATTACAAGTTTATGCAAAAAAATCTCGAGCACGCGGAAGCGGGGCACTATTTTCTACTCGTCTACGCGGGTGATGACGAAAAAGCCGAGGAAATCCGAGATATTGTTCAGACCTGCGAACCAACTGCAATGTATAGCTATGGCCCCCTTTATATCGTAAAATATAACACCGAAGCTTAAGCACCCATTGAGACCGCTGAGAACATAGGTGATCTTGATGTAGCTGCGGAATGCGAGTTTTCGGAACCACTTTCTGAATTCCACTTCGAAGGGTAAGCTTCGTGGCGATTGGAGATTCTTCGTGATCCCATCCGCCACCGCTTGCTCAATGTCCTCCGGCTTGGCACACTTCTGTCATAAACCTGAACCCGGAACACGACTCCATGAAGTCATTGAAAACGCTCCTCTCCGCCTTGTCTCTTTTTGCCGCGGGTTCGGGACTTGCCGAAACCAAACCGTATAACGTTTTGTTCATCATCTCGGACGACCTGACTTACACCGCACTATCCTGTTACGGCAACGAGGTTTGCCAGACGCCGCACATCGACGCGATCGCGGCCAAGGGCACGCGCTTCACCCGCGCCTATTGCCAAGGCACCTACTGCGGTCCGTCGCGCGCCTCGTTCATGTCGGGCTACTATCCGCACGCGACCGGGGCGCTCGGCTACAAAAGCCCGCGTCCGCAAATCGGCGACCGCGCGATGTGGTCGCAGCATTTCATCCAGCACGGGTATCATGCCGCGCGGGTGAGCAAAATTTTCCACATGGGTGTGCCCGGCGGAATCGAAAAGGGCGACCACGGTGCCGACGACGCGGCCTGTTGGACCGAACGCTACAATAGCAAAGGTCCGGAGTGGCGCGCGCCGGGCGAAGGCGAGACGCTCGAAGGCAATCCCGACGGCAAGCGTCCGGTGGTTGGCGGCAACACCTTTGTGGTGGTCGAGGCGGAGGGCGACGACATGGTCCACTCGGACGGTAAGACGGCGGCGAAGGCGGTCGAGCTACTCAAGGAGCGCGCCGCCGAACCGGACAAGCCGTTCTGGCTCGGGGTTGGTTTTGTGCGTCCGCACGTGCCTTTCGTCGCGCCAAAATCGTACTACCCGCCGTTCCTGCCGTACGACAAACACGAGCTGCCGGAGAAGGTCCCGGGCGACTGGGACGACATTCCGAAACGCGGCATCAACTACAAGACGAGCAAGAACATGAAGATGGATCTGCGCCGCCAGAAGAAAGCGGTCGGCGGTTATCTGGCCTCGGTCGCGTTCATGGATGCGCAGGTCGGCAAGGTGATGGCGGCGCTGCGCGACAACGGTTTGGAAGACAACACCATCGTCATTTTCACCTCCGACCACGGCTACCATCTCGGCGAACACGACTTCTGGGCCAAGGTGAGTTTGCACGACGAGAGTTCGGGCGTGCCGCTGATCATTTCGGTGGCCGGCAAAGCGCCGGCGGTGTGTAACAGTCTGGTTGAACTGATGGATTTGTACCCGACCACGGCGGCGTTGTGTGGACTTCCGGTTCCGGAACGTCTGCAGGGCGAGGACATTAGCGCGCTGTTGGATGACCCGCAGGCGATGGTGCGTGACGCCGCGTTCTCGGTGGCGCCGATGCAGCGCGGCTTCCTGCTGCGTTCGGCCGATTGGGCGTACATCCAACACGGCGAGGACGCGTCGATGGGTCAGCAGTTGTACGACATGAAAGCCGATCCGCAGCAGTTCAAGAATCTGGTCGGCGAGGATGCGCACAAGGAGCGGGTGGCCGCGTTCAAAGCGCAAATGACGGCGAAGTTGGCCGCGTTGCGCGACAATGATTTGGACAAGAAGCCGCAGTAGATAAGCTGATGTTCATGGAGGAAAAACTCTACCTTCAAACTCGATCATTAAAGAGGGGGCAGTCGAGTCTGGATCCGGTGTTGGCAGGAGTTTGCCAACGCGTTTATGATCGGCTCGGGGTTCGCCCTCTAAACGTCCTCGTCGAGAGGATCGATATTGGACCAAACAAGGGGAAGCCCCGTCTGAATGTGATTTTCGATACAAACGAGGACTATTACCACGTCCATAAAAATTGGTTGGTCATGCGTTCCGCTGCAAAGAAGGTCATTTTGCAGGAGTGGGCAGAACGTTCGCATGGCGAAACCCACGAGACTGCAGATGTTCATCTAATCTCCGATTGCTTTGCGGTTGAGGCGATAAGTCGGGCCTCGGAAAAGATGAGAGACGAGCACGAAATCGAGCTTCTCCATTGCTTCGCCAACGAAAACGTTTGGGCCATCCATGGGCTTGACTGGGCTACTGTTGTCTTCTTCGACACCGAACGGTCTAAAGAGAACGCGGCAAAGTCTGGAGTCACTCAGACCATCGAGTCAGCATGCTATAAACTTCTAAAAACGTATGACGAATTTGACTATCTACGTCGTGAACAGTTCGGGGTATGCTTTGATTCCAAGGAAGTATTAGACCGGGATTTCGAGGGGAACCTGTATTATTACTTTAAGTGAGCGTTGCATCCGGTTGATCTCATCGACCAGCCAGCGCATCTTAACATGCCAGTTGGTCTCGACAAGTCCTCCATCGGACGGGAAGATCATGATATGAACCGTCGCGCTTTTCAAACCTCTGTCATTCTCGGGGCCGCTGGCCTGCCGCTCCTTTCCACGCTTTACGCGCAAGACGCCGAACCCGGTCCGGCCGCGTGGCCGATCGGGGTGTGCGATTGGACCATGGGCAAGCGGCACAGCTTGGACGCGTTCGATCTGGCCAAGAAGTTGGGACTCGAGGGAGTGCAGGTGAGCTTCGGCGAACCCGGTTCGGCGATCGATTTGCGCAAGGCGGATCATCGCAAACAACTATTCGAACGCGCCGCCGAAACCGGGGTGCGCGTGGCGTCGCTTGGTATGGCCATTCTTAATTCGCGTCCGTACGCGAGCCACGCGGACGCGGAAACCTGGGTGGCCGAATCGATCGACGTGGTGGCGGCGATGAAGAAGGAATTTCCGGACGCGGCGCCCAGCGTGGTGCTACTCGCGTTCTTCAGCAAGGGCGACATCAACGGCAAGCCGGAGGGGATGGCGGCGGTGATCAAACGCCTCAAAAAAGTCGCGCCGAAAGCGGAGGATGCGGGCGTGGTGTTCGGGATTGAATCGCTGTTAAATAATGACGACCACCTGCGGATCATCGACGAAGTGGGTTCGAAGTCGGTACAGGTGTATTACGACACCGCGAACTCGAACCGGATGGGCTACGACATCTACAAGGAAGTTCGCGAACTCGGCGCCGAACGCATCTGCGAAATCCACTGTAAAGAAAACGGCAACCGGATCAGCGAGGGCAAGATCGACTTTCCAAAGTTTAAGGCGGCACTCGATGACATTGACTACAAGGGCTGGCTAATCCTCGAAGGATCGAAGGTTAAAGGCAACGAACTCGAAGCCGACTACCAGGCCAATCGCGACCATCTGTTTCGCGTGTTCCGACCCACCGCTGAAAAATGAAGAACTGACCCCGGCTTATGAAAAAACCGCTCCCATTCCTCCTGCTTGCTTCGCTGACTGCCCTGGTTTTCACCTCGTTCGCAATGGCGGCCGACAAGCCGCGCAACGTTATCTTCATTCTCGCCGACGACCTCGGCTACGGCGAACTCGGCTGCTACGGACAAACAAAAATCCGCACGCCGCACATCGACAAACTCGCGTCCGAAGGCATGCGCTTCACTCAAAACTACTCGGGGGCGCCGGTCTGCGCTCCCTGCCGCAACGTGTTGATGACCGGCCAGCATTTGGGCCACGCGACCATCCGCGGCAACCTGCCGGCCAAGACCAAAGACGGCAAACGTACCGAGGGCCAGCATCCGATTCCGGCAGACGCGGTGACCATGGCCGAGGTGTTCAAGGCGGCCGGGTTCACGACTGGCGCGATGGGCAAGTGGGGACTCGGTCCGGTCGGTAGTTCGGGCGATCCGAACGCGCAGGGCTTCGACCATTTCTTCGGCTACAACTGCCAGCGCGTTGCGCACAGTTTCTTTCCGCCGCATTTGTGGCGCAACGACGACAAAGTGGTGATCAACAAGAAACCGATTCCGGGGCACATGAAGCAGCCAAAAGGCGAGGTGACGATGGAGATGTACTTTGCCGAACAGTACGCCTCGCCGCTGGTTTTGGCCGACGCGCTGAAGTTCGTGGAGGACAACAAGGACAAACCGTTCTTCCTGTATCTGCCGTTCATCGAACCGCACGTGGCGATGCATCCGCCCAAGGAGATTGTTGAAAGCTACCCGGAAGACTGGGACGACCGGCCGTACCGCGGGCAGTGCGCCTACCTGCCGCATCCGCGTCCGCGCGCCGGCTACGCGGCGATGATCACCGACCTCGACAAGCACGTCGGCGCGGTGATGGCCGAACTCGAGAAGCACGGGATCGCCGACGACACGCTGGTGGTCTTTTCCAGCGACAACGGCACGACTCATCCGGCGGGCGGCGACCCGGTATTCGGGATTGGCGGCGTCGACGCGGCCTTCTTCAATAGCACGGCGGGCTTGCGCGGCTTCAAGGGGTCGGTGCACGAGGGCGGTTTACGCGTGCCGCTGATTTACCGTTGGCCGGACAAGATCAAGGCGGGTTCGAGCAGTGATTTTCCGACCTACTTCCCCGACCAGTTCGCGACCCTGTGCGATGCGACTGGTTTGAAAACGCCCGACGCGGTCGACGGCATCAGCATCTGGCCAACCATCACAGGGCAGGGGACCCAGACCGAACGCAACCCGATGGTTTGGGTCTATCCCGAGTACGGCGGCCAAGTCGCAGTTCGCTTGGGCGACTGGAAAGTGGTGCGCAAAGATCTGCGGCGCAAAAATAAGGTCGGCGATTGGGAAGTGTACGACATCAAGAAGGATCGAGACGAGGCAAATGATCTGGCTGCGTCCGAAGCGGCTGTCATCGAACGCGCCAAAGCGGTGCTGAAAGCCGAAATGGCCGACAACCCGCTGTTCCCCTTGGTGGTTCCGGGCGTGAACGCAGACTAAGGACGCCTTCCCAGTTCGGAACTCGACCCTTTTCTAACCGCCCTGATACGATTTTTTTTTTCCGTCTCAACGCATCTCCGTTGGCTTTTGGACAACTCGACACCTTTCAGGATATCGATGTCTTGGGGACTGCGACATTCAATGGAACCTATGTTTTGCATCCAATGATGTGCAAGAGTTCCGAAGTTAGGTAGGTAGGTTTGCGGGTGTGAAGCGTGGCAGTAAACTCGTCGCTGCGACGGTAGTTTGCCGCCGCGCTCATACTCGTCGGCTTCCTTGACCGGATCGAGTCCGTCTTTCGGACGGCGCTAAAACTTCGGACGAGTAATCTTGTCCGCCTCGCGCCGGGAGCGTTCGAGGAAGCTTTCTTTTTTATACACGGCGGGCTGCGCGGGGGCTTGGGGTTGCACGACCGAACCCGACACCGGCACGGGGACCGGCACGTAGACGGGGTAGGGGCGATAGCGGTTGTAGGCGTTCTGGCGTTCGGCGCGGGCGAGCGCTTGTTCAGCCATCTCACGGCGACGCATTTCCTCAAGTCGCAAGGCGTCGGACTGGGCGGCATCGCGGCGCAGGCGGGCCATTTCTTCGCGTTGTTGGTTTTCAACGATGCCGCGGTTGCGGTCGGCGATCACGTCGGCTTTGAGGTCGTCGATGTCGACTTTGGGATAGCGGGCGGTGAACTCACGGAGGATGCGGAAACGGTCTTCCCACGGCTTTTTTTGGTAGGCGGGGTCACGGCGCATGTCGTCCGCCAGTTGGGTTCCTTGCGCTTGCATCGCGTCGCGCGCGGCGTGGCGTGCGGGCACCAGCAGTTCGTCGACGTTGGTTTCCGGATAGCGTTGCTGGAACGACTCCAGGATCTCCACTTTACGTAGCGCCGAACTGGCAAGATAGGCCTCGTTGATTTTGAGGTCCGCCAACATGGTTTGACCCTCTTGGATGCGGGCTTTGCGTTCGGCTTCGAGTGCGCCGGCGCGTTTTTGTCGCATCGCAAGAGCCGCCGCCTGTTTCTTCTGGTAGGCTTCGTCGCTGAGGATCGTGGTCGAACTCACTTTGCCGTCGACCAGCACGACTTTGCCGCGCGGGTACATCATCAAGGCTTTGGTGCCGAGATCGGAGAACGCGGTCGGTTCGCCGAGTTCGCGCAGGACCTCGACTTTGGTGTCGCCGATCTCGATCGACGAGGCGACCAGCGGGAGGGTGAACAAGATGGCCGGCGCAAGGAGGAGAAAGACGAAGGATCGTTTCATTGTTCCAGAGTACACCAGTTGCGCGCGTTTTTCTTCCATAAAAAGCACGGGAATCTTAGAGTGGGGCATGAGTGATCCTTCACAACCAGACGCCCCTTGTCCGAATCCGCCGCAACCCCTCCGCTTCGCGATCGCGCAGCTCGACGAATTGGATCCCGTTCGTTGTCCCTGCGGCTACGCGCGGCGCGCTTTTGCCGACGTTCCCGATGCACCTGCCTCAGTGCACATCGTCGACATCGAGGAGGACAGCCGGGTGCACTACCACAAGGTCATGACCGAGCATTACATTGTGTTGGAAGGGGAAGGACATATCGAACTCGACGGCGAACGGTTTCCATTGCGTCCGATGATGTCGGTGATGATCCGGCCGGGCTGCCGGCATCGCGCGGTCGGCACGTTGCGCATCTTGAATATTCCAGTGCCGGCCTTTGATCCGGCTGACGAATGGTTTGATTAAAAAACGGAGGATAAAAAACCTGACAGGAAATCGTTAAAAAAAGTGGCGACAGCTTTTGTGCGATTTCATGAACAATCTGGCCCGCTGAACCGTCTTACTCGACAAGATGATCACAAAGGAATCACTCAAAGACTTGTACATTCGCGCGGCCGATGAAACCGATTTGTGGGACTTGGCCGAAATCCACCGCAGTTGCTGGCAGGAGGCCTTTGCCGGTATTCTCGAACCGGCCTATCTCGACAACCTCACGCCTGACCACGAGGCCGAGATGTGGCAACGCCGTTTTCGTTCGAAGTCGTTCATGAAGTCGCTGCACGTTGCCGACCACCACGGCTTCACCGTCGGCTATCTGGTCGCCCGTCCCTCGGTGCGTAACGGCGAAGGCGCCGGCATCAGCGAGTGGATGGAAATTTCCGAGTTCTACGTCTGCCCGACCTACTGGCGCATGGGCGTGGGTTCGAAAATGATGGAACTGGTGGGCGGCACCATTCTCGCCAACGGCTACGACAAGGCCTGCCTGTGGGCGCTGCGCGATGCCGAAAGTTCCCGTCTGTTTTATGAGAACAACGGCTGGAGCTTGGACGAAAAAGTGCGCGGTCGCACCGACGTCGGTTCGCAGGAAGTGGGCCTGGTTCGGTACACGCTCGAACTGTAGTTTTCGACGTCTTCGCCCCGCACGATATTTCAGATTCCGGCCGACAGACCCCGCTTATTTGACCATCGAAAAAAGAGTCACAGGCAAATTAAGACATCAATGCGCCGGGAACGCCGAACCAGTTTCGGCTTTCAGCCAAGCGGCGGGATTGGTAGGATGAGTGATGCGTACCTTGGTTCTGCACATCCTCGCTTCTCTCACTCTCATCTGTTCCACGATCGTCGCCCAAGAGTCCACCGCGACTCTCGATTTCGACAATGCGCCCACCAACCTCGATTGTGGTTCGGCTTGGGTGGAGGAGACCTTCAGTTTGCTCGCGACGAACCACAGCCAAGGCGGATGTTCAGTCGGAAATTTTGACGGCGAAAAGGTTATCGGAGCCGGGCAGATTCGCGTCGATCTAAGCGGGCGGGTGGTCAGCCAAATCGAGCTCGATACCATCGATTTCTGCGGCAACGGCTGCACCAGCGCCTTTTTCACCCAAAACGGCAACACCTTGGCGACCCTCGAGAACCAACTGGTCAGCGAACCCGAGACGCTGACTTTTGACGGAGCCGAACTCGCCACCGCCACGGACTTGCGGATCCAGTCCTTTGAGGCCGCCGTGGTGCAGATTCGGATCACCTACAGCGAGGTCGGCCCGGCGGGTCCGGTGCTGGAAATCATCCCCGATCCGGCGGCGGGGCCTGCTACACCAAATGCCTATGTGTTATGCTGGACCGACTCGTTCGGCACCCAGCTGGAACGCTCCCTGGACTTGCAAATCTGGGAGATTGTCCCAGCCGCGGAAATCTCGGTCACCGGCGCGAAGGCCAGTTATTCAGTCACGCAAACCATTGCCGACAGTCCCGTGACCGTCGGTCGGTTCTTTTATCGATTGGTCGCCGACGACATCGGGATTCCCGAATAATGATGGAACCCGACCTCGAACTCGAACGAGCCCTGATCGCAAAAACGCGCATGGGCGACACCGAAGCCTTCGGCGATTTGGTGCTGCGCCACCAAGCCCGATTGCGGGCGTTCGCAGCGCGTTATGTCGGCTCGAGCGATGATGTTTATGATCTCGTTCAAGATACCTTCGTGAATGCCTACCGTTCGCTCGACCGATTCGATGAAAGTCGTGACTTCGGCAAATGGCTGCGCGGCATCTGCCGCAACCGGATTTTGAAATACTACCGCGAGAGTTCGAACCGCTCCAAGCGGATGGAATCGATCACCGCCGTGCTGCAACAAAAACTCGAAGCCGAGACATTGGTCGACGACGGTGCGATCGACCGCATTGAAGCGATTCGCGCCTGTATCCAAGAACTCAAGGGAGAGCAACGCGAACTCATTTTAAACCGCCACTTTTACGAAAAAGCAGTGAAGGATATGGCGCTCCAGTTGAACAAAAGCGCTGCCTCGGTTTCGGTGAACTTGATGCGAATCCGCGCCAAGCTGCGGCTGTGCTATGAACGCCGGATGCAAAATCCGGCCGCGCGCTAGCGACTTCAACCCGGTCCAAGCGGTGGATGTGGAGCAGGACAGCGACGCGCTCAGCGCGATGGCTTGTTATATCGACATGAACCCGGTTCGGGCTGGGCTGGAAGAGGATCCGGCGATGTACCGCTGGAGTCGTTACGGGGCCGCGTCCGGCGGGGTCGAGCAGGCCCAGGCCGGCTTGGTCCGCTTGTACGAGGTCGATAGTACGCGGGCGCTGGGTTCGGGGCCGAAGCTCCCGGAGAACGACACCGCTGGTGCCGGTTCTGCTGGTGCAGATTCTGCGGGAGATGGTATTGCGGGAGACGGCGACGTTGCTGCGGATCGCGCTGCCCGCTGGAAGGACGTGGCGGCGCGTTATCGGATGTTGGTGTTCGAGACGGGGGTTCGCAAATCGGATGCCTCGGGTCGGACGAC
>Ga0209186_1001658_pt1 | contig 16236 bp, 10 predicted proteins | sample SidtaG_FD_187426 | JGI IMG/M metagenome (GOLD analysis project Ga0209186, IMG submission 187426) | Marine algal microbial communities from Sidmouth, United Kingdom - Sidmouth_Male2 metaG (SPAdes) (version 2) | ecosystem: Host-associated > Algae > Red algae > Unclassified | place: Sidmouth...
CCAACGCCAATTTGTGTGCCATTGGGATTGTCAAACCATTGTGGAACTACACCGCCTACACATACTGCCGTCAGACCTTCATCCGCAGGAGCTACCTTACCCTCGCATACCTCATAAGGCGTAGTCATAGGTGGTGCTCCTTCTGCATTGACTAATACTGTCGTGCAGCCAGGCTCACTCACACAATCGTCTGCATTAGTTACTATTACACAGTAGTCGTAAGCACCTGCCATCAAACCGTTAACTGTGAAGGTAGAAGCTGTGGAAGCTGTTGCCTCACCGGCATCTTGCATGCCATTGTTGTTGTCGTCCTCAAACCATAAATACTCGCTGCCCGCTGCCGCACCTACTGTCAATTCTACACCATCACCTTCGCAGATAGGTCCGCTATTGGTCGGGGCAGGAGTAGCGGGACGGGCAAGTACCGTTACCGTTATCGTAGCTGGGCTGCTTTCGCAATATAAAAAGTCTTCATCAGGTCCTCCATTGCCATCGGCTGCGTCTATTACACCGTCTCCATTCGTATCTACTGTGCCTTCAGGAAAGGCTGTGGGTCCAAACTCTGTATATAATATGGTGTAGACACCCGGAGTGTTTGCATTTATATAGGGCTGATAGCCCGCAATGGTCAAATTAAAGCCTGTTACACCTATTGGTGGGTTTGCTGCCGGCTCTATTGGTATTAGTGGTGCATTCGGCATACCACTAGCAGAGTAACTCGCAAATAGGCTATTGGGCGCACTACTGCCTACGGGTTGAAGAAAATTAGGAAGCATATCTCCTTCGCATATCTCTACTGTTATATCTTCGGGCGTATCAGGGCGATTAAGTATCACGTAAGTACAGACTGTACGGTCACTTTCGCAGCTATCTTCATCAATACAAGATACATAGTATTGGTAAGTACCCGGTATGGTTTCTATTGGGGTGAAATTTTGACCAGTAAATATTAAGTTGCCACCTATGGGTTCATCATACCAGTTCCAATCTACACATTGTAAACCGTCTATACCTTCATTCTCATTATTGGATGCTGTGAGTTCAGCAGGTGGGTCACCTTCACATACGTATGTGGCATCTTTATTCTCAGGTGGTAGATTTTCCTTTGTGATTATAAAACATTGGAAAGAAACGTTTACATCATTACAGACATCGGGTGGACTGATGTAAGTACCTATGCTACCACCAACTGCGGGTGGTGTGACTCCCGAAGCGGGGTCATAATTTATTGCATGATATGGATATGGTTGACCAAGTATAAGTCCTGTCACATCAAATACAGCCGTAGGACTTTCTTGAATGATTGTACCACCTTGCATATTTAGTAACACATAGGTCGTAACATTGCCACCCGTGGGTCCGTTAGCTGCACCAACAGTAAATTGTGCTTGATACATTACTTCATCATCACAAACTACATCGTAGCAAGAGCAATCACCAAAAGGTTCAGTTTCTAAAGTAGTTGTACACATAGTACCTAAACCATCGTCAAAAGTGGCTGTAAAGTTTGGTGTATCTATACCTAATATCATTAAATCTGTAAAAGTAACTTCTGTATCTCCTGCCATAACCGGCAATACTGCCATGTTTCCATTTCCATCATCTATTGTCACGTTGCCCGTTGCATATGCACCACCTACAGTAGAAACTGTCAAACAGTAGGTAATTATATCATCGGTGGGATCGCCAGACGAAAAAGGTCCGGCATTAAAGTCGGTCACAGGATCAGGTAGTTCATCATCTATATCAGCATCGCAACTCTTTACATTAAGTGTGATTTCTAAGTCGGGATATACGGTAATCGTGCAAGCTGTAAGTACACTTTCACAACCGTCACATTCACAAGAATGATAGAAGGTGTATGTACCTGATATGCTTTCATCATATGCTGTACCTTCTTCTGACATGATACCCGTAGGGTCGAATGGACTGCCCATACCAATAGATGGTGAACCATCATCTGCACTGTACCAGATAACATTAGCAGCCGCTCCAAGCACAGGGGGACACTCGGGACAAGTAGCTTCTAAGCCCTCAGATTCTTCAGCCGGATCTTCAATACATATCTGCTGTGGGTCACACATGCCAGGCTCTACAGTCGGCAGTACCGTAATAGTTATCGAACTGGATAGAGTAGAACAGTCGCATGCACCATCTATAAAATCAGTAAGAAATGGGTTATTACAACTTGTTGGGGCACCTGTTGCGTAGAAAAAGGTATAGGTACCTGACGGCTGAACCGCACCGCCAAGCTCAGCGGGTGCATCGAACATGCCATCAGTGACGGTCACACAATCTGTCGTAAGTGCAGCATCTGTACAAACAGTAAAGTCTAAAGTTCCACCATTAGGTCCTGCCAAATCAATTATTGAAATTGGGTCAAGATCACAGACGGTTTGTTCTAATTCTACTGTGCCACTTTCATTAGGAACGATAGTGAAGTCTGCACAAACGGGATCACTTTCACAACCACCACAAGTTACGGTCGCACAGAAAGTAAAAATACCACAGACCGTAGGGTCGAAAGCATTGCCAAATATATCTACATCACCGACTGCGGGAAAGAAATCCGTGGGAACAGCCGCATTGGGCATTTGTAGAGGAGTAGCTGAGGTAACATCTAAGTTGCCATCGCCATCGCCATCATCGCCATACCATGTGTACATTGGTGTTCCTACACCACCACCGCAAGTCCCCGCAATTGTCAAAGCCTCTGTGGAAACATTGGCAGCACACTGACAGACATCCACAGGTGGTTGTGTAACCATTGGGTCATAGACCGTAATCGTCATCTCCGCACTAACCTCACAAGGTGTACCGACTGCAAGTGTATTAGTGATTGTGTAAACACCTGTAGTCGGAGCTGTGAATACGTTGCCCGTAATCGTACCAGAGTTGTCAGAACTAAAGTTATTACAGCGAGTATCGCTGGGAGTCAACATAACTCCCTCTCCAAGACATATCTCCGTTGCCGCTACAGCGAATGTTGGGTCTAATGCAGGTGTACCGGTATCTATCATGCCCCCAGTATTGTCCGTAAACCCACCAGTCACCGTTGTCAACCCCCCTTCATACGTAATAGGATTTGCTCCGGGACAAAGAGGAATGGAGTAGCACAACTCTGTCGGCATGCCATCTCCATTAATAACAATATCTGCTGACATTGTTACTCCTGCCGGAGATGTGACAATCACCGTTTTAGTGCAAGGATAGGAATTAGCTCCACCACTGTTAGCTACGTAATTTGCACATAACTCGACTGTAGGTACACATTCGTCAGCATTGTCTACCCCACCGGGACCAATATCAATAGATGCTTGCCCTATGTGACAGGCATACATACCTGAACTGAATAGCAGGAAACAACAGGACAAAGTCGTAATGACTTGTGCTATCTGCTTCCTTCGTGTAAAAATTTTGGTTTTCATAAAAACGATTTTACTTAACTTTATGGGAATTTTTATCTGATTCATCATAAATGATAAATTTTTATTTTCTATATACGTTTTTTCAGTAATTTCTGCTTTGGATTTTGTTGGGGGTGATAGGGATTTGAGAAAAGTGGTGTTTGATTTCATTTTAGTTTATTTTAGTTTATTTTTTATTTTTCGAGTAATAGTGCATAGCTTGGACATAGTGAAGCACAATTTTAACATAAATTCGGCAAACGAAAAAATTTTTTTGACCTTTTATTTTTAGTTTTTATTAACACTTTCTAATATTTATCAAAAAAAATATTAATGAAAATATTTTAGTAAGTTATAAATGCCTGTTATTGAGATTTTTACGTGGAAAAAGTCTTGCTTTTCAAGTTGCTTAAATCCATATAAAGTATTGTTATTTTTTTGTCAAATTAACGTTAATTCATCAATTGAATTGTCATATCCATCTTTCCACGATATTTTATTACAGAAAAAATGGATGATTTGTCATTGCAAGTGATTATAATTTTTAAAATTTAGTGCGAAAATATTAACCTAAATATTTATATGAGAGAGAAAATATAATATAATCAGATTTCATTTGCTTTATCGTCTTTGTGCATTTTTATATTAAAAATTTTATGCTTTACTTTGCGTAAGGAACGAGAAAACAGATTTAAAAGAGCAAAATTTTATTTCCCTATTTTATTCAATATGTTGAATGTAACTTATTTTATAAGGTTCTACTGAAATAAGGGTATTTTTAAATTATTTTACAATAAAAAATATTTATAAATAATTCATTTTTAATAATAAATAAATTACAAAATAATTTTAATTAATTAAAAAATGGCTATATTTCAGTGCGATCTTATAATAAATAATTATGCTTATTAAATTTATTTTCAAAACAATACAAAATAACATTTTATACATTTTTAAATAGCAAATCATCATTTTATGTGTATAAAATTAATCTTTGTCTAATTTGAAAAACTTAAATATGTTCTAAATAATTTGAATCATGGATATTTTTTATCTCATCAATGAATTTAATCGAATTTTCTGGTTGTATCTGGAAGCGGCGGGAAAACAGTTATATACTTTCTCATGGTATAATACTTTTATGTGGGTAGGTATATGGTGTCTTTTTTGTTTTGTTTTGGAGTTGATGCTGCCCCGAAATCTGGATTATAAAGTAGTGAAACGGAAAGGGTTTTGGTTGGATATTTTTTATGTGATATTCAATGATTTCCTCCTCATGGGGCTTGGTTTTTTTGCTTTTATGTGGGTGTTTGAAAAGGCATATCTGGCAGGTTTGGGTTCGATTGGAATTGATAGTACGGTGATATTTGAGATACATGATTGGCCTTTGTGGGCTCAGATATTAGTGTTGTTTGTGATAGTTGATTTAATGGAGTTTTTGGCGCATTATGCCATGCACCGTTTCAATTTTCTTTGGGCGTTTCATAAGATACATCATGCTCAGGAAGAAATTGGTTTTGCTTCTTCGCGTCATTTTCATTGGGGAGAAATTTTTGTATTTAAACCGTTTATTTATCTGCCGCTTAGTTTGTTGGGATATACGGCGCAGGAATATGCGATACTGGTTTTGACTTTGGTGTATTTTGCCGCTTTTTTCTCTCATACGAATGTGCGGTTGAATTTCGGCTTTTTTAATTACCTCTTTATCACGCCGCAGACGCATCAATGGCATCATGCCAAGAATATGCCTCATCCGCACCGCTACGGGGTCAATTTTGCTTCTGTACTGCCTTTGTGGGATTTGTTGATAGGTACTTTTTATTTGCCAAAAGATAAACGTGAAATACCGGAACTCGGTGTAGATGACGGCGACGAAATGCCAAAGACTTTTTTCGGGCAATTTGTCTATCCTTTTGTTTTTTTGCTTTCAAAAGGGAAGAATAAAGACAACGTTTTTGAATCTTCGCTTCAAACAGAACAGGTGGTAGCTAACCCTATCCGCCAGACCACTACTTCTGCAACTCAAATACGGAAAAAGAAACCTATGAAAAAGCGAAAAAAGTAAGTGCTTGAAAGGCTATCCGCCTTAGTAGTCATTTAATATTGTCGAGTTTACTCGGCAGACGAAGGTTGTTGTAAAATGTAGTGATTTGTCGCATAAAACATTCGTCCCGAACAAAGGGATTCGTCTGACGAGGGTTCGCTTTAAGTAAAGTTAGATGAGTAGCCTGTTTAAATTTTTGGTAGAGAAAATTCATGAATTTTCTCTACCAAAAATCAGTCTTTCCTTCACTCAATACGCCGCTTATTAAAAATGGTGCTATCCCCTTCCAATGAAAATATTTCAAATTCCTCATCCGAGACTTTGAGTACTTTATAGTATGCAAGCAAGGCAGTCGAATTGTTTCTAAACATATACAAAGTATCTCCAACTACCGCCCAGTGCCCTCCCATCGAAAGACCCGTATCCCAAGTGCCATTCCATGTACTGTCAGCAGCGTAGGTCATGGTGCTGTTTTCGTCTTTCCAAGTACCCACTATGTCTTGCATGTAGTTCTTGGTATTTTCCGTTTTACAGGATAAAATCACCAAGCAAATCATAGAGCAACAAGCCAAAAGAGGCATAAGCCTATGAGATATTTTGCATCTCACAGGCTCATTATTTTTATATAAAAAACGCATTATTGTTTTACAAATTTCTTAGTAACTACGGTATCTCCGCTTGTCATTTTTAAAAAATAAAATCCCATTGGCAGTTCTTCTACATTGAGGTGTAATTCGCGTGCGTCTGCATTGTTACGTGTGTACGTACGGAGTGCTTTTCCATTGATATCAATGATTGAAAATTGTGCGTTTTCGGCTTGCGCGGGTTCATAATAAACCGACATTCTATCTTGCACAAGTGTGGGCGCAATCACCATATCTGCCCCCGAAGCGCGGTCAAAAGCTATCAAGGCATCTCGCAGTTCGAGGCTTTCCATCGCGGGTGTGAATTGACGGATATTCGCAATTTCTCCCCTCAATTCATGCTTGCCTGTAGCTGCACTCAAACTCGCCAAGAAAGCATCCAATATTGCGAGGTGTTTCGCACTTACAGTCACTTGATTTCCGCTTGCAAAAGTCTCCAACATCAATGTCATCACTACGCTTTGTAATTGGTCAAAGTGCTTGTTGACCGTCTCATATTTTGTTTTATTTGATGAAAGAATATCATTGATTTCTTTGCTGTGTCTGATATATATTTTTTCGACATCAATAAAATTTTGTATCAATTCATCTTCGATAAATGCACCGAATTGACTTGCTATCAAAGCTTGATTTGGATCAACAAAACTTGCACCACTCCTACAAGCCGCTTGGCAAGCCGGACAGTCTGTACCACCACAATCCACACCAAGTTCACTGCCATTTTGAATGCCATCGTCGCAAGTCGGGCAAGCCGGAAGCGTAACGCTCGTACATGCAGGTGTAGAGGGTACAGAAGGATAATCATTGTCAATTGCACCGCTTGCTTGTTGGGCATAAAAAAGCTCGACATTATCAATCGCAATATCTCTATCGGGCGTATCAAGACCATTAAAAGAAACCCTGACATCTATCTCCGCACCATCGTAAGGAATATCAAAACAGTAGGTCGTAAACGTGGAAGTAATCGCTGAAAACGGTATCATTGCCCCGTCAGCTACGCCATCGCAGTCACTATCCAAACCGGGTTCAGAATTCAATTGTCCGCCACTCGAAAACATGAGCGAATGTTCTGGTCCGCCGTCGATACTTCCCGCCACGATAACGCTCGTTTGCGGTCCCCAATCTTCCGCGCCATCTGCTGCGTCACTTTCCGCAATTTCAAAACAAATCGTGATGCCGATAGCCCCCCAAGTATCTACGCCGAGCATCTCTGCCACTACATTGCCGCAAGCATCGGTACATCCTGCACCTGCGGTATTGTATGCGGATAGGAAATTGCCGTCAGAATTGTTGTAAGATTGGTTGATAGACGCTTCATCGGTAATACCCACAAAGGCTGTCGCATCGCCATCGGTGCAGTCCGAAAAAGTCCAGGGGTAGCAGCAATTAAAACCATCAAAATTTTCATAAATCAAATGCGCGGAAAGCGGCACTTGCATTATAAAGGTCAGTAAACAGATTGTAAATAGTATTTTTTTCATTTTAATTCACTTGGTAAATAAGTTTAAGTTTAAGTACAAGTTTAAATCGGGCTATCCGTCTAAGTTTGCCTAAAGTTTAAGTACAAGTACAAGTTGAAGTTTAATTTGAAATAAACATCACTTACATTTTGTACAAACACTTATTAAAAATTAGACTTTATTTAGGAATATTTTGTATACATGGAACTTTTGTATTTTTTCGATAATCGAGCCTCATTTTGAGCTGCATACCCTACGGTACGGGGCGAAAAATAGGGGAAGAGTATCGGAAAAAGACAAAGTTAGCTGCATACAAAATTTTTCTAAATAAAGTCTATTAATTAACGATTATCTTTTTAGTGAGTTGTATTTCTTCATTTTGAATAATAACAAAATAAATACCCGCGCTCAAATGTCGAACAGGTAAGTTTATATTTTGTTGGAATGTTTCACTTGAAATGACCTCGCGCCCGTGTACATCGTACATGCGAATGTTCAATGTTTTATCGTAGTTTTTTATTTCTATGTGAATGTTATTATTCGTAGGATTTGGATAAATTTGAAGGTCGAATGAAGTGGTTTCGGGATTGGATGTGGAGACGATTGTGTTGGGGTTATTTTCGGAATAAATGGTCATACCACCTCTATAATTTCCAAACATAAAATCGGGGTAATTATCGGCGTTAATATCCGCCACTGCCATTGTAGAACGTATGCCTTCATCTATCTCCATAAAAGTGGTATCAATCAGCGTAAAATTGCCCCCTAAATCATCTTCTATATCGCCATAATGATAAATCGTACCATTCTGACAGCCGATGAAAAGATGGTATTCGCCCATATCGCCAAAAGGCACAAGATGTGGTGCGCTATACCCCTGCGCTTCGCCCGGAAAACGCACATCTACCCCACCCCAGAATACGGACTGAAGCGTCCATTCGGGTGCGGTGTTTGTGCCAGTATTTTCAAAATAATTGAGGTTGCCATTTTGTTCGCCGAGAATGATATCGAGTAGGTTGTCACGGTTGACATCCACGAATTGTGGATGTAGGTTGAAACCGATGCCCTGAAACAAGTCATTATTCAACTCAAATATACCTGATTGATTTTTAAAAACGTATAATTTATTCCCCTCTGTGCCGCACATCATATCGTCGTCGCCATCGCCGTCAATATCACCAAATGTAGGGCGAATATTGATGAATTGGAAGGTGTCCATTTGAGCGAAATTTTCATTTATCAACTCATAAATCGGCATCGTGTCTGCGCCTATATTTTCGTATAATTTCAAAGTAGAAAAAACGGGCGTACCAGTAGGGTCAGCATCACCAGAATTGGGTAAAATAATATCTAATAATCCATCGCCATTCCAATCCCAATAAACAGGCGCAGACAACATGCCTACGTCTATCATTTCATTTTCAAGGAAATTATTTTGTACATATTCAAAAACAGGTGATATATCTATTCCTGTATTTTGATAATGTAAAGATGTACTTTTTTGAGTGGTATTTATTTGTCCGTCAAATTTTGTAACTATCAAATCTCGTATACCATCATCGTCCAAATCTACGTAAGATGCGAGGGGTTGTCGAAGTATGTTTGTGGGTGTTGTATTTGTGGGGAAATCTATGTCAATACTTGTCACAAAAGCGTCATTCACTGTACCGCCATTAATGAGACTCAATAAACCGTTTCCCGCATCATCCAACATTAATAAATCTACATCTTCGTCACCATCTAAATTTAAGGCAGTGAAAGCGGGAACAAGGTGTATCGGGTCTTTTTCCATTCCCTGTAACATTACGCAAGGGTCGTTGAGTGTGATAGACGTACTTTTTCTAAATTTCCCCCAACATTCATCCACTAAATTATAGACCAAACTATCGCATCCGTAACCCATTTCTTGCGATTTATTTTGATAATAATACATATACTCGCCTGTCATTCCGAAATTGAGTATATCTATGTCGTTGTCATTATCTATATCAATAAAAGCGGGTGTATCCGAAGCATCTACAAATAAGGACTCACTCATACCATACTGAATATCATTTCTATACAAAAGAAAAATTAATTCATTGTCAATATTGTAACTTCCTGTATAAGCCTGTACACCTATCTCACCATCATTGGTAAATATATCGCTAACTCCATCGCAATTGAAATCAATAATACGTATCCACCCTTTTTTTTGTGGGAAGTTTTTTTCGTATTTTGAGTTATATTTAAATCCTGTATTTGTACGAATAAAAGTGAGTATTTTTTTGCTAGTGTTTTCAAAAACAATGAGGTCTTGGATGTTGTCATTATTGAGGTCCGCGTTGGCATATATTCCGTCATTTACTCCTCCTGAAAATGGAGAAATAAGGGTATCATTTCCTTTAATAAAATTGATAGGAAGTAGTTGAATATCACTTTGAGCAAATGTTTGAAGTACAATAAAGCAGCTTATCATTGTGACAAAAAATCGTACATTGAATGAAGGTCTTGCCATTAGTTTTAGTTTTCTACCCGTAAAAGTAGTTATTTCATGTCACAAAACCAACAAAAAAAAGCATTTACAAAAAAAGACTGCACAGTAAAGCTGTACGGTCTTATTGAGTTTAAGTTCAATTTAAACTTAAGTTTAAGCGAGTCGTCGGACGAGTTATTCGTCAGACGACAATCAATTTCCATTCAAACTACCTGCATTAGCTCCTTGTGCAGATGATGCCGCAACAGAGAAAGTGCAAGCTACCAGAGTAGCGATACATGCCACTCAGGCTTGGAATAGGTAGTCCGACTGCCTCTCCTGCGCAGGGTACGCATATCTCTGGATTTGCGGGGTCGCTATACCCGATGATGGTCTCCATATCGTTGATGGTACGTGGGTCGCCGTCGTTGCAAATTCGTTTTATTAAATCTGTCGCAGTCGCAGTGGCGCAGTCGGAGCAGCAGACTATCTTTTGCCCGCAGTACGCCGAACTCAAGAAGTCCGAGAATAGCCGAAGCGCCCAAAACTCCGCCGTCAGCGGAATTGGAAGGTGCAAAGTCAATACTTGTACTCCGATACTTAGTAGTAAGTCAAACTAATTATGATAAGTTCATTTGGCGAAATTTGTCCGATTACTTTGTTGGAGAACATCCAGCGTAGCTACGGCTATGCTGAATAACCTCCGCCTCGTACTCGAAAAAATTTCACTCAAAGCAACATATCATAATTAGATTGACTTACTACTTAGGGAAGACGAAAAAAATAATCTACCCGTCTGAATTGTTCTTTTTCATTTGGGGTAGATTATTTTCTTCCTCTTCCCTTATTATCGGTTTCATAGTACCGTCTAATGTAGGGTTTCCATCGCAGTCGGGCAGTATTTCTACACTTTCTATTGTAATTTCTACGTTAGGTGTATCGGCAGTGCATTGCGAAAAAACCTGATAGGAGGTCATACAAAAGAATATAAGTATCAGGAACAAAATAAATGTATATTCTCGACTTGTTCTTTTTTCTTTATACTTCACCAAATTTTCCTTAAATACAGTGAGTATTCGCGTCAAATTTGGTTCGTCTAAAGAAAAAATAACGACGCGAAGAGTGTACATTTATTTAATTTCCGATACCAAGTAGAACAATAGTTGTTTAAACAATTTAATGCCAACTAAGAGTTAAAATTAATTGATTATCAATTATATGTAAAATATTATAATCAATTTTTTACATTTTAAAAATATATGTATATTATTGATTGTCAATTAAAAAGCATTTTTTAATTAATTTGTTAAAAAAATATTCTATTTAAATAAATTTAAAAATTACTGATAATCAAAAATTTAATAAAAAATCAACTCTTAGTTGGCATATTTAATTACAAAGTATTTACAATGAATGGTCGCCTATATTTTAGTTTAATTTGCTTGTCGTTTCTCTTTTTGGGTAGGACAACTGCCCAAGAGCTTCCGCAAAAGCGAAAAATTTTCAAAAAAACCACCAAGCTCGACGAAGCATTGAATGAAACTTCGGGCTTACTCTATGACAATGGCAATATCTGGACACATAACGACGGCGGAGATGAACCTGCACTCTACAAAGTTGACCCAAAAAGTGGCAAAATAACGCAAAAGCTCCTCATCAGCAATGCAAAAAATGTGGATTGGGAGGACATTACACAAGATGAACACCACGTTTATATCGGTGATTTTGGTAATAATTACGGGATGCGGAAAGACCTCACGATTTATAAAATCAAACGCGCGGCACTTGCAGGAAAAACCCCTACGGTCGAAGCTGAAATCATTACTTTCGTTTATCCCGAACAGATTGATTTCCAGCGAAGTAATACTCATAATTTTGATTGCGAAGGTTTTTTTGTGTGGAATGGCGAGCTGCATTTATTTACCAAAAATCGAGGGGACGGTAGGACGCAGCACTACACGCTACCCACGTCCGCAGGCAATCATGTAGCACGACTGCAAATGACATTTGATGTAAAAGGACAGGTAACTGCCGCCGACATTAGCCCCGATGGGAAAACAGTGATTTTGACAGGATATACGCCTTGGAAATTATTTATGTGGGTATATAATGACTATTCAGAAACACAGTTTTTTTCGGGTACATTCAGACGTATTTGTATGGGTAAATTTATATTTAGAGGACAAACAGAGGGCGTGTGTTTTACGGAAAAAGACGAAGGCTACATTTCTGCGGAGCAGGTAAAAAGTAAGAAATTTAATATCAAAAAACAACATTTGCGTTATTTTTCGATTCGTAGGTTTCTGAATGAATGAATGAATGAATGAATGAATCGAATAAATGAATCGAATAAATGAATAAATCGAATAAAGTTTTTAATTTTGAGAATTTGTATAAATTCTTATGTAATAAAAAAGCTTGTACAACATTCATTGTGCGGACTTTTTGAGGTTTTTTAATAGGTTCTACTGAAATAAGGATATTTTTAAATTATTTTAAAATAAAAAATATTTATAAATAATTCATTTTTAATAATAAATAAATTACAAAATAATTTTAATTAATTAAAAAATGGCTATATTTCAGTGCGACCTTAATAGGCTGGACTTTGGATGTTATGTAAGTGGTTAAGCACAAATAATCGATATTATTTATACTTAGTACACCGTCCAAAAATTATGAATATAGAGTGAATATTGACTTTTTTTAAAAACTTCAAACCACCCCATCAATCAGATCATCCTCCACGATTTCCGCCAGCGTCACTCGCAAACCGGGCGTCCGTTTCATCTCTCGTTTAATAGCAAAAATAGCCTCTGCATTCCTTGCCCAACTCCGTCTGGCGATACCATTATTTACATCATAGAACAGCATAGATTTCAAGCGTCGGTGGGCTTCGTCAGAGCCATCGAGTAGCAAGCCGAAGCCGCCGTTCATCACTTCGCCCCAGCCTACGCCGCCGCCATTGTGGATAGATACCCAGGTAGCACCGCGAAAGCTATCGCCGATGACATTATGAATCGCCATATCTGCGGTGAATTTGCTGCCATCGTAGATATTGCTCGTCTCGCGATAGGGCGAGTCTGTGCCGCTGACATCGTGGTGGTCTCTGCCGATAATCACGGGGGCAGAAAGTAGACCAGTCGCGACTGCGATATTGAAGGCTTCGGCGATTTTCATGCGCCCTTCGGCATCTGCATACAAGATACGGGCTTGCGAACCCACGACCAATTTATTAGCTTTTGCCTCCTCAATCCATTTGATATTATCTGCCATTTGTTGCTGAATTTCGGGTGGCGCAGTCGCTTGAATCTCTTGCATGATGCCAAGTGCGATGCTGTCTGTTTTGTCCAAATCATCGGGGTCGCCAGAGGCACAAACCCATCGAAAGGGACCAAAACCATAGTCAAAACACATCGGTCCGAGAATATCCTGCACATAGGAAGGATAGCGAAAATCAATGCCGTTTGCTGCCATCACATCCGCGCCTGCACGAGAGGCTTCGAGTAGAAAAGCATTGCCATAATCGAAGAAATATGTGCCTCGTTCGGTGTGTTTATTGATGGCTGTGGCGTGGCGTTGTAGGGAGGTTTTGACGGCTGCTTTGAATTGGTCGGGGTCGGTGCTAAGTAGTTCATTTGCAGCTTTGTATGATATGCCGACGGGGTAATAACCGCCCGACCACGGGTTGTGCAACGAAGTTTGGTCAGAGCCGATATGGATGAAAATATCTTCTTCGTCGAAGCGTTCCCATATCTCGACGACATTGCCGATATAGGCTATCGAGATGGGGACTTCTTCGTATCGCGCCCTGCGTACTCGCAAGACCAGTTCATCCATATTTTCGACCAATTCATCGACCCACCCTTGTTCGTATCGCTTGCGGGCTGCTTTGGGGTTTACCTCTGCGGCTATGGTGATGCAGCCTGCGATATTTCCGGCTTTGGGTTGTGCGCCACTCATGCCACCGAGCCCGGCAGTGAGGAAAATTTTGCCATGGGTTGTATCGCCTTTTTTGAGCTTTTTTCTAAAGGCATTCATCACCGTAATCGCTGTGCCATGCACGATGCCTTGTGGTCCGATGTACATATACGAGCCAGCGGTCATCTGCCCGTATTGGGTGACACCGAGGGCGTTGTAGCGTTCCCAATCGTCTGGTTTTGAGTAGTTTGGAATCATCATGCCATTGGTGACGACGACGCGTGGTGCATCTTTGGAGGAAGGAAAAACCCCCATCGGATGCCCGGAGTACATGTGCAAAGTCTGCTCGTTGGTCATGGTGGCGAGGTACTGCATGGTGAGGCGGTATTGCGCCCAATTTTGAAATACCGAGCCATTGCCGCCGTAGGTTATCAACTCGTTGGGATGCTGTGCGACTGCCGGGTCGAGGTTGTTTTGTATCATGAGCATGATAGCTGCGGCTTGCTGCGATTGTGCCGGATATTCGCCGATAGGACGGGCGTACATCTCGTAGTCAGGCTGAAAACGATACATGTATATGCGTCCGTATTCGCGGAGTTCGTGGGCAAATTCGGCGGCGAGTGTGCTGTGCCATTTTTTAGGAAAATAGCGCAGGGCATTGCGAATGGCGAGTTTTTTTTCATCCGTAGTGAGAATGTCTTTGCGCTTGGGTGCGCGGTTGGCATCGGTAGGGTAAGGTTTCGCCTTTGGCAATTCGCTTGGGATACCTTCAAGGATTTGAACTTGAAAATCGGTGTGTATTGCAGTCATAGTAATGTATTGACAAGTTGCTGATGCATTTTGTACTGACTACTTTAGCTGTCAGAGAAGCAGTAATAAGTTGTTGTTTTTAAATCAACAGCATATTGAAATAAAAATATACTTGACAGCTAAAGCAGTCATTACGAGGTTTCTATCTGTTTATTTTGAAATAATAATTTTTCCATTTCGTACAAGAAGTTCAAAGTCTTCAACGGTAAAATCTTTACTTTTTTTAAAATCTCGTATTTTTTTAAACCGTTGTAGATAAAATCCGTGGCCTCTTAGTTTAATTCTTATTTGCTTTTGTTCAGAAGATGTGGAGGCTGTATCTTGTTTCAGCTCATTAAGCTCGTTTAGTAAGCTTTTAATTTGTTTAGCTTCGGATTTTGTGAATTCTGGATTTTTCTTTCATGTGATTCATTTTTTTGATTGAAATTGTGTAAATTAAAAAATGCTATATTTGCACCTGCAAAACTAAACCATTTTTCGCAAAGCGAAAAACACATAATACATCAATTCATCAACTCAACAACTCGTCAATACATAGAAAAATGACTTTACAACAATTATTTGGTCAAATGACCGCCGATCCCTTACCGATTATTTTTTATTTTTTGGCAATACCAATACTTGCCGTCGCGCTGAATTGGGTGACAAAGGATGAAGCGCATCAATCGCCGTGGAAATATGTGTATTCTACGCTGGTCTTTATGGTGTGTGTGCCGGGTACTTTTTCGGTGGTTTTGTGTGTGTATTCGATGTTCTTTTCGCCAAGTAGTATGTTGAATGTCAATGCTTTGGTGTATTTTCTGCCTATTGTGTCGATGATCGCGACGGTGATGATAGTGACGAGAAATATACAGATGAAAGCCGTGCCGGGGTTTGATAAGTTGTCGGGTTTGGTGGTGCTGTTGGCAGTGACGTTTATTTTTATTTTATTGATTCAGAAGATGCGAATTTTTACGGTGTTTTTTGGTAGTATCTGGCATTTGGCTGGCTTGTTTTTGATTTTGTTCGTGGTGATGCGTATTGCTTGGTTGAAGTTTATGAGTAGTTCGGATAAGGCGGGGATTCGGTAATTGGTTAATTAGGTGATTGGGAAAGGTATCTGTATTAAAAAGGGTAGATTATTCTCTTCGTGTTCCCTTAGATTAAGCTGTGAAATTGTATAGGCAGGGAACATTCGATATGAAAGCCTTTTTTAAATGAGACTGTATAGCACTAAATAAAGTAAATTCAACTCAACGAAAGCAGGAGTGTTAAATGTTTGGTTAATTGTTGAATAAAGCGGTGCTGCCCGAAAGTGGTGTCAATGAATTGATGTTTTGCTTTTATTGAAAACGTTTTGGGCAAATTTTTTCCCATAAAAAATAACACACTTAGTACACTGTTTTATAAATTTATTTACATTTTTTGACGTTTATTTTGAAATGAATCGAATCAAAAATGACGCGAATACTCACTGTATTTAAGGATTTTTTGGTGAAGAGTCATTTTAAAAGAA
>Ga0209186_1001668_pt1 | contig 16208 bp, 21 predicted proteins | sample SidtaG_FD_187426 | JGI IMG/M metagenome (GOLD analysis project Ga0209186, IMG submission 187426) | Marine algal microbial communities from Sidmouth, United Kingdom - Sidmouth_Male2 metaG (SPAdes) (version 2) | ecosystem: Host-associated > Algae > Red algae > Unclassified | place: Sidmouth...
GCGTGGTGCTGGCGGCGGTGGCGACAAGCCGCGGCGGTGTCGGGCGTTGCGGCGGCGTCGGCCGCCGCCGCCACGCGTCGCCGCCGCCGGCGCCAATGCGCAAGGCGGCGGCGGCGGCAAGGCGCGACTAGGCGTGCGTTTGTTTGAGTGTTTTGCCTCTTAGTTTTTTTGTTTGTTTGCGGGGCATGTTGAGTCGTTGTTGTACTAATTTTGCATTTTGTCAAGACATGTTATAACGATGCGTCTGGACGAGCATCCCGAACATGCTGAATGAGGTCCCTCTTGAGCTGCAGGTGGTCTGCCTTGCTTTTCACTCTTGCATGTGCCGCTAAGATCGCTTCCGGGCCCAGCGGGGGAGCGTAGGCTTGCTCGTGAGCGTCTGGCGCAGCGCAAGCGGCTGCACCGGCCGTATCCTCTGTTGACCCTGGCGGTCACGGTTCCGTGCTCCTCACTGCACGGAACAAGTAGAACACAAGCGCAGAAGTAAGAGGGGTGAAGAAAGTGGAGAGTCCGCCGCGGTAATACGCGCATGTAGGAGCGACGGTCAGAATGACGAGAATGAAGCGAGAAGACATGGAATCACATCATGCGATTAGACATACCAAAAAGAGCAGGAGGCGGCGAGAATGGGCTGGAACGTACCGGAATCGGGCTTGGGCCTCCTTACGACGATGCGTGACGATCATGTTGTGCAGGATAGCACAGCAGGTGCCTACCTCCACCAACGTCTGGACGCTGTGGAAGCGCGCCGGCCTGTCGAGTACTTGCCACTCTTGGTAGAGGACACCGTACACCCTCTCCGCATCTTTGCGCCGCCCTTCTTGTTGTCCAGCAAAGTACTTTTCTTCTTCAATGTCCCCCTCGGAAGTGTTGATCAACACGGGGTGCTGCGGGTAGATGCCGTCACACAAATAGTATGGCAATGTGCGCTCGACGCCGTTAACTGTATAAGAGATGGGCCGAGGAAAAGAACCAGAAAGCATAGACTGGAAAAGTGGGGAAAAGGCCAAAACGTTGAGGTCATTCATTGCTCCAGGTAAGCCAATATAAACGTGCCAAAGATACAAATCTGTGTCCGCCGCCGTCTCCATCACGATGGGTTTCTTCATAGATTTCCCCTGGTATTGACCATACAGAGACATCGGACAGTTCTTCCATACCCAGTGAGAGCAATCAACGCACCCCATGCACCCCCGGAAACCAGCATTCTCGTAGTCACTCAATACGCGCTGCAGATCTGAGAGAGTGGGCTTGCGAAGATATACAGGCTGGTACTTGTCAACCACAAAGCGAGCTCAACGATCCACAGTCTCGCTCACAGCTGATTCGGACAAGCGAACATACTCATCCACACTGTCATACGCAACACCAAAAGCCAACACGCGCAAAGCGGCAGTCAGTTTCTGCAAGTTCGAAGCCTGAGGCTCGCCTGTTGCGTTCAAACGCTGCTGAAAGTAGGGCTCAGACAACAAGTCACGGTACACACGGTCAAAAACAATTCGGGGAAGACGAAAGCGGCGGGTAAAGTCTTTTTCAGCATACACCAGCGGATCCCCGTCCACTCCGAAGAAGTCCCTCAGCAGTCCCCTCTCCCCCGATGTGAAATTGCGCTGCTACTTGTTGGGTGCCTTCCCCGGAAGCGATCCCCCACGGCGCGCATCAAAGTCACCGAGCATATGGTCTAGCAGTCCGAGGTGATGCTCGGCAGCCAACACGGCTGAAGCCACGTCGTCGTCATCATCTTTGGCGAAAGCCGCGACAAAGACACACATGGCCTGGTCATCGTCCGAGTCACACATAACAGCAGTGGGAGAGTTTTCAGAAGAGAGGCACAGGGAAAAATGTACGGAGGATGACGGAGTGTGTTCGCCAGGTCGCTGCGGCGCAACGGTTTACCGCCAGATCGACGCTGCATCATCCGTTGGCCGACAACTCTGGAATTTCTCGATAATTGCTGGATCGACCTGGTTATATGCTCGTCATTTCCACCGATTAGGGGCGATCATCACTAAAGGTTCCTCTGGTTTCTTTGTCCATCTTTTTGATCAAAACCGGTTTTGCTGACGAAGCCGTTCGAAGCAGTCTCCCGATCGGAATCGCGCCACCCCGACCTAATGGTGCCGTCTCGCGACTTTAAGCCTGCCTGCCCATGCTTGAGAGGTGATGCCGTTAGATTTGGAGGAGGCTTCGCAGAGTTCACGGTAGGGCCACAAGTCGCGAAAACGTGGCTGTTGGCCTTGGCGGTTGGCTGTATTGGTGGAGATGCTCTTAGGGCGTATCCAGCAATCGAGCCAACGGCCCAACCCAACGGCCACGTGTGGGAAACGTGTGGCCTTGATACTGGCTCTCCAAGCGCCAAGCCAAATTTAGGCAAGTCATATCGCAAGCTCGGGCTCGGGCAAGGCTATCCCCGGACTATCCGTCATCAGCGTCAGTGTTATGGCCTGCCGGCCCTCCGCGCCGAAGAATTTGTTGAAGGTGTCTCACTCCGTGGTGTCTGCATGCCACGGGTCACGCATCCCATTGGCGTTGGATCGCCACGCTCGAAACCATGTCTTGGAGGAGCGGTTTGGAGCGCCGCCGAACAGGCCTGTTTGGATCTCGGTCCCGTTTCGCTGCCGTTAAAGCTCCAAAACTAAGCGATCGCGCGGGCGCCACACGAGACCGATTCTAAGACTTCAATATGTGAGGAAGGGCTACTTTCGGACCGTCACACCCTTGTTTTGGAGCTCGACCTAGCCACCAATGCCCGGTTGGCCAAACGGTGCCACGTTTAGCCAGTCTTCGAGTTTTGGGCGGTTGGCTGCATTGCTGGACACGCCCTTAGTATGGGAGCAAGGGTTGGGTTAGGATCACACTCACACCAATTATGACGGAGGTGGGCATTGTGACGGCCGCTTGTTGTGGCGTGCGCACTATGAGCGCCTCCGATTTTGTGGGGCTAGGGGGCGGCGCGTCAATTGACGCGGACGCCTCCGTGCGGACTACGCACGAGGAGGAAGAAGGGCATCCAGGCGACGAAGCGGCCGATGGTGGGCAACAACCCGGTGCTTTTAACAAGAACAAGCAGAAGCATCGCTGTTGAAGGAGTCCGACGACGTCAGAGCTGTCCACGCCGTCCGTTCGGTCAAGGCACGCGTGGCTCTTCGTGGCAAGCGCAACCAGCTGTTTGAGGAAACGGCAATTGTTTTCAATGAACATCCTCAAGCGCTGTTTTGTGCGACCGGTAGTACTCTTCATGACCCATTCAACGCTCACACCCCTCAAAACTACAGCGTCCTCCCAAGTCATCCTGACTCCAACCAACCAGGATGGAACAAGAAAGCGTCGGTCCTCCGCAAAAGTCATGTCGGCGGCTAAAAATTCCCACCGACGCGCAGCCCACTACAACACTTCTTTGACGCGCACATGCAACACTCCGCCACCGCCAGACACGAGGACACGCGTCACTGCAATGAGACCGCTCTCCACAATGTCAGTACCAAGCCTATGGACCAAAGAAAATCCGAAGGAGACCGCCGCCGGAAAATACAGCGGTAATGCGGAGATGACGTGGTGCATGCGCAAGACCGCGGGAGGGTTCAGACTAAGGTGGTTTGATGCGCAGACACCCCGACCTCCCCGCTGCCCACGCATCCGACCAAAAAACAACCAATGTACGCAGTCTCGCATAATCGGAGAACCTCAGGGCTACGCCCATAAGGTGCGTGCAAGCGGGTCGACAGAGAACACCGCACGCACCCACATGCGGCCTTACCCAATCTCCCATCGCAGATCACCAAGCCTCAGGCGCAGATAGAGGCTCAACAGGTTGCTGCCTCCACGACATCATGGAGTGCATCCAGTGCAGGACGGTGCCGCCCTTCTGTCAGCAGTCTCACTGCGAGGTTCTGTAAGCGTCCCACTGCTCTTTTTCTCCCTGCTTTCTTAAATCAGACGGAGGCTGACGGGTGCGCCACGACAGCTGATCGAAGTTGGTTCCCGTTTGTTTTGGAGGGCCACGAAAAATTCTCCTCTGAAAAGCTAGCAAGCTCCAACAAACCTCATCCAGGAGAACTGTTGGAGTCCCAAGAGAGGAAGCCACCGGGCGCACACTTTCGTTAGGACCTAGATCCGCACCCGCTCGTAAGGTGGTTTGAGTGGGATGCCAAAGACTACCGAGCGTTTTGGGCTACCTCACCTCCACTCGCGCCACTCATAACCCTGCGCTATTAGGACCGTCCCCCGGAACTCCTGTCCCCACAGGCGCACGCACCCGATAGCGTCCGTCGGCTTGAAAAAGGCAGGGAGAAAGAGAGCAATGGGAGGCTTACAGACTCTCGCCGTGAGACTGCTGAGAAAAGGGCGGCAGGATGCCGCGCTGGATGCACTCTGTTTCGAAAGTGAGACCAAGCTCCGAGGCCACATGTGCGCTCTTTTTCGGTTTTCCCTCCCTCGGTTCCCCGTCAGCCACGACTGGATGTTTTTGCTCGCCTGTGTCCTGCTGGCTGCGAGAGGCGAGCTTGCGACTTTTTGCATGCCTTTTTGACGTGTGCTGATGACTTCGGGGTGTCGTGTTCCGCCTGGTCGTCTTCTCTCTTTGTGCTGTGACGTCTCGTGCACGAGGGCTCTGCACCTGCAGATACTTCGGCACCCGAGGGCTTCTCGGCATGAGTAGCCGGAAGTGGGTGCTTGCAAAGTGCAAGTTTTGTGGTTACCAGTTGCAGGAGGGCGGTGCCAAGCGCGATGCGCGCAACTGCGACATGGTCGCCATAGAGTGTCCTTGCCTGGTGAGCCCAAAGAGCCCCCTGTTTGAGACGCCCCCGCGCCACATCAAGTTTTGAAAGATTCAACAAAGTGGTCCTCCTACGCCGCACTGTGACCTTGGCGTCCAGGAGGGGCACACGGCCATGACGATCAAATACGACTCGCTCCACGAAAACGTTAGCGTGGACGCCCCTTCTATTCCGGAGAAGACGAGCGGAGAGCGTGTGGACTGGAATGGATCCCGTTGCTGTTTCTGACTTCATTTGAACATGCGACCTAGTTTCGTTTTCCTTTCTTTCTCTTCTGGCACTCCTGTGTCTGGATTGCGGATGGCCGGCCTTCCGTCATGATTTTCTCTTTCAGGTCACGGAGAAAGAAGAAGTCGTTTCCCGCCACAAACGGAACTGCTTCATGTCTGCCTCGGTGATGGTTTGCAAGGCGGCCACTATGACGGACGAGTACGTCAAGTGCGCGCGGGAGGCCGCTCAGAAGCGGCATACGGAGAAGGACAACAACCACCGCAAAGAGAAGGCCGCCAACAAGGCGTACCACATTGCCCGATCTTTAATTTTGTGCTCTGTGACTGTGTCGTTTTGTTGAAACATTTGGCCCGCTCCCGTTGTCCTGCATTGGCGGTGGTGAACATGGTGTGGAATCAGCCTGTATACTATGATTGAGTTCTCACTGTCACCCGCCCATCTCTTTTTGAGTCTTCCGTCCACATAAGCGTGTTTGGACAAGGTGGGGCATTCTGGTCGCCGCTGAGTAGGGCGTTCTGGCAGGCAGCATATACGGCGGCGGTGAAGGGGGGACGGCGTCAAGAGTCAGATCTGCTTTTGGATCGCACTAAAAAATAACCCAGGCAGAAGCGCCGTCGTTTTCTTCACTCTATAGTCACTCTCTCCTTACGTGGGCAGTCTTTTCCACTATATTTCCGCGGCGTGAACAAGGAACCAAATTGTGGCTCCACTTTGCGGGAGGGGACAGCGGTGCGGCGAAGAAGAAGACGACAACACGCAAGCAGCAACAGACAGCCGATCAGCGACCGAATCTCATGTTCAAGGATTTTTCGCTGCAGCCAATCAGCACGTGAGGCGCTGTAAGGAGGTCCCTTTCCGAGAGATTGCGTGTCCAGCGGCCCGACGAACGTGGTTCGCGCCCTCTTGCCGTCCGGTCGTTTCCCTTCGCTTCTCTTCGCTTCTCGTCGCTTCTCGGGCGTTATGCCTCGGACCCGCATTAGATGCGGGCTCCGAGGACCCGCAGTCGTGCACGACTGGCCCGATCCAGGCAGAATCGCCTCGTAGACATGCATCGCAACAAGCTTGCGGTGCACCTTGTGCAACCTTGAAATCTTTTCGAGTCATTCTCGGACCAAATCGCTCGTGGCAGGGCAGCCACGGCAGCCCCCTGTTCATCAAATCTCTGGCAGCTCCATTCCCACTCAGATGTTTCCAAGACCAGAGCCTCAGATGTAGTGATATTTGGTCCTTAAAGGCTGTCAGTCCGTACTTTGCACTCTTGTTCTCGTCCCCTCGTGCTTGTGTACCTGTTCGGATCGGCCAAAATTGGGCAGTCTGCAATATATACGTCGGCCGCACATTGGGAAGGGTCAGCTCGACTGTGTGCCGAGAAGTTCTCTGCTTGGAGTCGGCCTCTGGCGCCCCATTCCACAAAGCAACGCTAGAGAGCTGAAAGTGGCAAGAAGTTGCGGCACCGATACAGAGCGAGCTGAATTTTTGGAATGAGTTTCTAGTCTCTGGACGCAAGTGCCTGCGGTTTCAGCAAACGTCCGGAGGCCGGCCGACTCATGAAGGATCGTATTCTAGGTGCGGCCACTGGGCCACCTGAACTGGAGCGGGATGGTCCGCATGCGATACATGGGTGCCTTGTGCCCTCCATAACGTACTATTCGTACTGGCTTGCTTGTCTGCCTGGACGGAGAACGAAGGAAACCGAATTTGACGATCAGTGTGTGCGGCGTCTGTGCGCCTAGCGCATGCTTTAAAACTCGTACACATACCATACCGACGTTTCCTAATCGAACAGTACATAGTCAATATCGATTATCGCAAGGGATATCGGCTCCTACGGACTTCGTGTATCCAGATATCTTAACAACATGCAATCGGTGCAGTGATCAACTGATGCACCAGTTGATCCAGCGCACTTGATTCCATAACTTTGTTACAAACTACAGAAAACAAGTTGATTGTCTTAAAACAAAAAGCAAAAAGATGCGCGCTGACAAAACGGAAAGTGCTGTAATCCAGCGCTGCCTCGCCACCGGCCGCCACCCACGCCCCTGGACGCCGCCCCCGCCGCTGACCGCCATGCACCCTGCTGTCGCCGCCCCCGCCGCTAGCGCCGCCCCCGCGCCTGGCCGCGGTTTCCGCCGCTGGTGCCGCCCCCGCTTCTGATTGCCTCCCTTTCCGCTTTCCGCCGCCTCCGCCTCTGGCGACGCCCCCACCGCTGGACGCCGCCCCTGCCGGCGGTCGGTGGGGGCGACCCCGACGCGTACGCGGTCGGCAGGAGCGCGGGCCGTCGGTGTCGGGCGGCGGGTGGCGGGTGTTGGGGTGGGCGGTCCGCGGCCTTCGGATCTGTGTGGGACGGCTGGCTGTGGTGGCTCGCCGTGGGGGCGGCCGGCGGAGTGGAGATGAACCAGGAAGCATCGATACCGGGGGGCAGTGACGCGGAACGGGGGAAGGAGGGAGATGGACCTCTCTGATAGCATGTCGGACACATTGTGATCGACCGAAAGGCACTGAAGACTGCAGTCGTAGCCGTCTTGACATCTAGCTGAGGCGGGCACGGAGGCAGATGATTCTGGAGACATCTGCTCCAAGCAGTGTAAATGGACGCCCTCTGACAGTGTTTAAGGTCCAGTGTACTCGGCAGATCGAGACCGACACTGTCCAATTCAGTGAATCATGCATTCTCTCTGACACTGTTCAATCCAGTAGGTTGCGACCCTGCGCTTCTGTTGCTGCCCATTACAGTTCTGCATCTTTTCTTGACAAAACCAACACTGCATACGTCCTAAAGCACTCTTTGCCAATTTTATCAACTTTGGTGGGAGACGGTATGGTCTCGTCACCGCCGCGTTACGCGCTTCCATGTGGTCCATGCAGGAGGATCATACGGAATGTCGCCAGAAAACTTGACCAAAACCCCACTTTTTCAGAGAAAATCGTTTCTGGTGCATCGAAGGTTCCTAGGAACGGAGACGTAGGTCGCAAAGTTTACAAACGGCTCCTTCCCACTGTTTTCGCCCCTCCAAGTTCACACCGGCGAGACGTGCCGCTACCTCCCCATGGGGCCCTGTCTGTCTGCTGGCCAACTTTCTGTGTGTTTCGTCTCTTTTACATCCCATAAACGTAACAGAGTCTAAAAAGCCACACCAGGACAGTCGTAGGATACCCACGGCACGTAGTATCCTTTAGCCAACCCAGCCACCCTATTATCGTGCGTATGAGTCGCCAGTGGAAGCGCCATGCAGCCAGCAGACTCCAAAGGTCCATCCCATATAGCTTGACATATAAGAAATAACACTGTACGAGACGGGAGGCAGTCGGATGGGGCCGAGACTATGAGCGCGAGGTCAGCAGTGAGCCACGACTCAGCTCTAAAAGCATCAGGCACGAAACCGCTTGCCTTCCACCGGAGGTGCCGAGAGGAAGCGACAAGGTGCATGACTGCACCACCATGGACGCCCATTCTGTGTCTCCAATCCGATTGTCCTGCTGGCCCGAATCAAATGAATTCAGACATCGGCAGAATGAGGTCCACGAAGATACATGTTGCCTCGGAAAAGGCGATTTTTGTGGTTAACATCCGCCTAAATGTGTCAATGGAAAGCGTGACTTAGCCGATAGCGCACACACATAGCAGTGCACGGCTCTGATTGGATCCACTCCCCACCCCCCAGTGTTCGCCCACCACAAAGGCTACCGACGTGTTCTCGCCTCCTGGTCGTACCAAGAGAAAGAAAACAACAAGGAAAAACGTGTACGTACAGCAAGCAGAGAGCATCTCACTCCTCCATGTCGGAACTGACGTCGCTCTCTTCACCAGACGAGCCAATCACACCCTCCTCCCCCCTAGACTCCACCTCTAGCTGCGCTTCCCCAAATGCTTCTTCCACCGCCACGCTCACCTCGCCCACCGCCCGATAGTTGTCCTCCATCTTAATCGCATGCAGCTCGTACTTGAGGCACTCCTCAGCGGAAATCTTGGCAAACTGCTCCGCGGCCAGCGCCTTCAACGCCGTCAGCATAAAGTCAATGTTGGCCCGCTTCAGCGCCATCTTGACGGTGCCCCAGACCATTTCGATAGTGTTGAGCTCAGGGTGGGCCACTGGCGAAATAAGGATGGGTATCCCAATGTATTTCGCCAGGTCTTGTACAAGGTACCTGGGGGCGGGGCGGTGCTTGGCCGCTTGTTCAAACAGCTCCTTCTTGACCTTGTTCTTCTCCCAAAGGTTTCTCTCCCACTCCTGTGGGACGCAGTCGTGGGGCCTGCGCCACGCCGCCACCTCCATGTTGCGCATTTTGGTGTTGGCGGGGCGCGTGTTCTCCGTGCGTACGAGGTGATACGGGGCGCGGTCGATCACCAACACGCCGCTGTGGATCTTGGGGAAGACGTCGTCTTTCAGCCACTCCAGCCAGCGGCCAGAATTCATCTCGTAGTGGTAGTCCCCGGTTTTTTTCTTTCCAATGAAGACGAGGCTGGCGCCTTCCACAAGGCCCGTCTCGCGGGAGCCCATGTGAGCAACAATAATCCTGCCCCCCTTTCCCGACGGAACCTTGATCCTGGAATTTAGCGACCCGCCGTTCCAGCTCCGATACACCGACATGTTCCTATTCTCCCAGGTTTCGTCGGTGTAGTATATTGTGCGCCCCGCCTGACGGTACTGCCGCACCGTGTCGATGTAGTTTGTCCTCTGGGCCTTGATCGCCGGGTCTTCGCGCCACATCGTAATGATTGGGCCCTCGGAAAAAGTAGAACCCTGCCTCCTTCATAGCGAGGGCCAGCTTGGTCCGTGTCCAAACAAAGGAAGAGGCCAAACCGATGCCCGTCGCGCTGTGCACCAAGTTGTCCGTCTTGAGGTACTCAAGCGTTGAGTCCAGAGAGGAGAGAGAGCGGTTGCGGTACTGAGAGTACACCGCCTCACGCAAACGGCCTCTATCGGAGTCGGGAATCCGCGGGACGCGCTCACGCCTCTCTTGCTCCCCCGACTCGGGCAGTCCATCAAAAAAGTCGTCAGAGCGCACTCGGCTCACCGTGCTCAGGCTCACACCGGTGGCCCACGCCTCACGCTGCACGGGGTTGCGCAACCCACGCTCTCTTCCCTCCGTGCGCTCTCTAAACAAGAAGCGGTGGACGTTACGCAAAATGATGGCGCAGTCCGTCGTCAGTCGGTAGAATTGGCGACGTCGAGGTGACACCGTGGCGGGGACCATCCCGGTACCTGACGACATGACAGGGAAACCGTCGGGTAGCACAAAAACACCAGGCCGGTGGGGGTGGGGGTGGGTGCAGAGCGTGCAGTGCGTGAGGCGAGCACAGCATGAGCGACGACTGTGTCGCGTGCAGAGTGTGCGAGGCGAGCGACGCACCGCCAAGAGAGGCCGTGGACAACTGGTGCAGCGACGCTTCATTTATTTAGAAGAGCTTGAAACAAATTACATCGACAAAAAAGAAACTCAAAGTAGCGTCCATGTGAGAGAATCTCCCTTTTTATCTCGCAACAACAGAGAAGAGGCGCTACGAGACATGTCCTTCCCCGGCCATTCGCAGCTGCCCCGCAGTTCCTTTTTTAAGGTCGAAGGCATGATCAAGGCGTATGTATACCATATACACGTTTTGAAACGTGGCCACGTCGCGACCTTGTGCTGTACAAACTCACACGCGCTCTTTGTCAGTTTTGTGCATTTATTTTTATTTCTCGACGGCAGTGTACTGTTTTCTCCCATCAAGATGCCCGTCAAACAGATGATTTCTTCACAGGTAATGAATGCTGCTGAGTACTGCGTCCTTGTAGAAATCACTGCTTCTTGGTTGATGCAGCCGTTCGCCGGTGCGGCGGGTTCAAAGTGGGGTGTCTCGCATCAGTCTAGCTACATGATACGGACCTTTAGGCCTTTCTTGAGAGTCTTTAAACATCCCTGCGCACATGAACCTGTGCCCCACAACGCAATACGCGTGGATAAAGCTCCCACATAGTTCATCGACACCGCCACCTACCACCGCCGGCTGCTCCCACCACCAGTCACCACAACCAGCCGCCCCACACAGATCCGAAGGCCGCGGAATGCCCACCCCAACACCCGCCACCTGCCGCCCGCCACCGACTGCCCGCGCTTCTGCCGACCGCGTACGCGTCGGGGTCGCCCCCACCGACCGCCGGTGGGGCCGGCGGCCAGCAGTGGGGGCGGCTCCAGCAGCGGGGGCGGCGGCATGTGGAAAGGAAGGCAGTAAGGGGACGTGGTGGCGCCAGCGGCGGAAACCGCGGCCAGGGGCGGGGGCGGCCCCAGCTGCGGCGGCGGCGAGAGCAGGGTGGGCCGCCGCCAGCGGCGTTGACGTCGTCCAGGGGCGGAGGCGCCGGAGAGATGCAAAGGAGGCAGCCAGGGGCAGGGGCGCAGCCAGCGGTGGGGGCGGCGACAGCAGGGTGGGTGGCGGCCAGCGGCGGTGGCGGAGCCCAGGTGCGGGGGCGGCGGCAAGCGGCCGTGAAGGCCGCCACGGGCGGGGGTGGTGCCAGCCGCGGAAACCGCGGCCAGGGGCGGGGGCGGCGGGGGCGGCCGGGGCGGCGACAGCAGGGTGCGTGACCGCCAGCGGCGGTCGCGCCGGACAGGGGAGGAGGCGGCGGCCGGAGGCAGGGGCGGTGGCAGTAGGGTGCGTGGCGGCCAGCGGCGGGGGCGACGGCCAGGGACGGGGGCGGTGGCTGGAGGCGGGGAAGCGCTGGATTACAGCAGTAGCAGGCTGTTGTCAGGTCCCCATCTCGACGTTTTTTTTTGAATGAGAATGGCCCGGCCCATGGCCGGTACAGTATGTGAATGTATTGGATTCATAACGCGTGGCATGTGTTGCACAGTGCCTGGTATGACAATTCTGGCCCGAATTGGGGCCCGTTCCCTGGCGTGCGGAGCATTGAAAACAACCCCCCCCCCCCCCCCGGAGTACTAGTTCTACGCCGCGCGGCTATCTCAGAATTCCTACATGGCGGCGGCGCGCGCCGCCGCCGCCGCCGACGAGGCCGCCTGTTACTTGCGAATGGCCTTTGCCACGCCACGGGTGCGTTTGTTACGCGCTTTTCAGCTTGACTTTTGCGCCATTTGGCATCAGCCGCGCCAAGGGTGTCCACGCCCAGTTAAGGGCGGACATTCGGATGCGAACACGTTGCATCATTACAGCGTACGCGTGAAACTCGTACCGTATCAACGGTACCAAGTGGCGTACATATAAGAGGCGCAAAAAAGCACGTAAAAAGCAGATACTTCTGTTACTGATCGTAAGGCACGAGAGAAGCTCGTGGTGAATAATGCTACGTGGTTTGCAACCCACTTTTGATTTCCTCGTTTTCTTGTAGCTGCTGCTCTTCTCACGCCACCACTGATGAAGAGATTGTCCCACCTTGACGCATTGATGTCACCTCGTTCCACATCCGTATCATAGAACCCAAGCTACTACCCCCTCCGTCCTTCGATCATCGGCTCATCCAAAAAAGAAGACCTTCCAGAGTCATCATAGTGCTCAACATGGCCCGGTCTGCAACGAGCGTGATGGCGACCCGGCTTGCTCCAGATCGACGCGATTCGCATGGTTCAGTAGGTAGACTCTCGACTTATCGCATATTGGAAATCACACGTGTGCTGTGAATGCTCCTGAGACGCCCTAATGCGCCTGTTGCCAGCTATGGTTGGGACGCGTCTTCAGAAAGCTGGTTCCAACCGCTGGACAAGTGAAAAGTGTCTGACACCTACCAATCTGGCCAATGATTGGCCGGTAATTCCAATGTCCGACTCAGGGGTGTCTTAACTGGGGGTGTGTCGTTGCGAACCCCCCCGCCCAGTGTCAGGATGACCTCGGTTTCATTGCTTTTTCGCCCGTCTGCGATGGTGTTACTCCCCACTGGCACTGCGGGTGCGGAGCACACCTAGTCTAGGCCCAGAGTATCCACGCCCAGTTTGCACTGGGTGGTTTGTCTCGTAGTGCAATTGTGTCATGTGGTTGGCTGGTCTCTTAAATTCTCTCTTACTATCGGCAGAAGCGACAGATGTCAGCATTGACCTGCTCGGATTGCCATCCCACCAAGATGTTGCACAACCCTTGAGACTCGGCCGCCTCTTTAGACCCCTCTGATGGGCCATGTTGAGACGTGGCACACTTAAAATCAAAAGATGTCCAGGACGTTTTCAGCGGACGCTGCTAAAGATGGGTGACTGAATGATGCCTCTCCGACCCTTCTGCGGGATCGCACCTCTCTCACGAGTCATTTCATGCCCAGTGTGGTGTCAAGAGAGGTGGTTTTCGGTGGCGTGCAAGCAGACGCGGGATACTATTGCTAACCTCCAAAAAATGGCGGTTGCAGAGAGAATGGAGGCAGAGCCGACGACGGGGCGTAGAAACAAAGTCGGATTGGCTGTTCGACAAGCCACGATCGAACTATTGGCTGAGAGTTGCCGTCTGTAATTTTGCAAGCCAATCACCGTGTCTTGCAGGAGTCACGCAGAGTCATTGCAACCCACAATGAGTTTTCCGGAGATTTTTGCGCCACTTGCATGGGCCTGAAGAGGGCATGAAGAAGGTTCTGGGCCTGACCTGTGATTTCTCATGAGATCAACAAATTTCTTCAGATATCTTGAGATCCTGATGTGCGTTTCCAGTGCGCAGAGCTGCATGGGAAGACTCTGTAAGGAACTCAGATGATTCTTAGCCTTTCCATTGGTCCACGTATGCTCCTGAATGATTGCAACCACTCTGCAACCGCCATGTTTTGGAGGTCAGCAATACCAGAGTATTAGTGGCGTCACGAGCAATGTAGTGGGTCTTACGCCTGGTTTCGACTGGGGGCGAAGGCAGAGCGGTGCCACAATATTGAAACAGGCGAGATAAGCAACTGATTCGCGACTACCTCTCCGTTGACCATCCTACTGCGACGCCACACGCGCTAAAAAGGTCCCCACCGTCCGATCGTCTTCCTTAAACACCGCTTCGGCCCATTGCCGCCCCTCCTTGATCGCCTTCTCTACAGTGGCCACGCACTGCGGCTGCCCGCCCCTTGTCTTGTTCTCTCTCTTCCGCTTGTCACCGCTCTTTCGCGCCCTTCGTGCGCCCTCTCTCGGGGGTTTGCGCGCCGTCGGTCGCACCAGGTGAGTATCGCTCGCCTCTCTCGCCACAGGCATAGCCCAAACAAGATTGGCACAGGAGCCCACTTCCGTCTCCGCGGTGTACTTGGCAGCATTCTGATTAAAGAATCCATGCCAAGACTCCACCGCCTGCTCCCCATACATCCAAGTGCTGCCAAAGCGCTCAAGAGAGTTGGAGGCGTGGTGCAACACGTTGTGGAGTTTCGGCGACACCGAAACCCAGGGGAAGCCGCGCTTCATCAGTTGCACGAAGGCCCGTGCATTAGCTCGGAACTGGCGTACCTCACTGGCTTCCACCAATGCCGCCCGGCTCATTGTTCGCCCCAGCCGGCCCCACAGGATCCATAGGCGCTTGTAGGCTTGGTGGTGCCGCTCTGGGACTAAGCCCAGAATAGTGCGGCACACCACGTCACTAGCGGCCGCAATCGTGTGGCAGTCTCGTCCAATGAAAACCCCGCCATGGTACGGGGCAGGGCTAGCACGTACGGCGCAGCGAAACGCCTCTGCAAGGGAGTAAGAAAAGACCTTGCCGTCGGTACCGCTGCGACACGAGATGACCAAATCCACGGCTAGCCGCAACAGTCGAAGCGTAGTTCAGAGCAACAGGTGCAGGGGAAACGGAACAATCTGCCGCGGATCAATCGTGAAGAGGGGGGGGCAAACGATTGACAGATGGTTCATTTGGGACAAATCGGCGATCCGCTGGCCCGGCCGGCTCGGCGGTTGGCGCGCCACCAGCCACCATTCGCACCAAATGAGCAGCCAATCGGGGATGCGAAGGCCTTAACGTGTCTACATCGTGCAATGTGCCAAAAACGCTGTCCAGGGCGGCATTGGCCGCGCTTAGGGACCTTGTGTTCAGGCAATTGAGGCAGGGCATTGTGGCACACGGCCCGCTGGGCCCGTGCATCATGCATAGAGCCTCGTAGTCCCAACAGAGGAATAGCCGAACTGCACGCCGCACGCCGTCGACGACCACACCCGCGCGCACGAGCTGGCGAACTTGTTAGAGGTGCGTCCCCAGCATCTCAGACACCTCCTAGTTCTTGTCCTGTCCTTCGTCGCAGGGAACACCACCACCAGGATAGTGTTCCCCAACTTTTGCGGCAGGCGCTAGATGATGACCCCTAAAACGATCTTGACCGAGCTAGGTGAGCCCCCTTTGTCCCCCGCGAGGGTCAGATGTACATCTTTCACGCTAGCAGGGGGAGCGGCGGCGCTGGGCGTAGCGTCGTCGGTGGGGGGGGGCTCTTACTCGACGGTCTGCGCGATAGGCTGCAGATTCTCGTCTAGTAGTAGCCCCTCCACAAAGGAGTAGATGCCGATAGCGCCGCGAGCGTCTCCTGCACCGCAGCCTTAACGTCGACCAAATGGGCACCGCTGGATATCACGATGACGCGCTTAGCTGGGAGCCGAGCCAGCCGATCGCGACACGCCCGTAATGTGGCAGCATGGCCACACGGAGGCCATCTGGAATTGACATCTGATGCGGCCATGAAGTGGAAGGCCCACAGGCGGACACGCCGTTGGGGCGGGTCTTGCCCGGAGCCCGCCTAAGTAAGGCTGAGATTCCTGTGTACGGGGATTAGCTAGACTAAGCAAATTCCTACCGATCACGAGACCCACTCGGTGCGATCGGATCGTGGTTAAGATGATCCACTTGTGATTCCCGGAAATAGCACTCTACGGTCCTCTGAGTTATGACCGTATATTTGATTTGCTCTTTTCGTTGTGAGGCGTCATATCTGATGTTCTCAGTGCATCTCACCCTCGCCTCGGGGATTTTTTTGGCATGTTTTGATTGGGTCTTGGGAACACCCCCGGCGGCGGGAGTGGCCCGCGTTTGATTCCTGTTTTTGGCCCACTTGCGAGGGTCCCCCTGAGGGTTGAGAGAAGGGGACCGGTGGGTATATCTGAGCGGGACAGCAGAGCAGTCCCGGACCCCCCCGAGGGAGGCAAGTAAACGTTGAGCCTCACAACGCTGTGTCGTGTTTGCGGCTTGTCTTTTCCGCCCAGACCAGTTGTGTGTGTGCGTCTTGGCGCTTTCTTCCGGGGTCTTTGACGAGACTACCGGGTGCCCGGTCGGGAAGGCCGCCC
>Ga0209186_1001669_pt1 | contig 16200 bp, 20 predicted proteins | sample SidtaG_FD_187426 | JGI IMG/M metagenome (GOLD analysis project Ga0209186, IMG submission 187426) | Marine algal microbial communities from Sidmouth, United Kingdom - Sidmouth_Male2 metaG (SPAdes) (version 2) | ecosystem: Host-associated > Algae > Red algae > Unclassified | place: Sidmouth...
ACGGGGGTGGTGGGCCCCCCCATCCAGCCCCCGTCGGCACGCATCGGCGTTGCCACCGCGGGCGCGGCCCCGCCCTATAGGCCCACAACCTCGTTATTGAGGTTTTCGGGAACGCTCATCCCAGACCCGAGCTGTGGGCGAGAACCTCAATAAAACCTCAATGAGTTGGACTTCGGATGGCTCAGAAGCGCTCTCGCGCCGTCCGACCATTCGAAGCGATGGCCCACATCGATCCAAATGGTAGCTTCTTATTGGCTCTCACACACAGATCTATCACGAGACCGAAGAACAGTAGCGGCACAAATAGTAGGGTCACCGACCCCGTTATAACGGAGTTATGGCAGATCCCTAAAAAATGGACCCTCCTCGTTTTCCCGACGCGGCGGGGTAAAACGTGCTGTCAGCAAACGTGCGGGACGCTCGGCCAATGATATTCGCGCATCTGTGGACCGTTGAGAACGGTGGCAACATCTCACGTCGTCATCTTTGGACAGTTTCGTGCAAGGGCAAACAAATGAGGTCGCGAGGCCATTCCGGGGGAGCCTCCCGCAGCCGTCCGTTTGAGAATGTCACTCGAAGGCCCCTTGGTCTTTTTGCATCCCAGGGCTGCCAGGCCAGCTCCAGAGACCTCGCAGCCGGCGCCCGTTTCGCGTAGCTCTCAGGACGAGGCTGACTTTGGTCGGCCCCTCCACGTATTTTGCTGAGTGACCCCTCTTTTTGCAGGTCGGTACGACTTGTCCCAATCCGATGTACCGGCTCCCACAGTTTGCACGTCGCGGGGGGGCCCTTGTTTTTTGTGGCTATCGCAGCGTCGTCTTGCCTCGTCTCGTCTCTCCCTCCACGCCGTGGCCCCCACCGCCCGACTGGACCACCCGTACGAAGGGGCACCTGGCGATGGTGTCAAGCGATGATGGTCATCGCCGTAACCCCGTCGGCCCACCTCGTCAAACCTCCCCGCAGACGACGTGCTCACCTGGGGCCGGCGTCGGTCTTTCCTCTACGCTCGGGGGCCGAACCAGGCGTCCGTTGGGCCTGTCATACTCACCTGTGCCATCCTCCCTCGCCCTCCGCTAGTCCTCGACGTCAACGGGACGGCCTCACTCGCCCTCAACTCCCCCCCCCGCCCTCCGCTCGTCCTCGACGTCAACAGGACGGCCTCACTCACCCTCAAATCCCCGCCCCGCCCTCCCATCCTCCCCGTCGGCAACGTGACGGGCTTCCTCACCACCGGGGGCTTCTCCTCCCGCCCTCCCAGCGTGTCGTGGACGTGGAAGCGGCCGCATCGTCTGTCTGTGGGGACGGTAGACGCGGCGGCACCGGCGGGCGTGCCCGAGGGCGGGGCACCACCGCGTCGTGCCCACTGACGGACGCCGGAAGGGGTCGACAACGACGGGGTACGCCCGCGTCGTGCCCGACGGCCGACACCGGTGGTCGTTGACGACGACGGGGCACGCCCGCGTCGTGCCCCTCGACGGACGCCGACGGGCGTCGACAACGACGGGGCACGCCCGCGTCGTGCCCCTCGGCGGACGCCGACGGGCGTCGACAACGACGGGCTGCGCACGTGCCGTGCTCCTCGGCGGACGCCAACGGGCGACGACAACGACGGGGTACGCCCGCGTCGTGCCGGACGGCCGACACTGTTGGTCGTCGACGCCGACGGTGCACGCCCGCGTCGTGCTCCCCGACGGACGCCAACGGGCGACGACAACGACGTGGTACGGCCGGTCGCTGCGGTTGTCCCTTTTTTCCTCATTGGACCTGTCTGTTGACGCTGGGACTTGTCGTGGGAGTCATCTGAGCGAGACAGCGCTCAATGCCCGCACGCGCCGTCAAGTTAACTCTCGGAGGCCTTGGCCGCTCGCGGCGGCGCGGCATGTATAGCATCGAGGTGCGCTTTGTCGCTCTGTCGATGCTTCACAACAACGTGCCTCGTGCGACTATCTACTAGAACATTGGAGTCCGCAAGTCGACGCTGAAGCGCTGGGCGGCCTACTATCGGGAGCACGACTCGCCATGGCGTGACCCCGTCCACCGCAATTTGCATGCCAGCAGTTGCTGGTTTGACGACCGACTGATGTCGGCGTTGGTGATGCTCGTTCGTGAGAACCCCCGGGCACTGCTTCGAGAGCACGCGGCCATGCTCAAGGCTATGCGGGACCATCCTAGCGGGGAGTTTGTTGGTCTTCGCTGTTCCCAGAGCACCGTCGACCTGCACATGAGGCGACTTGGCTTTACCCGCAAGGTCGTGCTTCGACTCTTTCGCGAGTCGTTGGAGCCCGCTCGCAGGGCGCACGCCGTTGCCCGACGGCGCATCCCGCGTCGGTGTATTGTCTCCGTTGACGAGACGCACACGGATGGTGGAGACGCTTTTCGGCGGTACGGCCGCGCACTTGCGCATGAGCGTACCCGCGAGCGTGGTCGGGATCCGAGATCGGTCCCCCGCACGAGCACTACTATGGCGGTGTCGGCGGACGGCCACATTCTCGGCTTCCAGTCCGTCATCGTGCGTGACGGCGGACTGAAGGCCGCCGACTGGCGTCTCTTTTTGCAGCTGTTCATACCGAAGCTGGGCGTCTACGTCCCCGGTCGCCTATGGCACCTGCAGTCGTCCAACTGTGTGGTCATGTTTGACAATGCCCCGATCCACACCGTGGGTGGCGACACCTTCCTTGGAAACAATGGCGTGCCGTTCTTGCGGTTGCCGGCGTACAGCCCCGACTTGCAGCCCATTGAAGGCGTTTTTAATGACCTCAAGGTCATTATTCGAAATCTCGTGTACGTTCAGCCCGATCTTTTGGACAATCCACATCTGTTGCAAGCGCGTGCGGCGACTTTCATCACTCGACGTCAGATAATTTGACAATTTGACCGGGTGGACAAGGTCATTGACGCGGTGCTGTCCCAATAAACATATTGTTGAACAAATCGATCGTGGTTGCAGATTCTGTTGAATCAGCGCATCGTCCTTTCCACCTCAGAGCGCCTCGCGCGGCCCAGCACGGTCGAGGCAGCCGGCCTGCACGCTTTCGGTGCTGTCCCTGTGAAAGAGGCAGGGAGACGGCTAGGGGTCATGGAATATGATCGTTTCCATCCGTTTTTAAATATGTTGCGATCGATCGATTTGGGTTGGGGCTTCGGAGTATGATCGCTTGCCATCCGTTTTTGATTCCAATCGATCGGTCAGCGACGTTCCCGTCGAGAAAAACTGCAGAGCCGCCGAGTGCAATATCCACCTCACCTCCGCGTCCCCCTCAGCCCGACGTGGTGCTGCCTGCCTCTTCCGTCACGCACCGGGGCGACGTCACCGGCGCCATTTGAAATTGTGCTGTCTGACGGGCAAGGCAGTTTCCACATGATTGTCGTTGTTCTGTGGAATGTGATCACGGGGTGGGCATCTTGCTGTTACAAACCAGTCAACCTCCAATCAGAGCCAAAGCGCAGCGTTGACAGACCGTCTGTGCTGCTCGTGGAATGCGCGCGAGTGCACTGCGGGGTTGAGAATCAGCTCGAAAGTGTTTTCCAGACGGGCCGGACACTCTCACAATCCAGTGGCCCTTCTCGACGGGAAAATTGTGGCACTACAGGCACAGGGGCGCAGGGGCAAGTCGTCATGTATATTCGCTGCCCGCAGGAGGGGAACTGCACCCTGGTTGGCGGCGCACGCGGGGACCGCACCATGGTTAGAGTCACACGGGCGCAGCGGCGTGCTGCAGCATGCGGCCAAGTCAAATAAGTTGATGCTTCTCAACTTGTTCTTGTCCACGCGATGGAGCTTAAATAGTTTAAAGCGACCCAAGGCGTGGGAAAGGCTCCGTTCGTCACCCAATGGACACGCAGGGGACCGAACCTGGCGCTTTCGGTTCATACGATCGTCAAGCGTCCCGAAACGAAGAAAAATTGAAGAAGGTGGCCCAGCTCTCGCGAGTCGAGCGAAGTCCCGCGCGTCGCCGAGCCGCGGCGAGACGTTTTGATGACGCGGCTGGCCCGATTTTGGGACGATTTCAATGCGTGGTCGTCGCTCAACAGCGTTTTCGACCCATTGGGGGGGGGGAGTGCACACGTGCCAATGCGACCGGGTCCGTCGTGCTCTCGCTGTCTGTCGCACCAGCGTCGACGATCGTTCATCGTCCCCAGCAGCATCTGCGGCCGTCGTTATTGTCTGCGGCCGCCGTTATCGTCTTGGCCACCCTCTGGGGCCGCCGTTGTCGTCTTGGCCACCCTTATTGGCCTCGCATGCCGTCGTCACGGTCGGTTCAGGCGCATTTGCCTCCTTAGCTCATCTGTAGGGCGCTGTCGTTCTCGTCGCGGTCGTCCAGCGGCGTCGCCCCGACGACGCACGATGGTTACGGATTGTTGCGGTACGTCAGAGATGTGGGGGTCATTGCATCCAGTCGTGCGTGGCCTCTTTATGACAAATAGATAGACACGGGTGCGAACTGACGGGAATTGAGGTCTGTAGCTTTCGACATTTTCTGTGCTACAGGCGCATGTGTGTCTCCGCCCATGTCTCTCGATTACCCGTACGTGTGAAGAGCACGACACGTTATCTGTACGTTTCAGTGAGGGCCCTCTGCGGACTCGAAGACGGATATGGGCAGCGCTTTGGCTTCTGCTCGTTTTCTTGATCCTAACGGGATCTAATGCTGTGCTTTATCGCATGCTGTGTGGCTCAGTGTCACGGTTGTGCTTCCTGTCAGTCTCACTCACTTTTTTTTGACTCAGTCTCAGGCTCCCTTATTCGTCAGCGTCCTGGAACCTATTGAGGCGGCCTTGGTTCCAGCTGTCGGCCTATGCGTTTGTGACGCCAGCGAGGTCGCGGGCGGCGTTGTCGACGGCGCCGTCACGGCGGCGGTCCCTGTGGGCCTGCACGTCGGCGCCGTCCCGGACGCCATCGGGGCGCCTGGTGTGAACCAGGGCGGTAGGTGGTGGCTCTTTCTGTGCAGAGAAACGCGTGGGGGCGTCGAGAGCGGGGAGGAGGGGCGCTAGGGAGGGGGCGTAGGCGCCGTCCAAACCGCACGCGGCCACGGCCACCCACGGGGGCGGGTGCGGCGGCTACCCACGATGCACCGTAGACGATGCGTGTGCCTGCATGTAGTGGAGGGGCAGTAACGGGGCGGCTCGACCAGTCAGTAGGCGCGACCCGGGTGCAACCGTGGCAGCAGAAGTGTGCTTTAAACGTATGCTTTTTTCGCGCGGCCGAATGGAAAAAGGCATTGAACACGGGGAACAAGGGACGTAGACGTGACAGGGCTCAGCGCATTTCCAGAAGCAACGCGCTGTGTCATGCGAGTTGCCCGCTCGGGCAACTTCACGTGATGGACTCGGAGGTGGTCGGGGTTGACGCGTGGTCAGGGAAGTTGCGCACACCACGTCCACTCCGTTTTACGCGTCCGGCATCACTGTCTTGCGGGGTCGGGATCTCCGACAGCTACCGTCATCTCACCGCTCTCAGCGTTGTCCAAGAATGGGAACGACTGATGACGTCGACGCCGCCCGTCACAGCAAGAGCACGGGGTGGACGTGAGCAATTGGTCGCGGGCAGAGTCTTAAAAAGCCTGCGGGGGGGCGGGATACCCCCGTTTGACGGCTGTTCTAGGCGGCCGCGGCTGTCGTGAGTAGCGGTTTGACTAGGTGGTGGGCTGCCAGGGGATCTAGCTGTGCGCCAACTGGCGCCGGTACAGGGTCGTGCAAGGGGGGAGCGCCAACCTCCGACCTGTCGCCGCTACCGGAATGCATCCACACGGACAATGAGTGAGGACCATCCAAGCGAACCCCCCTCTGGACCTCCACCGTCGCCGACATCTGCCTCTCACCCGTTGCCGCCACTGGCATGCATCCGCGCGGACCATGGAAGCCAAACGTCCGTACAGACCCCCCACTGGACCCCCGCCGACCAGGCAAACTGCGTTGCATCTCCGTCCCGTTAGTCACCTAGTCCGCACGAAACGGCGCCGCTTCGATTCGAGTGCATCGAGTGTGCCTGTTGCGCTACTGCTGTCGATGTCAGTGGACCATCTGGTGACAGCTGCGTCGGTGGTTTCTGCGCTGCGCAGTGTGAGGACCACAGTTCAAGTCAGGGTGGTCTCTCGAGTCGCAGAGCCGCCTTTGTTCTGGCTAACCAAGAGGGAAGGGAGCGGCCGGATGGCGCTGTCGTTCTCCGCACCAGTGGGCTCATACTCCCCTTCACCTGAGTCGCCGCCTCCAGCCGGTGGGACACACGACGATGTTCCGTCGTCTTGGTGGGAGCGTCGCGCCGAAGCCACCCCTAGTATCCACTTTCCTGGTCACAATCGAGGTGGGACTTGTGGCGGTCGGGCTGTTGTCGAGGAGCGCAGGTGGCTGGTCGCACCGATACCAAAGCGACGCTGAAAAGAGCGAAAAACAAGTTGGAGTCGGGACAATCATAGGGTCGTTGAGCCAAGAAGCGACCAACCATCTCAAATGTCGCCTCCGTCAAGGGCATACACCAAACACGGGCAATGACGATGATAGCCTGGCTGAGTGGGAGCAAGCAGTGCTGCAAAACGTACTGTGCGTCGGATGGTGTCAACAGCACTGTCGAAAGCAACCGCCGCGAACCAGAGCAATGGGAGCAGCAAATCGAGGGACGACGTGTTGGGAGTGAGTGACAAGGGACGGTCGATTGAGCGACCGAGGGCCCGGCCAGGACGACGACGACGACGGATCACCAGGGACCAGCACTCACTTCATCGTGCTCGAATGAGGGGCTCGATTCTGACCAATCAAAATCGAGCGTGCCCGGTTCGGAGAACGGCCAGGTTCTTGCAATCCGTGCTGCAGGCTGATCTCCTGCCGTCGGTTTGCAGAAAAATTGCGAGAGATGCACTCGAAGCGACGTTTCGGTTGAGGTTCTCGACGATCGCTCCGTCAAGCACATGGACATGGTGTGGGACGAGGCGCCTCTGCTCGATAGGAATGTTGTAAATCCGCAATCTCGGAATGAGACCAGAAAGTTTGACAATTGGAATGATCTGACTTGACGACCTCACACTCTGCTCTGCGCTCAGAGGCCATGTGTCGTGGCATGTTCTGGGCCGCACCAGACTGCGCCGACAGGATACCAGCACGACGCTGTGGTGCATTCTGGCTCAGGGCGACGTAAGTGTGTGTCGGGTGAAGCAACACCAACATATGCTTTTCTGCCATACACGTTCTTCCTCTTGTCGTTCGCTCAAGGAATGTCACAAGTGCCAGTAACCGTGTTGACAGTCGTAGTGTGCACATGCGGCCGTACAGCATTGAGCTTGCGAGTGTGTCTTCATAGCACCAGAAAGGTGGGAAAAAGCCGGGCGGCTGTTTCCTACCCGTTTCCGTTTAACAAAACGTCGACCGTCGTATTGAGATCGTTTGCAGGTTTTGAGGCTTGGATCAATCGTGTTGCGTTTCCCATTCATTGACGCAGAGACCATCGCTCAAAATTACACGAGGATCGTTGACGTACTTACATTAAATGTCTTTTTATAAGGAATGAAACATTCGTGTCGAACGCTGGAAGACTTTGAGTCGCGGGAAACATTCCAGCAATGTCCATCCTGCACAGGTGGTGGATGTCCATGCCTCTCATGAGGGCCTTCCCAGTTTCCTGTGTCCTCCGTCCGCGACTCTCCCGCATCTGCCTGTATCGCTGTTGGGGGCGTCTACTCCGCCCGTGTATGCTATGTGTGGGCGCCCCTCGTCCGGTGTCTTTGCCGCTGTTGGTCGCCTCTCCCTCCCCGCATGTGCGTTATGTGGGCACGTCTCCCACCCCCGTCTGTGCCGCCCGTGAGCGCCTCCCCTCTACCTGTCTACGACGCTGTTGTGGGCGTTTTCTCCGCCGTTCCGCTGTTGCCGTACGTGCCTCTGCTCATGCACTTGTTACCTCGCAGCTGCTCCGCCTTGGCTGGAGATGGTGGCGGGACCGTCACGTTTACTGCGGATGAGAGAGATCGCTGCTGGTGGCAGTTCGAAGGCACTATGTCGTACCGTCTTCTGCGTGGGACTTCGAATGGCGACGTGACGGGAGGTACAGTCACCAAGCCATTAATAAGGACAAATGCCGCTGAAAGGGAGCTCTCTCTACGTGCACTGTCGAGGCCGATGCTGTTGACACAGCATCGTGTCTGTATCGGCGGTTTTGGGGGGTGGGAGAGGGCAGCCAGTAAAGATGAAAGAACGTTGCTGCTCGGTCCCAGTTGCCATCGAGCAGTGTCCATATCAAGGGGAACAGCATGGCTTGTGAAGGAAAAGACAGAGCAGGGCATGCAATGACTAAGAAATGCATACATACCGATGAGGAAACCTACACGCACTGGCACAGTAAATGGTCAGCGCACAGCAGCAGAACAAAGCGCGGCGACAGAACGACGGGCACATCCATCACGGACCATCACAAAGAACACGGACCATCACAGAGAACGTGCGGGGCTGCACATGTGCCGCGAAAAAGCTGACGCCGTGCCGTACAGCATCTCACATCGGGGACACTCGAACAGTACGTTGGCTCCCTGCGGCACGACGACAGTCGTGCCGCCGCTCACGCCATTGGCGGGCCCGCCCCCGCCGCTCGATTGCGTGCGTACACCAATGCCCGAGCATGTCTCTCCTCCATCCTCAGGTGTGTCTTGCCCCGACCTGCTGGCCGCTCCATCTTCGCGACGCCGCTTGCGGCCACTCGAGGACGCAACAACAGCCGGCACTCTGGTGTCACGAGCGACAGGTGGGTCTCGGTCGTTGTGCTGGCGCCCAGAGAATGCACCAGCGCAACGAGCCCGGCCAGCGCCAGCACCGGATTGAGATGCACGGCGACCATCGTCAGTCGCCGACGTGGCCACCCGAGAGTTGGGCGCCCGCTGGGCGTTGCCGTTGCCCGTCTCTCCGTTCGCTCCGTCCTCACGCACCGCCGCAGAGGCGCCGTCGTCCTCGGACACCTCCGCGTCTGCGGCTTCGGCCTCGGCCGCCGCCAGAAGACCGGCAAAGTGCTCGTCCTCGTCGCCCGTCCGACGAACCTCGTCCAGCGCGGCCCGCAGGCGCGGAACAAGAGGGGCGCTCTCGTGAACCCGTCCGGCGGTTCGCAAGCGCTCGACCGCCCGACGATGACGATGGCCCCCCACGTGCGAGAAGAGGCTCTTGGCAGTGTCGTTGTGCAGCGCGCACAGAGTACAGGCCCAGGGGTGCGCGGACGAGGCCCTCGCAAGGACCGCCGCAGCTGCCTCCAGACGGCGATGCTCCTTGCCGCGGACGTGCTCAGCGAAGCTCGCCGGCCCCGTCAGAGTCATTGCACACAGACGACACTCAGTAAATCCGGCGATGCTCGGGATGGAGGGCGGGGAGGGCCCAGGAGGGGGAGGGGGAGGGGGGCAAGCAGCCATGACAAGTCGGTGCGCGCGATGGTGGGAAAAAGGTTAGGGCGAAGGCGGCGGCCAGGAGCCGTACTCGGTATGCGCAGATGACCACGAGCTCGACAAAGGTTGGTGGTGCGACGAGGATGCAGCAGCAGAGTGCACGGGCCACGGGACGGCAAGAGCCTCAGAGCTGACGTGCTGCCGGGCCCCGTGGCCACCAGCACAACACGGTGCCAACACTGGGATTGACCATTCAGCTTGCATCAGGTCAGAGCTAATACTGCTGGACTGACTTCTCACACAATTTAAAACGGATAAACTTAGACGGCTTCAGCCAATAAGAACAGGAAGAACCGTGGTTTTTTTTGACAAGCTGGACTGCAATTAGGTATTTATTGCGCATCCAGGAGTATACATCCCAACACGATTATGAGGCATTGAAGCAAGGCGATTGGCCGGGTCCTCGGCGGAAGCATGGACCACTCGGCAATCATCAGCGAGGCGCCATCGCGGGGCGCCAATTCGTGTGCGTCCCACTGGTCGCTCTCACGACGTGCGACTCCCTGGGGCACGCTGCTTGATCCCATCTGTGGTGCCCACATGGCAAGCTTGGTCGCGGTGAGCCCGGTGCACCTCTCTTTGACCCGGCCTCATCCCCTCTGTCACCCGGCCTCATCCCCCCTTTGCGTGGCATCATGTGCCCCCCGACAGCTTGTTTCGAGAGCCTCCCAGTCGAGGTTCGACAATTGGTGCTGGATGAGTTGCCGGTCCGCGACCGCCTCGCGATGGCTGACGTGTCGACGGGCTGGCGCGAGGCGTGCACAACAGACACCCTGCACACATACATTGGCTGGGAAGTTCTCGGAGACGAAGCGACGTCAGACGAGCGCCGCCTGCCTCTCTGCTGTGCCTCTGGGCATTCCATGTCGGGGGGTCTTGGCGGCGCGGTGGGAGCGAGAGAGCGGCTGCCATGCGCGTTTCCACTGGCCGCACGGGTTGAGGTGGAGACGCAAGGACGGTTTATCCTCCTCGTGTTGCGCGTCGTCGCTACTGTGAGCCGCCTGCTGGACGGACTTGGCGGTGGTACGACGCCCATGTTCGACCTCCAACGGTGGGCGGAGCATGTTGCGGCTGCTTCTTCTTCGATTCCTGTTCCTTCACCTGCCAGTGTGCGTGATCGGTCGCCGCGCGACGTGGCCACTGAGGTAGTCACTTGGGTTTGGGGCATTCAGCTACACGCCGTTGTCGTGGCGGACAGCAGTGCGGAGGTGCGTTATGACGCAGGGACGGTGCTGCGCATGGAATCTTTTCGCGCCCTCGCGGAGGTCGCGGATGCGGTTCAAGATGCTGTCGGTCAATCGCCGAACAATGTTACATCCACCATGCTCCCAGACGGGACGGCCCGTGTGGCTCGCTGGGCGGGCATGCCTTTGGTCCTCGTGAAGCTAAGATTACGGGTGCGGCGCTTGCTATTCTTACAGGAACGGGTGCGCGCGCATGCGGCGGGCAGTTTCCATCTTCACGGGGCGTCTGTATCTATCGTGCGTCATCACGTGCATCATTGGGTGCGCGCCGCCCTCGCGCTTCGGTCCGGTTTGGTGGCCCGGTTCGTCGGTGGAATGTGTGGCGTGGACGATAGACGGGTGGCCGACTTTTTGGCCTTCACTGTCGCCGTATACGACCGGGTGGCGGCTGCATGGCCGACGTTAGCACAGCCTAGGCGCTGTATGCACTGGGAGCCCGTCGAAGGCCACATCATGAGGTTTGCGGTGAACGCGTTTTCTTCCGATGCACCGGGCCGTGGCTTCGTGGAAGACGTGGCTGCGCACGCAGCGTGTTTGGGTGTCCGGCACCTTTGCGTCGCGTGGGGATGGCGGCGTCCCAGAGCAGTGTCGAGTGCACCCTGCCGACCACCCTTTGACTCTGGTGTGAAACTACCTCTCCCGTGACGCCGATGTAAAACTCGCCTGACCTTGCTTTTCTCTGCAACCTTTCGTTGCCCCCTACGGTCATCGCCGGACGGCCATGGCTGACACCGGACGCGTCCCAGGTCCTCTTGGCCCACCGTCTGCATGCATGCTCGACGGGAGAAAAACAAGAAAAAAAGCAGCACAATGTGTATATCGGAGCTCCGACTGATGACACGCACCAAAGATGCCACCAGACGTCGTGCATTCCGGCAAACGCCCCTGAGTCATACTCCGACAAGCTGTCGGTGAGCCCCTCGACAGTCGCCCCGGGCACCGCAACGATGGTTTACCGAATCACTCTTGCCAGCCGTCGACGGCGTATCCATAGTCAAAAAAGAGCTCTTCCCCGGGTACAAGCTCTCTCGCAGCGAACAGGCCGACCCGGATGTAGCCGCAAACACTCAGCAGTTTTGGCACGAGGTTCGCTCGCGCCTGACTGTGGTTCACGTACCGTATGCGACTGCCGACTCGAGTGGCATCGAGTACGACGTCCCGCGTTAACGTGTACAAGTAGCTGACACCCATCGCGTCGTACACCCGCCCTCTCGCATGTGCTTCATCGTGGGGCACGAGCTCGCCGACGTACTCCCCCACAAAGTCGCCGGTGTACGCCCGTTCGGCCGCAAAGACTCCAAAGCCGTGCGTGTCAGAACTGCCCAGTACAAGCCGAGCGCGCAAGCCGACTTGAACCTGAACGTTTCGACAGCGCCTGGTACCGGACTCGCAATCGGCTGCGGCCGATGGGGACAAGTGCGCCCCGCACATCCCACAAGCGTCCGGGTCGCACTCCCGGTCGACTGCAAAGCACGGGCAATCATCCGAGTCGCAGCGCGAGGGGGCCACGCAAGAGCACCAGACACGCCGCGAGCAGAGGCGCGACCCACGCGCCGGTGACGGGCCCGATTGCGATTCACAGAAGGCCGAAAGAGGTCCAGCCCAGGAGCCGTCAGAACTTGACCGCCCCGCATCGTCGACGACATGTGGTCCACTGACCGCAGAAGCCATAGCACCTGACGATAGCGGAGAGACGGCGGCCGCTTCAGGGGCTGCTGAAGACGCTTGCGCATCTTTCGTCTTCTCCGCGCTTCCCACCCACCGCACCCGAGCGCACCCACAGTACTTCTCACAGGGAATTTTCACCCGGGCGCACCTGCACACCTCGGTACTGCAACGGCCGACATGAAAGCACGGTCGATAGTCCACAGCACGCTCATCCTATTCGGTGACGCCGCTCGGAGAAAGAGAGAGGGTGGCGCCTTGCTGTCGCGGGCGTTGGGAAGACGCAGCTTGGGACAACAACGTCGGGGTGCTCGTCGTACGACAAAGAGAGTCAGTCTCGGGCGCGTCCTCAAGTGGAGGCGACACGAACCGGCGACGCTCCTCTGGCAGCCCAACTGCCGCGATGTAGGCCGCCACAGTACGGCACGTCTGCCCTGGCACGAATGCGGCCAGACGACAACTGTCGTGCTCACCCACTATGCCGCAACCAGCTCTAAGAAAAGCAACTTGGTCGGCCGTCCACCCGTCGTCCCCCTCAGCGGTTCCACGCAGATGACGGCGGGGATACAAAACGCAGTCGGGACACGCACTGGCGGCGACACCGATGGCCCCGTGGATGGCCCCGGCCAGTCGCGCGCGACGCACTGCCGACTGAGATGGCAACGAAACACCGACATCGACCTGGGCGCTGACCGCCGCACCCTGCCCGGCCGGAGGGGAGTTTCCCTCCTGCCCCGCGACGGGATGGCCCGCGCCCGACGTCCTCGCGTGCGCCTGGAGGGAGGAAAGCACGTTGGGATCCGGCGGAAGATGAACCGGGACAACGCCAGGGGTCGTCGGCAATCGCTCCCTGCATGGGAGACCATGCAAGCGGCACGTGTAGCGCAGACAAACGCGGCAGAGCAGTCGAGAGAATGTGTCCCGTTCGAGCACGGTCGTATCCGTCCGAGGTGGCACGATAGGCGCCGAAATAGGCGTCCCGGTGGAGAGATGTCGTGCCACTACGTCGAGAAGAGACCCGCCTAGGGACGCTTCCGCTGCCACAGCACCAACCCCGGGCGACCGCAACGCCGAGCGCAACTCTCGCAGTAAAGACGCGTCCGCGCGGAGACGGAACCCCTCCTCACACGCCGCCACAACGGCGCCGGCTTGGAGAACTGCCCAGGCCCGGCTCGAGGGGCCAATACCGGCGGCCGCGGAATCGACAGCGGCGTTGTGGCACGCACGGGCGCGATGCACTGCAGGGGCGCCCAGCACCGGAACACTTGTGCAGAGCGAAAGCCTGGACCCGGAAAAGTCTGCAACTGGATGTGTCCCTGAAGGTTGTCGGGACACCGAGAGGGGCGCTCCGCTTCCGAGAACAACAGCTAGGCTCACACCACCAGTGAGTTCTTCAAAGCTCTCGCGACGGGTTCTGGTCGATGCCTGCTCCTCACGCGCCGTCTCGTTGTCTCGGGCACGTCTCTCAATGAGGGAAATCGTGCGCCTGACGTTGGCTGCATTGGAGTCGAGCAGGGTGGCCAATGCGTCCACCACCGCCGTCCCGTCGCCAACCGTCTTCACGACTGAACAGATACCACGACGAGTTGCGGCACGTCGCGTCCTAGAAGAGAGATGGAAGTAGTCGGCGGGATGGCCACCTGTGCCATCCTCCGACGCGTCGCTACCGTCGCGGTCGTCGCGCCCCACCCATCGGTCCTGCAGCGCTGCACTAGCGGCGTCAGCAAAGCTCCCAACGCGGTCCCCCATGTGGGGTACAAACATGTGCCTTGGGGCATCCTCCACTCGCCGCCACGACTGACGCACCGGTACGTAAAACGCATACGTCGGAAGCCGCTCCACCACCGGCAGGCGCGTGACACGTACGGCACCGACGGGTAGATGCAATGGACCAGCGCGCTCAAGCCGACCGCTGTCCTCGTGCCAGTCGTTTCCACGGGCGCATGAACGTGCCGCTGACCCCGATTGCGGCCCCCCGCTGCAGTGCACTCCCGACTGGAAGGCCGGACTCGCATCCGGCTCCGTTCGCCGCTTTTTCGGCGGACTGGAGAACGTCGCCCGTGTACCGTCGGCACCTTCATTGCGGGGCTCTGCGGTTGATGATGACGGCACTTCCATATGCCCACGGTCCCCACTCGACCCCCCCATCCCCCCCCTCCCAATCCGCCACCGGTCGCCGCAAATGCGGCCGAGGGCATCTTCATCCCGTCCAAGGGTCGTTGAGACGTCCACAGCTGCCCGTGCCCAACAATCAGCCACTGGGGGAGTGCAATCGATGTGCTCGATAGCAACGACATCGAACGTGGCTAGTACAGGAGCTGTGTCACTGCCAGAGGCCGAGCGCCGTGCCAACACCAGTTCACGCGCAACTGCTGCTCGGTTCACACGGATGGCCGTCGGCACCGCTGCGCGGCGGCACCGGAAAGCGTGCTGCCTCGTCAATTCGAGCACAGAGAAGGCTGTCCGACCGATGCCAGACTGAAGGGGTGCCCCCGCGTCCGACACGGCACCACAGCCGGCGCCCGACAAGGCACCAACGCCCGCGCCCGACGGGGCAGCACCACCCGCACCCGACACGGCATCGCCGCCCACGCCCGACGCGGCAGCAGCACCCGCGCCCGAAAGGGCACCACGCCCTGTGCCGGTCGGCCCGTCACCGGGCCACTCAAGCAGGTGGTCCACAGCGAGACACTCCATTGCCGCGTCGTGCGGCGATGGGTGACAAGACGCGGAAAGAAACGGGAGCCTGACGAGGCGCGCGCCTCAGTGGAAGGTCAGGCAGCACGAGCGTCGGACGACATCCCCAATGGTTCAACAGACGAATTGTTTTCACGACAAAGTATGCCGTATCTCAATCTGACCGAGCACCAACATGGGCCAATCAAAGGAGGTCCTGTGGAAAAGGCCCCCAAGTGTTGTCTCAGACGCATCGCGAAATGCTGGATAGACAAGAATTGAGCCTGGATCCACCTTGACGCCTCTCCTCTCGCCCGTCTCAACCCGCCTCGTCTCGCCACGCACGTGCATCCCACAGAGTCCACAAGAGCCCTGTCCCCGTGGCCTGCTCCGTTACGCGATGTTAGCCCCAGCCACAGCCGTCGCTTCTCCGCCGACGACGTTGTCGTGCGCGTCGGCTGTTCCTGTGCGTTCATCGCATGCACTGGATGGGCGGTCTTTCTTGCCCACTTCACCTGCCCCGCCGAGCGAGTCTCTTTGTGCCCCCGCCGCTGACTGTGCTGTCTGCGACTTGGCAGTCGCGTCTGGGGAGGCGGCGGGTACTGCTCACGGCAGCGGCCACACGACATCGGTCGTCGCCACATGTGCCGACGACCGACGACAGCGTCTGCTACTGTGGCGCGCGTGTGCCGCGAAACGCGAGGGTGCGGATGCGGGGGGCGCTCCTGGGGGGCGGGGGTAACACGAGCGCAGTCGCAGCTGGAGGGCGGCATGGTGAGACTGCCGTGGCCATGGAGGTGCCACTGGGGGGCGGCCGTAACGCGAGCGCGGTGCCAGCTGGAGGGCGACTGTCAAAACGGCTGTGGCGCGGGGGTAACGCGAGCGCGGTCGCAGCTGGATGGTGAAACGGCAACCAGACGGTGGCGCGACGCAGGTGGAGCTCTGATGGGGTGGATGTAGTGCAAGCCAGCCGCAGCCTGATGGTGGCATGGCAACACGGCAGTCGCGTGGCACGGGTGGAGCCCTTTCGGGGCGGAGGTGGCGCAAGTGCTGTCGCCGGTGGAGGGCGGCGAGGATCGCGGCTGTGGCGCTTGCCGCGGCTACAGGTGGCACGACCCTTCTGCTTGCGTGGAGTATGGCGACGGCCGAATGGTGGAGGCGGAAACTGAGAGAGACGCGCACGCGGAGGGGAGGAGGGGGGGGGGGTTCAT
>Ga0209186_1001670_pt1 | contig 16200 bp, 19 predicted proteins | sample SidtaG_FD_187426 | JGI IMG/M metagenome (GOLD analysis project Ga0209186, IMG submission 187426) | Marine algal microbial communities from Sidmouth, United Kingdom - Sidmouth_Male2 metaG (SPAdes) (version 2) | ecosystem: Host-associated > Algae > Red algae > Unclassified | place: Sidmouth...
GCTCAGCGACACGATTACAAAATAAGGCATATTCTGGTCATCAGTACGCGTGGACCTCTCGAGAACACAATCAAGGAGACGGCAGTAGAGCAGACAATCCAAAACAAACTCACTGGCAAGAGCACCAACGTTCGTGTTCCGTACCGTTCTGTACCAACCCGCCGGCAGCAGGTGCGGCACCGGCATCCGCGGCGCCAGCCGGTCCGGGTGCCATGGCGGAGAAGACTGGCGTGTGATCCTGTACCGGGGACGTGAGTCCGAGGAAGGAAGACACGAGGAGCCGCCCGTGTCTCGTCGTGCGACGTGCTGAGCTGGGGGTCACGTGACGCTGCGATCCCAGTCGGTCGAGCGCGACGCCGTCGTCGTCGCGGACGATCGAGCCCCGTCGTGCGCCCTTAAATCAGATGCTTTTCGGACGTCAACTAAAAATTGACGTCACAAGCTGGACTTACGGGAAAAATAAAAAAGTTAGGTTTGAAACTGAAAGTACCCCTTGTGTTCGTGTTTCTGTTCGGATCGGCCAAAATTGAGCGTTCTGCAATACTCTTTTATTCTATTTGTCAGTATTTTTCTTGTCTTTTTCAGGTGCCACCGGGGTCGCCAACGCGTTTGGCCTGAGCGTCGGGATGGTCGTGAAGTGCATGCGCCTCTTCATTCGCGCCGTCAACAAGCTCTCCGATACCTACATTGTGTGGCCTTCGGCGGAACGACGGCAGTAGCAGGCTCAGTACGCATGGGAGACCTATGGGTTCCGCGGCTGCGTGGGCTCAACCGACGGCACCCAAATCCCCCTCGCCTACGCCCCCCGAGTCCAACCCTGGATTTACTGGGACCGGCATGATCGGTACAGCATCCTCGTCCCTCTCTCGTGTGACCACGACCGGAACATCATCTCCGTCACCCTGGGCTTCACGGGGGCGGCCAGTGACATTATGATCCAGAAGCACGCCGATTGGCATCTATTTCCAGAAGACCATTTTTCTCTGCTGGAATATTTGCTTGGCGACAAGGGCATGTACCACACAGCCCGTGTGGTCGGCCCCTACAAGGCACCTGCTGCTGAGTTGCAGCGGAACAAGAACTTTAATTGGCAGCTCGCGCACTTGCGGGTGGTCGCCGAGCCCGTGGTCGGAATGCTGAAGAGGCGATGGATGAGCTTGAAGGAGCTTCGCGTCTCTATTGGTACCGAGGGGGATTTTAGGTGGGCCTTGGAGTGGATCATTGCGTGTTGCGTGTTGCACACTGTGTGCCACTCGTTGGGGGATGCCGAGTTTTTGACGGCTACTGAAGCGGATCCGCCGGTCGACGGCCTGATGGGGGATGACGGGGCGGAGGAGTGTCGCTCTCGCGTGAAGAGAGACGTGCTTGCCTTCATGAAGACAACTTGGCAGTACAAGTACTGAGGGTCTGGACGTAGTATGAATGCAAAGCCGGAGTATTCTTTCTACATCAGGTTGATCCTGGCTAAAGTTCTCTATCCCCCACCCGGCCCCCTCCCGAAAGGTGGTCAAACAATCGCTCCCACTCCCACACATCCACAGTACCCCCTCTAAATCATGGGTCCCCCCGTCCAGTCGCCCGCGCCACACCCTGGGCGCCGTCGTCAGCGTCGGCGCCACCACAAGCACAGGACTGGCTGCCATGCATTGGAGTCCCCCCCCCTGTGGACGCTCCCAACGTCCTCTCCATTCTCGAACCGAGGTTGAGGAAGGCGTCGAGGGTCTCCTTGGAGGGATTGGCTTGGTGCATCTGGCTGAGCGGCCTCAGCTGGTCGCTCAACAGCATGTTCCTCTGCTGCTCCTGCTTGCCCTCGTGAGCCATCCTCGCCATCATAGCGTCAGCTTCCGCCCTCTTCTCCTCGAGCGCCACCTTCCGCTCGGCGACCAACAGCTCCGCCTGCTGCCGCTTCTCCGCCAACTCGTGCTGGCGGTCCACCCGTGCGTTTGTCTCGGCCGCGCGGCACTCCGCGGCGGCCTCCTGGATACGTACGACCTCGGCGGCGGCGTCGGCCTTGGTCTTCTCGGTGACCGACGTCGCGACAAAGCCCTCGCGCATCACCTGGGCGAGCGCGCCGACCGAATCCAGCGCCGCGTGCCCCTTCTTCTCCAAGGGCGACATGCGCCTCGACCGTCCAGTTGCCCCACCCCGCGCCGATGGCACCGGAAGCACACTCCCATCGGCGTCACCTCCCTCGCGGCGCAGCGAACGAGGGGTAGCCGAGGTGGCCGGGTTGGCCGGGGTGGCCGGGGTAGCCGCGTTGGCGCTGGGGGCAGCTGCACGCGCGGCCGAGCGTCGGGGCGTCAGGCAATCTGGCAGTACCCCCAGTTCTAAGTCGCTGTCATCCGATTGCGACTTGTGGGTGCCACGTTTCGGAGTACTTGAATCGCTGCCGTGCTTGTCGGCATCGCCTGAGCGTCTGTCGCCCCTGCCAGATGCGGGTCGGCGTCGGCGCGCCTAGCCGCTCGTCACCGGCGCCGTCTTCGTGGTCGCACCAGTGTGAGACAGGACCTCCTTGGCCTTGCGCGCCAGGTCCCGCATGGCGTCGCTGGTCATGCGCCACGTCTTAGCCTGCGCCTCGTCGTGCGCGGCGCGCTCAACGGCACCGCTGTCGACGCCCGCCCCCGTCCGTCTCTGAAATCTCCGCCGCTCCTCCATGTGGGTGCGGATTTTGTCCATCACCCCCTTGATCGCCTTGTCCTTGATGACGAAGGGCAGTTCGAGGATCTCATCCTGGCCCGCCACCCACGTCGACGCAATCACCAAGGCCAGCTGCATGCTGGTGCCGGGTCGGCGCCGTTCCTTCTCAACAAACGCCGCCCACAAGTTCATGATCAGCATGCGCACCGGGGCCCCCCACGTGCCAGTGGGGTGTTCTCCGTCAGGCCCTGGCGAGAGGCCGCGCGTGAGTCGGGATTTAGACCGCTTGCCACGCTTGGAACGGTGACCATCTGCTTCAGAAGTGGCGGCCAACGAGCGGCGGCGGTTGCTCCGCTTCCGCTGACGTGCTCCCGCCCGCTCTGCCACCCCACCGTCGTCCGTCGCGGATGCGTTGTTGTCGTCCAATGAAGACGAAGGCTTAAATGTTGCGCGTGTTCGATGAAGCGCAAGTGCAGCCGGATTGTTGAAATCACCGCATGCATCCGGATAGTCGTCGCGTGGAGTACTTGGGGGGGGGGTGCTAAGGAACACCGTCGCCCCCCCAGAGGGTACCCCATTCAGAGGGATGTCCGTACGCACAGCCGTGGACCCTACCCCGTCAAAATCCAACCCGGAGTCAATGTTGATCGGCGGAAGAGTGAACGTGGCCGTGCGTGGCGTGCCCCGTTCCGGTGCAGGCCAAACAAGTGGGGGGAGGGACGCCGCCTCGGTCGCCGTCCATGGGTTGGTCGACTGAGGGAGGGACTCGAGAGGGGGTAGCGGTGGTAACGGGGGGTAGTTCCACACTGGTGGCAGCGATGGGCGCGTCATTGGATGACGCGGCGGGGAGCTATTTGTGGAGGAAGACAGCAGGGATGAGATGGGCGGCAGGCGCGGGGGACCCGTCATGGCAACGCATGTACAACTCAACGGAACAGGGCCACGCCGACCGAATGAAGAAAGAAAAGGTAGACCAAAAGCATAGCGTGTCAGACTAACCGAGCAGAAAAGTAGAACGGGACGGGCTGCGCGAGTGCACAGGGAAAGCCTTGGCACGACGGCGGAGACACACACACGCGGAGGCAACGGAAGAGGAAAGCAAGGGCATACTTTTAGGAACAAGACTGTCGCGACAGGAGAGCCGCAGCGGCACTGAAAGAAAAGAGAGAGTCGTCGTGTGGCTGTGCGAGACGGCCTGAAAACATGGAGCACACTACTGATCCCACGAGTCACACCGCAGCGCCGGAGGCGCGTTGTGCACGTACTCCCGACGCCCTCCTCGCGGCGGCGTGCAGTGCTCGAAATAGAGCGCCTCGTAAGATAAAACACTCGGACAGTGCCGCGCGAAGAGAAGGCCGCCGGTGCGCACACCTCTGCACGTGCTCCCTGCTGTCGCGGACGCCGAGGAGCTGCCCCATAAAGAAGCTGTACGTCCGCTGCCAGGGCATCAGACAGCGAGTTTGGCCTGTCCTGTCCTGTCCCGCCAATCACGCCGCCCCGTGTCCGCAACGTAAACAGCAGGCGGAGGCGCCAAAAGAACATTCTGACCCACGACCCGGATGTGGACCCAACATACGTATCCTGCGCTTACCACCTCGAACCCTCACAGACTGTACCAGGAATCGCACACGAGTTTTTCCCTTGTCCAGCAGGAAAGTGCGAAGGACCAGACACCGAGACCCCCGAGCGCAAGCCCCTGCAGTTCTATGAGGGCCTGGAAAGATGTGGAACAAAAATAGCCGCCATCTTCCCATCGGACGGCTGACTTGAAAGCCGCATGGGGCACGTGAGGCACGGCCTTTATTCAGTTGGAAGCTAAGGCAGCCACGTGGGGCGCTGATGTTGCTGCTGCGTCAGTTTCCCCAGAACGGGGAACCCGCGCAGCCTGCGAAGCAGAACGAGCACTCGGGCGCGGGACGCTCACGGCGGCTCAGCGATGGATGTTTGCGGAAGAGGGCATGAAACCATGTCCACTCGCGGGGGCGTGGGGACGGCAGAGAGGAGCCACCGTGCAGCACCCCGCTCTGGCCAATCAGATCATCCATGTGTGGAAACTTGGTGGACACTCGCTCTGGAAGCGACGCCCACGGGCGCGCTTCGCAGTCGAACGAATCAAGCCGGCGACGTAGAGCGATCACAATATTCCAGCTGAAAAGGCTGTGGCGATCGAGTTCGGATCCTTGCAGCGATAATCGAAAAGAGAAAAGCTCCTGGACCCTGCGAGAAACTCGCTGGTCACAAGACTCATTGCTGTGGCCGACACGTCAGCGTGGCTTGCACGAATGGCTTACACGACAATTTGGGAGGAGCAGAGGAGCACTGGAGCTGCGTTTGTGAACCAACCTAGTGGTGCGCGGCGCCACTGTGGTGAGGTGAGGAAGGGCGGCCATAAAGTGTCACGCAGAGGCACGCTCCCCCACACAGTCGCCATCTGTAGGCACCGCTACCGCCCCCACCGCAGCCGCCAATCACGGATCTGAATTGCCTTCTGCGCTCTTGGGGGTGGCCGCCGAGCCTGTCGAGTCCGGGAAAGGTGACACAGAGGCGGCCCCCGCCGCTCCGCAAGACCGGCGCCTCGGCGCCGCGTTCCCGCTTTGCGTTGCCGCCGGTGATGGCGCGGCACGGACACTTTAGTGGCCTGTAGACGCCCGCGCACACGCCCCGACCGGTGCCCTGGTGCTAAATGCAGCAGTGGCGGCCGAAATCGGGACCTCTCACTGCGCCGCGGCCACAGGCCCCGCTTGCAGCGGCGTAGACGGACGCGCCGCCAAAGCCGCCCCACCGTCGTCCCTAATCTCCGGCAGGTCCGAGAATTGTTAACAATGAGATGCTATCGCCATATTCCCGCCACGTTGCACAACGTGTCCCGTTCAGCACTTGAAGTCCGATGTAACACCACTTTTTAGACGAAGAAGCCCTTCTTTTGTTCGGGCCATGGAAATCGAACTACCAACTTGATTCTGGCTTCCGCTGACCAAGAATATCTGTGCGGCTATCGCTTTTCTATTTCGAGTCGGAATGGCTTTTAGGATAGCGGAGGCTATCTCACGGGAGCCTCTGATTGGCTCATGTGATGGATCAACGACCCGTTTCGCAGCAAATAGTAGCACGTGGCTGAAACGTGTGCGCCATGTCTGCAAGATTGACTGCCTGTTCCTTCTGGGCAGAGATGGTCACTGTTCCGGAACGTCCGCATGAGCTGTCGTACATGGCAATGGTCCTACAGCGACGCCCTTCTAGGCGTGGACATCATCAATCGCTGCACTTTTTGACCTGTTTCTTTGTCCGTCTTCCGACGCGCGTTCTCTGCGCCTTCGATATGGTTGATACGGCTGCTCACCACAGTTGTCAACTGCCGCTGCAGTGAATCAAGTCCTGGCGGAAAATATCGTCTTGACCGGGCCCAGAAAGGACGTGGTGTAAAAGATCCTGCAGGTACTTAGGTTAATGACAGCAAAGCAGCCAACCGCTGACGTATTTGTGGCTGTTTAAGGACTCGGACTTGGTTCTAGAATAGAATAGCCGATGGAGATAGCCTGAGTTGTTGACAATGCTCTCAATGGCGGCCGCGCCAGCCGCCACCACCGGAATCTGGCGGTTCTCGGCCCAGACGGCGGTGGCCGCAGCTGCAGCGGGTACCGCGGCCACGCCGCGGCAGCGGTCGTCGCACAATGCTCGTATTTCTGGAGAGGCATTGTTTCCAGTCACAGATCGATGCAAGAAAGCATCAAGTGGGATTTGCTGCTTTTTTTTGAATACATCGCCGTGATCAGGGGCTTCAATTCAACCAGACGGAATGCGAAAGTCAAGCGCCGCATGATACGTTTCTTTTTGCACACTGCTGTCCCGAGACTTGTTGCTCTCCTCCACCGGGAATTCCCGGTCATCCTCTGCGTGTTAGTAGAGCAGGTCCGAAAAAAAATGAAAACCATATCACAATCAACCGGGGAGCTCAAGAAGGATAGATGACAGACCCTGATCATGTCGGTGTGCTCAGCACGGTACGAAAACGGATCCTTCATGTTCCTAAGAGCCCCTGTCTACTGCCCCTCATGCGTCCAAAGCGACCGATGTGAGCTGGGAACGCAGTTGGCTCGCGTAAATCTTGTAGAACATTCTGGTTTGGTCAAGCGGTCGAATATTATCTATTAAATGAGTAGACGATGTGCCGCCTGAGTTCAACACGACCCAACTGTAGCTCCTTCTATGACTTGATTATTGGGAGGCGTCAGAAAGCTTGACGTCTGACCGACAAGACTCCCAAAACAGCAACATGCACTGGATTTGAATAAAAAGCAGCGAGTGAAAGCTTTCATAGGAGCAGTGTCTGAATGTCTGTTGATGGCCGCGTTTCGGTAGGTTAGCCACAACCTCTTGTGCACGGTCTCTTCCATTGACTCCGTCTATCTGAGAGCATGGTCACTGCCCGCACGCCACAAGTTCTTCACAGTCATCGTCGTGTCCGCCGTTACGGCGGTATCCAGGCATGCGGCTGCATTGGGGCACCTTCTTCGGGCTGCACTGATGGCGCGGGCAACAGCTGTGCATGTGGCAGCCAGAGAAGAACAGTGTGGGATTAATGACGTTGGTTAAATAACCGGTAAATAGCGACCGACCGTAGACGCGCGATAAAGTGAACACTATCGCCTTAAAGTCGAGGAAGAAGAACCTTCGTTCGTGCAGCATCCGATGGGGAGCCGGGGGTGCCGACGACGGCGAACCCCGCTCCCATGGTGCTTTTATTATCAGACGGTAAAGGGGCGGGGTCGATCGACCGAGCGATCATGAAGATCGAATAACCACCAAAATAGAGACGATAAAAAGAAAGGACAGATATACAAGACGGAAGTAGCCTCCCAAAGGGCGAGCCACAAGTCAGTTCAATCCTCCACGTGAATACTGACCAGTCAGGGGGACTACCGGGCCCAATATCCAAATATTATAGAGATATGCTACACACACACCCCTCGTTGACATCGTTTCGGCCTCCGGGACAAAAATCGACTTCACACTTCTCTCCCAAGTCTGGTTGTTCATGGGGAGCGTGGGGGGGGTGAGGTACGGAGGGGTATAGGAGTGGTAAGCAACTGAAGTTCAGTCTTTGGAGTGCGTAACGAGGTTCAGCATGTTTCTGGTGGAACCACTGGAGAGGGAAAACGAGGGTCGCTCACTAGGTGCGAAAATCACGCACAAGGTGCGAGAAGTCTACACAAAGATGAATCCGTTTCCAGAAACTGCGCTCTTGCATGTGCAAACACGCTTTCACGAACTGGGGCCCGTCCGCATGTCCAGCCTCGCTTTGTATAGCGTGGTATACACTATTTCCCGGTTGCGAAAGAAACTTGTAGCTTTAATGTACGAGAAGCACGCAGTAGAAACGATTAATCACAAAATTCTATTAAGGCCATTCCAGGACACACCACCACTCTAGCACAGCCAGTTGCTTGGCATTGAAGAACTCAGCATGCACGACGCACACACTGCTTTTCCCCATGCGACAGACAGGCCGGCCGCTATGGACCCCTCCTCCCTTCTAAGGTGCGGTCAGTTTGTGACCTCAGTTGCGGACGCTGTGTACTCACAGAGAAGTATACTGTCCACGCCCACATATCCCCCCCGTCGCCATGTCTCCTCTGCCGACGTCCAGGCGAGCTACGTCCCCTACTTTGGGGGCGCTAGGCGCATGTCCTGTCATGCTTTCTAAGACCTGGTAGACCGTTTTCGTCCGCGTCTTCCTCGCTGCGGTGTGCTACCTGGGGTGCTCACCGCCATTGCGATTCGCAGCTTAGACGTCAGGAGCTACCTGAACTTTTGTGCCACTATGGGAATGCGCACATGTATTGTCTATCGTGCTCTTTGGGATGTCTGAGATGCTGTAAAGTCGACACCCTTTTTGGACATTGAATTCGCCATTCTCGATCGGAAGTCGGAATAAAGAGTGGCACGGGGGGGTGGGTTCTGACTTGGTAGCGGGGGGGGTGGACTGCACTCGGCTGGGGGGATGGGAGCTCTGAAAGAGCCCTTCCGTGTCAGCGCTCTGAGGCTAGTGCACCATGGGACAAAGGAACTTGAGCTCAAGTGACAAAAGAAATGGGTCAGGCGTCAATCCATTCCTGGGATATACACGGCGCTGTAATGTTATGATGTACCCGAGCTGCTCGCGTATGTCAAAACATTAAAACGCCCGCATAACGGGCTAGGCCAATCAAAGCGGCGTTTTGTTTATACCAAGGAGCATAACGCGGAAGTGCGAACGGGTGCGAGGTACAAGAATTTTGCATGCAAGAACACGTTTGTGGACGCCCCGTGCGCATGAAAAGGAGGCCAGATCTCATTTTTCTTCACACTCATAGACACCTCTACTGCGGTACGAATTGTTGTAGAAAAGGGATCTGGCCGGCGTCTTTTAAGCCCAGGGGCATCGCTCTACAAAGTTTTGTACAGCGGACACGCTCTAGAAGGGTCAGAATCGGCGATTACAAGAAATCTGCACGCCAACGTGGAAGCCATTTACCAGGTAATGCAGGTCTTCCAGGCACGTGGTTCAAGCCTCTATGTGCAGTGCTACCCGGTGTCCCCCTACCGACGATGGCGGCTCGGTCGGTGGCCACGCTCGGTGCTTCACCCACGTGCAGTACCGGCGGCAAAGGCTCGCGCATTACCGCTTTTACCGCTGCCACAGCGCAGAAACACTCCGCCTCTCAACGCACTACAGACAGCCTCGCGTGCCTGCCGGCAGGCACCATCCGGGACCCGTGACCCTTGTGGCGGGACAGTCCTTCTCAGCCACGCAACTCCATTCGCTTTCAGCTTCATTGCGACCGTTCGAACACTGACACGCTCCCAGATCTCTCTTGACTAGGGTTGCTAAACGCATCTCGGGGCGTGCTCAAGGGCGCTTTTAGGGCGCGCTTGAGAGTGCGATTTGGGTGCGTAAGCGCCACGCTCTCTACATTGAAAGGGGCGCTTTTGGGGCGCAAACTGTGATTTCTGATGAGCTAAGTATAAACATGTCACTGTTAAGTGCCTGTCAGTTGTCGATGACCCCCGACAACAAGCAGGTTGCTGACCCAGCAGCTGTGACCTGCTGCTGTCCCAGCAGAAGAGAGCCCAATCAGCTGTCAGACGTCGAAAGGATCATTGCAACCAACCTGTCACGACTGCCCTCACATTGGTGGCACGCCCACAAGTAGTGCTCTGTGCGTGGGGGCCACGCATGCTTGTCAGTAGGAAAGAAAGCAGAGCTGTACCTGGTTGCAGGGACCTCCTCTGACAATGTGCTGTGATGTCTACTTTGTGACCGCGAGGATCTCCTTGGCGGCAAGCTCCTTCTCTCGGGACGCAAATAGGGTCGTTAGTCGTGGGACCTGGCGTACTCAATCGGTCGTGGAACGTAGTTCCGGACGCAACTCTCTTTTCCATGATACTTGAGAGAGCAGGCACGGGCACCAGAGCTGTACTTCTCGCTTTTTAGTGGGCACTACGAACTGAGTGTATTCGGGCGCTTAAGGCGCTTTGGGGCGCTTTTCGGTGCGATTAGGGCGCTTTTGGGCGCATATTGGAGCTGGATGACACCGCACCCCCAAAATCGGGGCGCATTTAGCAACCCTGCTGTTGACACACATGCAGCCTGCGACCTCTGAAACGGAGTCCAAGTCCGTGTAGCTAAGTATAAGTGTGCACCACTACACCTCGAGGCCCTTTCGCAGACCGATTTCGCAGAAGACGGGGCCCGAGATTCGGTGCTCCTATTGGCTCGTGACGGCCGCCGCGGGCTGCGCTGCAGCCCGGCGCATCCCCGATGTGTCAACATACGCGGCCGCGCCGCGTATGTTGACAAACACGGTATGCACCGCGCTGCACGTAGTTACCGCGAATGAGCAGGGGTTGAACACTTTAAATGGTTTCGGTGACGACAAATTCGTGTACATGCAGGCGCCTCTTCTGTCTCGGTGACCGGCGGTGACAGCACCAGCCCGTCCGGCAAAACACTCTCGTCTCCTCGTCACCCCGAACCCATTCTCGTGTCTCTCCTCGCCGACAACCACATCCCTCCCACCTGCTCATCAACCACCCATGGACTCTCGCATTATCTCAGCTGGAAGTCCAAGTCCAGGGAAGGGGTGCACGCCAAATACTGCAAAGATGTCAACGTAGCTACCGCCACCTCAGTACAGCAAGGACAGAGCTGTACGGCACAAAGGAGACAGCCTGCGACGTGGAAGACGAGGCTGCAAAAGTTCAACCAAGTCGACAACGGCGTCCGCCGGCATGCGCATGGCGCGGGCCAAGAAACCGCCCGAGCGGGCCTGTACGTCTTCAAGAGTAAAAAGGGTGTTTAAAACAGGGGGTGGAGAAGCTATAAATCCACGCCCGCGAGACATGGCCGCAGACGCGAGAGTGACGTGAGCCGCAGCGGCAGTCTTCCAAACGGGAGGGTACAATCGCTGCCCAAAATTATTCGTCCACCCCAGCAAGCAATTTCTGAGATTCTTTTTGATCCGACTCCACAAACCGTTTCCACTGCAAGAAACGCACTACTACATGGTACCGGCCCCCTTCGCCGCAACAACGGCACGCACTCGACTGGGCATACTCTCCGCCAGCTTCTTGAAGTTTGCGTCAGGAATCGCCGCCCACTCTTCCTGCAGCACTTCAAACAGCTGGTCCTTGGTCTTGGGCGCTGTCGGGCGCGCGCGCAAGCGCCGGTCGAGCTCAGACCACGCGTTCTCAATAGGGTTCATGTCGGGACTTTGCCCCACCCACGGCAACACCTTGAGCCCCAACGCTTGCTTGCACGCCTTGGCAACCTTAGACGTGCGGCAGGGGGTCAGGTCTTCCTGGAACCAAGCCCCGTCCGGTGACCCGTAGTCAGCGCACATGTAGTGGACCACCACAGACTTCAGCTCGTCGACGCACGACGCCCCGTTCATAGACCCCTCCACCCTCAGCAGGGGGGTGCGCCCCACGGCGGAGAACGCTCCCCACACCATCACGCTCTCCCGACCGCTTTTGAAGGTTGGGCGCAGGTTGGATGTGGCATACCGCTGGCCCGGCTGGCGCCACACGCGTCGTTACTGCGGCTGCCGCACAAGGAATGAGCCCTCGTCCGAGTAGAGCACAGAGGCCCATTGAATGTTCCATCTGAGGTGAGCTTTGGCCCACTGGAGGCGCTTCTGCTGTTTTACCGCCGAGACGAGCGGCTTCTTGCCGGGGGTGCAGGAGCGCATCCCAAGGCCCTTGATGGCTCGGCGGACCGTGCTGGGAGATATCGCACAGAGCGCGGGTCCCGCCGGAGGGTTGGTGCGTCCGACGTTGAGTTTTTCTGCAATTTCGGCCAGGGAGGCAAACGGGTTCTCCTCCACGAGTCGACGGAGACCCCTCAGCTCACGGGGGCTCAAAAGCTTCGGACGACCTCGGTTGTCCGTCCGCCCGCCGCCGTCGACCCGCCGAGCATCAGCCGCCACGTAAGCGACCGTGCTCTACTTCAGGCCGAGCGAAGCCGCGATGGCACCGTTGGACTTGTTGTTGGCCACCATCTCCTTGATCGAGCCCACCTGCTGGGGGCTTAGGGGGGTGCGCCGCTTTGATGTCATGTTGGTTGTGTTCTGTTGCTAGCTTCTGAAGCGGCTCTGTGGGGCCTTCTTTATAGGACGCTGAGAAGAGCGTCTGCGCCCAAGTCACCAGAATGCGGCAGATCCGTGCCGCGGAGGCCGTTTTTTCGATCCAGGACGTGATCGGACGCTTGCTCTAATTGGCCTCCCAGGGTGGACAAGTACGTTCTTGTACAGCACAATGGGCGCCCGCACGGTTGAAACGCGCCCACGCGGAGCGCCGCCGGTGGCAGCAGTGCCGAAACCCGCCGCCCCCGACACACAGGACCACACAGGGCCACACAGGGCCACACAGGGCCACACAGGGCCACACAGGGCCACACAGGGCCACACAGGGCCACACAGGGCCACACAGGGCCACACAGGGCTACACAGGGCCACACAGGGCCACACAGGGCCACAGGTCTGCGGCGCACCCCCCCCGCCCCACCCGACGGGGCCGCCTCACACCACCATCCCCGAGCACTGGATGCCGTTGAAGCGCCCAGACGCCTCGTCATAGGCAAAGAGCTGGCCGCCCGGGCAGCGGGTGACACATTCTGGTAACCGATTGTACATCGCGGTGCGAGTTGCTGTGAAGAAGGTGGCCACCACGAAGGTGCCCGCCAGTATTGAGAATCAATTGAATCACACTGGAAGTACACTTGGCTCGCGTGCCTCGTAAATACAGTAGCGGTCTGTCCGGTGCCCGCATGTTCTTTCGCACCCCGGTTCTGCGGGCCCAGCGGAAGTGCGAAACGTGCCGCGAAAGGGCCTGAGAGCCCTGTTCTGAAGGCCAGGGAATTTAGTGAGTTATCGATTGAATATAGGTTCAAACTGACCTTTCTCTTGGGTTTTGAATGTGAGCGGAAAAGACCAGATCCCACGACCAGGTCAAACCACAGCGCGCCTTAACATGGTTACTAATTTTACAATCCCTTTTGCACTAATATAGCTTCCAGCATGATTTTCAAAATGACCTGCTTCTGCGAGAGGCCAAACGGGTGGCAGTCATGGAACACAGCAAGGACCTGATCAACAGACCGAATGAAGCTGGGCAACAGCTTTGATGACACCTGCTTTCAGTCTCACAGACACTATTTCTGTATCCCGACCAGCGGTGGTCCCGCACGGATCCGTCTAGCCAACCTGGACCACACTCCTCATCTGCGTCTTTGCACCTACTGAAATGCAAAACACAAGACACTCAACCGATCACAACGATGTGTAGTACTCAGAGTCAGAAGCCTTTACTTCCCGACGCAGAGGCACCAGGGAAATACAAAAAAGGCAACAGGGAAAAGACTGACAGGGTTGAGCGCCGTGCTGGTACCCACGCAGCCACAGTGTCTACCAGTAAGACCTTGCGACAGCCACAACCTGGCGCGGCGCACGCGGACGTCCGGCGGGCCGCTCAATGCGCGGCCGACCAGAATTCCCGTTCGGCAGGATGAGGCCGTCTTGGTCGTGAGTTGGAACACCGCAGACTGGTGGAGACGACGGTGTGGGCCTCGCAACCACACACCCACGGAGCGACGGCGTGCCCACACGCCCCTACGGGCAGCCACCGACAGTCTGTAGACACCCGGCGGCTCTTGGTCCTCGACGCTGCGTGCAAGTGAGCCGCCGCCATCGCCAACAGGGCGCCATCCACGGCATGTAGATGCCGACTGTTAGCGACAACGGCAAGTGGCCAAAACAAGACACGAAGCCGCGTTGACCACAGCTCAGCGTGAAAGGAACAGCTCCACCCTGGATGCCTCAAAGCACACGGTTCATCCGCGCCCACCACCGTCGGATGGCCGGGGAGGCTGTTGTGGGTCGTGCGCTGTCGTCGAAGATCGGTTCCCAGCAGGCCCACCCCAGACCCCACCACGGGGGGCAGAGACGCCCGCACCCGAGGGCCCACCCATCGGGTGGGCGATCGACTGAGCGCCGGTCCGTCCCGACCAGTTGACCGTCGACCCGCACGACTGGCAGTGAGCAAAGGCCGAGAACGACGCAAGCTGATGGCGCGTGGCTTCCAACTGCAGTGTCATTGGGGGACGATGGCAAGAGCAGTTGAGGAGAGGCACAAAAGGAAAAAAGAGACGGCACGGAGCGGAACGCATTTGGGGGGTAAGAAACAGAACAACAACGCACCGGTCCTCGGCAATGAAGTGTGCAAGCCACAGATGCACCACCGACACAATGCTCTTGCTCACTGTTCCCTACTGCCATATGCACGTGGCACACCCGAAGGCTCATCGTGCAGACAAGCGGCGCCATGAAACTTACCTCGTGCTTCAGGGCCTCATTCTCCCGCTGTAACCGCTCCTCTGCCACCACCCGAGCGCGTACGCGCTCATGCTCGGCCACCTGCAACCGGGCGACCTCCTCTGACAGCCGCGCGGCGCGGGTCTCCAACTCCTTGATGTGGTGCTTCTTCCGCTCCCGGGAGGCGGCAGCAGATTGACGGTTCCGTTCCGCACTGTGGGGTCGTGCAAACAGAGCCGGCAACCACACCATGTCAGCAGAATATAAGCACACAAACAACGAGAGGACAACCAGCAATAAAGCATGTCATCATCACCATCCCAAGACGTCAGTGGACTGCGCACAAGAAAATGCTTCCTGAGCCTGCAAAAATGCAAGAACCGTGCCCGCATAGCCATCCTCCGAGTGTAACAGACGCACGCCAACAGAAGAAGCACCAACATACCGTAGCGCGCGCTTGTCGTCATGGTCTGGCGACCCGCTCACCGACTCATCCCCCGCTGAGTCGATGCCGCCAGCCAGCCCCAACCGCACGTTAGCCGTTGACGATGTACTGCCGCTAAAGCCCGCACCAAGGCCAACCGTCGCGCCCACCACGCCGCCGACGACGAGCCCCGGCGGCGAGCCGCTCGCGCCCGCCCGCCGGGACTTGACAATGGCTTTGGTCGCCCCAGCGCGAGGGGACACCACCGGCCCGCCGACGCCGGCGCCAGCACCACCCGGGCGGCACGGCGGGGGCAACCCCCCCCCGGGCGAGATACCGGCCAGGGAGCCCAGCGGGACTCCCACCTGGCGGCCGCCGTAGCGGGGCGGCGAGTAGACGCCGCGACCCATAACCGGCGGGAGCGCCGCGGGGGACAACACATAGAAGGGTGACGAGCGGATGGGCGGCAGCGGCCCGCTGGCGACGCCCCCGGGAGCGGCCTCTGGGTACCGCAGCGGCGGCAACGAAGACGGGTGTCCCCCGTGCAACGATTCCAGCTTCTGGGGCGGGTGGAGCGGCTGCTGTTGCTGTTGCTGCCGCGGGTCGCGTTCGGGGCGACGGGATCCCAAGCCCATTGGCGACCCGGTGAGGGCCGGCAGCCGCCGAGGCCCGCCGCCGCTGCCCCCAACACCGAGCGACGAAAGGGACGGCAGGGGCGTAAAGGGCGGGTACGGAGCTGCATGTCCCGGCGGCATCGGGTGCCGCTGCTGTCTAGGTACGCCCCCAAACAATGGCGGCGCCATCAGCCCCGCGCCGCTCCCGTACGGCTGAAGGCCGGCGCCCGACCGGGCGCCGCCCTGGGGGTGGCCCGCATGACCCCCCGCCGCCGACGCCGACGGTGGCGGCCGAAGCGGCAGATACCGCCGCTGAGGAGTGTGCTCCATCCCGCGATACGCACCAGTGGGAGGGCCAGGCAGAGGCGCTGGCGGTGTCACCGCGTGCGGTGGTGGCGCGCCTGCGTCGACCGCGTCGTGCGACGCGCCGTGGGCAGCGCCGAGGGGCGACCGGGACAGCCGCTCCGGCCGGCGCGCGGGCTGCGGCGGCGGCGGCGGCGGCTGGTCGTGGCCGCGACGCATCCGCGCGCCACACGGGGGTGACGGGCACACCGTTGGGGCCGCCGCAGCGGGCACGCCGTGGCCGTGGATGCCCGGAAGCAAGCGGTGGGGCGAAAGTCGGGTGAGGGTGGGAGCGGCGTCGGCCATCCGCGGCACGCCGACGGCCCGCCGGCAA
>Ga0209186_1001674_pt1 | contig 16177 bp, 11 predicted proteins | sample SidtaG_FD_187426 | JGI IMG/M metagenome (GOLD analysis project Ga0209186, IMG submission 187426) | Marine algal microbial communities from Sidmouth, United Kingdom - Sidmouth_Male2 metaG (SPAdes) (version 2) | ecosystem: Host-associated > Algae > Red algae > Unclassified | place: Sidmouth...
TGGTTTTTGTGGTTTTTGTGGTTTTTGTGGTTTTTGTGGTTTTTGTGGTTGTGAGTGGGCATGTTTTTCTTTTGTGCTGTGGTTCTTAGTTCTTGGTGCTGTGGTTGTGGGTGAGCATGTTTTTTTTGTGCTGTGGTTCTTAGTTCTTGGTGCTGTGGTTGTGGGTGGGCATGTTTTTCTTTTGTGCTGTGGTTCTTAGTTCTTGGTGCTGTGGTTGTGGGTGGGCATGTTTTTCTTTTGTGCTGTGGTTCTTAATTCTTGTGTTTTCTTTAAATTGTTTTGTGGAGACTATAGCAATCCTAATTCATTTCAGAAGTTTTATTTCACGCAAAGACCGCAAAGAATTTTAACGCAAAGAAGCGCAAAGCTCGACGGAAAACAATCTCTTTGGAATTGCTATAATTTGTCAATTACCAAATCTGTGTCATCCTTTGAATCCTTAAAAATCTGTGATTCGACAATTGTGGTAGGCGTACAGACCTTCCCCAAATAGCCCTGATAGGAATGGTATCGTTTTTTGTGGGGCAAATATAAGAAAGGCTAAACGATAAGAATGGATAGCAGGCCTAAACGTAACGACGAAGTTCCGAACCTTTCGCTCCAAAAAAAATTAGAAATTGAGATTTAGAAGTTAGAATTTAACGCTTAGGGTCTCTTAGGTTTTAATTCTCTTGGCGGTGGGGGTGGCTCTTCTTCGCCCAATAAAAAGTTGTAAATATCGTATGCCATCCATGCGGTGCCGATGCCTGGAATGAGGCGACCAAATACTTTTTTGGCAGCTTGTTTTCCTGCGCCTCTTAATGCCATTTTGCCTGCGGTTTTTGAGGCAGTTTTACGGGCTGCTTGTCTTGTTCCATTTTTTGCAACGGCGGCGGCGGTGGTGGCGGATCTTGCTGCTTGGGCGGCTTTAGCGGCTTGTGTAGTAATGCGGTGAATTGTGCCTTGAATGCTTTTGTTGCCTCCTTTTTTGGCATAGTAGGCAAGCCCTCGACCTTTGTTGTCTAAGGCATTAATATTGGCACCTTGTTTTAGTAGGTGATTGAAAACTTGGTTGTTTCCTTTTTGGGCGGCACTCATTAATGGCGTTAAACCTGCTCTATTTTTTTTGAGTAAACTGGTGCGGTCTATCGCTACCCATGCAGCACTTGCCATACCGACATCGACCAAAACATGGGCGAGGGTATTGCCGTGTTTGTCTACAATGTCAAGGTCTGTAACCTTCGCTAAAAACTTGGCGGTGGCTTCGTCTTTTGAGTGAATGATTGGGAGCAATCCCTTGTTGTCAGGACTGTGTGGATTGGCTTTGTTTTTGAGCAAAATATCTATGCTGGAGACATCCCCTCGTCTCGCTGCTAAAGTTAGGGGTGTGGTTCCTTTGCTCAATCCGTTCGTGCCTGCACCATAATCGGCGAGGGCTTGGACCATTTGATGTTTGTCTATATTGGACGAATTAATCGCTAAAAATAGCGGGTATTCGTCTCTTTCTGAGGGATGATTTGGATTTGCGCCTAAGTTTAGGAGTGTTTTGACGGCTTTGGAATTGCCTGCTTTGATGAAGTAGGTTAAGGGCGATTGTTTTTGGTAATAGACTCGATCTAAGTCTGCTCCGTATTCGTATAATAAATCTATGACTTCTTTGTCATTGTTTTCTAATGCGGTGAACAAGATTGGTTTTCCATCATCACACAAGCAATCTACATCGGCTTTAAAAGCCAATGTTAGTTGTGTTTTGAAGGCATTTTTTTCGGCAACGCCATCACATAACCAGGCATTCCTCATTTGGGTAATGCCCACAAAAGCAATGGCTAATAAGCTGATGCCTAACAGGGGTTTCCATAGACTTTTAAGGTATATGAACAATTTCTCTTTCATCGGAAGGGTTGATTAGGATTAGATTGAAGTTGTTTTCCTAATCTAATTAACAAAGGTAAAACAAAATTAGTTTTGTTGCTTCAAAAAATCTATGCTTTTGTCTTAAAACAACTCCATTTTGCCCATCTTGCCACTTCGTCCGACGGCATAGATGTATCGTTCTGAAATTCCACAGGCATAATAACCTTCGTCGCTATACGCTTTCCAAGTCCGTCCACCGTCCATTGAGGAATCAATACCTGTTCGCCCTACGGCAAACAAAATGCCCATTTCTTCGTGGGCTGCTACACAAGAACGGTAGCCATTGGGTTGATTGACAAAGAGAAGTTCCCACGTTTTTCCGCCATCATTGGTCAGCGCACAATTCGCAACTGTATTGGTCGAATCCATGTAGCTTCCACCGACAACCACGCCATTCAACTCATCAAGCATAGACAGGGAAAAAATGCCTGTTCCTTCGCCACTTGCCATCGGTGTATCGTAGGCGTTCCAAGTATCGCCATCATCGGCAGAATGAAAGACTCTTGCTTTTTCGCCTCCACCTGTGGCAATCCAGATATTCTTATTTTTATAGATAACACCTGTGCCACTTGCTGCAAATCCTGCTTCTCCTTCCAGTGTTTTTGGCAATTTTTTGGTGGAAATGCGATTCCAGCTTCGCCCACCATCTTTTGTTTGAACGATATAAAACGTTCCATCCACTGGGTCGCTAAAAGCAACGCCCCGATTTTCATCTGCAAAATCGACTCCATCAAAGAAAATGCCTTTGTCTTCATTTTGGTACATCAATTCCCAATTTTTTCCGCCATCATCCGTAAGATACATCCGTGCATAATTTTCGCCAGAGCTCATGGCAATTGCTTTGTTTCCATCAAAACCATGTATGTCTCGAAAGTCAAGTCTTTTTTCACTATCTATCGTGCCTGTCTCCCAACTATCTCCACCATCATGTGTCACCAAAAAAGTCCCATTCGCTCCACTCGCCCACACAACATCATCGTCCACTACGCTCAATCCTCGTAGGTGTGATTCGGTGACTTTGGGTAGTTTTTTCCAATGCCATTCTTTGTGTGGCATAAAGGCGCATAGGAATATTAGGGTGGTTAGGGGTAGGATTGATTTGAGTAGTTTATGCATATTCAATTGATTTTTTAAATTGCTTATCTTTGCGCTGTTTTTGATAAATATGGAGAGAACGGTTTGTCTTTCATCGTGATGCATGGGCCTGCTGTCCGTTCTTATGGTGGCTGGCCTACGCTGCGGACAGACACATGGGTCTGCCCCTACCGCCACCATACCACTACCATCAGGTCTAGGTGGTTGTGGACAGGACGCTTGTAGGACGGCATATTTATCGAAAATAGCTTTTAATTGATAAAAATACGAAAAATATGAATATTGTTGTTAGTGGTGGTACGAAAGGGATTGGGCGAGCGATTGCGGAACGGTTTGCACAGGAAGGATGGCATGTGGCTGTCTGTTCTCGTAAATTAGCTGATTTGGAGGCGATGCGGGATGATTTTGCAGCGAAATATCCTGACTGTACCTTTGTGTATGCGGTGGCAGATGTCTCTGTTTTGGGGCAGGTACATGGGTTTGCGGATACGGTAAAAAAGGCTTTTAAAACGGTAGATGTTTTGGTCAATAATGCAGGCGTTTTTATTCCTGGTCAGATTCACAGCGAGGAAGCAGGAGCGTTGGAAATAATGATGCAAACCAATTTATACAGTGCTTACCATTTGACTCGTGCCTTGATTGGCGGAATGATTGAGCAAAAAGCAGGACACGTTTTTAATATTTGTTCGACAGCGAGTATGTATGCCTATCCAAATGGCGGTTCTTACTCGATTTCTAAGTTTGCGCTTTTGGGCTTTTCTAAGGTTTTACGAGAGGAAATGAAAGAGCATGGGGTTCGAGTGACTTCCTTATTGCCTGGGGCAACAATGACCGCTTCTTGGGCTGGTGTGGACATTGCGGAGGAACGGTTGATGAAGGCTGAAGATGTGGCGGATTTGTTGCACAGTTCCTATGTTTTGTCGCAAAGAACGGTGGTTGAGGAGATTGTGTTGCGACCTTTGTTGGGGGATATTGGATAAATAGTTTTTGTGGTTTAAGTAGTTTTTGTAGTTTTTTCTGTGCTGTGGTGGTGTAGTGCCGTTGTGCTGTGGTTTTTTCTTTTGACTTTGCTCCACGCACAAACTGCCTAACTAAACTACTGATTCTAAAATTAACGAAATCAAAATCCGTGTAATCTCAAAAATCCGTAATTCAAGGCTTTGTGGTTTAAGTAGTTTTTCTGTAGCATCATACTGTGGTTTCTACAACTACAAAAACCACATAAACTATCAACTACAAAAACTAAAATGAGCGTTCTGTCCATCCAAAATAGACCCGATGGTAGTGTTATACCAATGGGTTGGCTAATGGGATTTTGCGTTGGCTTGGTATAGTAGCGGACAGCGGGCCCATGCGTTACGACGAAGCAACCTTACCGTTCTCTCCTAAAAAAATTATTTTCAAAAAATATAATGATGACGAAGACTGTAAACCTTACTTTTTCAAAGATTGAAGCCAATGATGTTTCGGCTGTTTATTAGTTTTTGTGGTTTAAGTGGTTTGTGTGGTTGGATGATGAAACCACATAAACTACACAAACAACAAAAACTACTTAAACTAAAACCGTATTTCTGCGACGCCAATTTTTGCTTTGTTGGGCAACCATGCATCATTGTCTGTTTGCTGTACGACGCCATCTAATGTTCCATCTAAAGGGCTATAAACGTTGAGTTGGGCGGGATTGGATTTCCACGCATCAAAATCCGAAAGTTGAATGATACCATCTTGAAGATAGTCGCCTGCGAATAATGCGGCTTTGCCATTGGAAAGTGTTTTTTGCTGGAAATTTCCGAAGGCTTGCGAGGGTGATGTGGTAAAATCATAGGTAAATTCTGTACCTTGCTCTCCATCTTGAACAACAATAGATTCTGCACTTAAAATATCTAAATGGTTTCGATGACGAATACAAATGTAATAATCCACTTCGTCGTATAATAAAGCATCAAAATAAAATACTGACCCATCGTAAGCATCAACAATTTCTCCTGTATTCAATAAAAGTCCTGCTTTTCTTATGGTTACTCCCGTATTTTGTTCGGTAAGATTGGGTGTTCCTTCTCGTACTTCTACTAAAACCCAATCTACAACTTCCAAACCAAGTTGGTTGATTTCAAATGTATCTAAAGTTTCTGTTCCTTCATAATTGTAAGGAGCGGCATTGTAGGGTTGGGTAAGCGGCAGTACTTCTGCTTCTTGTAAAAGCGTCTTCATTAACCCCGTATTTTCATCATAAGCTCCTTCCAGAAACACATTAATATTGGCGATATATAAGTTTGGAGCTGGTCCGCAATAGACATCATCTTGTTGGTAAATTTGAATATCATTCGGGGCAGCAGAAGAACGAAATTCTGCACAATAGCTATCAATTAATCCTGCTGAAACTCCATCTATTATCACAAAACCGTAAGTACTATCAATGGCTGGTACTTCTGTCCAAGTAGAATCATTACAAAGCCGATACTCATAGGTGTTGGTGGAATCTATATTTATGAGAGAACAATAAAGATTAAAAAACACTGAATCACAATTTAATTCTACGATGACTGTAAAATCTGTTGGAAAAACAGTAGTCGAATCTATACTTGTTTCTATAGTATCTTCTAAAGCAATTGGTAGTGGATTTATATTTGCACTCAATTCAGTTATTAAACCAAGCAGTAAAGCTACCATCAAGATAAATTTTTGGATCATAGGGAAAGTTTTTATCTATGAAAAATATTTGTCATAAAAGTACATTGATTTGAGAAATATAAAAAATACATTTTCATTCAATTGTGAATTCATATAAAATCTCAAAAATAAAATAAAATAAAATACTGAAAATCAAACACTTAGACGAAAAACCAATGAATTAAAAACAAAATATAAGCATTAAAAACCTAAGATTTCCTTCACTCTGTTTACTTTTGCAACAAAAAAATCAATGCAACTGAATTATAAACACTTTGGCGAAGGACATCCACTCATTATTTTACATGGCTTATTTGGCATGTTGGACAATTGGCAAACCTTAGCCCGACAATTCGCTGAACACTTCTCTGTTTACATTGTGGACCAACGCAATCACGGCAAATCTTCCCATTCCCCAGAAATGGACTATTATTTACTTGCTGAAGATGTTGCCGATTTTATGGATCAACAAGGCTTAGAGTCCGCTTGTGTATTGGGACATTCGATGGGCGGTAAAACGGCGATGCAATTGGCAATGGATTATACCCATAAAGTCGATAAATTAGTGGTGGTAGACATTGCTCCCAAAAGCTATCCTGCGGGACATGACGAAATTTTCAAAGCATTTTTCTCTGTCGATTTGGAGAGCATAGACAACCGCAAAGAAGCAGACGAACAGATGCAAAAAGTCATCAAAGATTTTGGTATTCGACAGTTCCTGCTCAAAAATTTATCTCGAGACAAAGAAGGCAAATACTATTGGAAAGCCAATATTAAGGCGATACAAGACGTATATCCTGCCATCATTGAAAACAGCGTCGGGCCTTTTCAGCAATTTGACAACCCCACCCTGTTTATTAAAGGCGGAAAATCCGAACGTTATATCGAAATGGACGATTGGGCAACCATTACCACACACTTCTCTGATGCCAAATTAGAAATTATCGAAGATACAGGACATTGGGTTCATGCCGAAAAACCGAAAGAGCTGTTTGACTTGGTTATTCGCTTCTTAAATCAAGGGGTATAAACAAAGATGATAAGAAAAATGTCCCTTGCGTTCTTTAAAATCGTTCCGTTTCGTTCTCTGAAAGGTGTCACCTGTCACTCGCCACCTGTCACTTGCCACCTGTCACCTGTCACTCGCCACCTGTCACCAACTCATACCTTATGATGCACCGTTTTGTATTTTCCCTCGCACATAGGGCATTTCATCTGTTCTCCATCTTTTTTGAGCCAAATACCATCGACATGGTTCTCTACAAATTCTTGAATAAGAGCCTTTCGAGTATTTGCATACTTATTATTGGCATCCACTTGCCGATCCTCAATGACTTCCAAAAACTGTCCATCATAGTCCTGTTTCCCCCAACAATTAGGACAAACCCCTACATCCTTTAGTTCTTCCTCTGTAAATAGTGGTTTTCCATCATCTTTTTTCTTTTTAAACCATTCAAATAATCCCATAATATTCGTATTTTTTGAAATAATGTGTTGTCCTTCAAAAATAAACGATATTATTTAAAGTATCTTTGTTGCATCATATTTATTTTTTAATTAAGCATCAAATTAAAGATGAAAGTTCGTTATTAGGAGCGAAAGGTCAGCAGCTTCGTCGCTACGTCAAGTCCTGCTATCCGTTCTTATGGCAAAATGAACAACCATATAATGAAGAAAGAACCGCAACGACTTAAACTACTTAAACCACAAAAACTACTTAAACTATTTTGCCATACCACTGCTATCAGGGCTATTTTTCATGGTCTCAACGTTTACATGAAGCATTCTCAATTTCCAATAAGCCCTTAGAACCAACTTAATCTTGATAAACCAATCAATTATATTATGCAAGCACATGCAGCAAGTCTATTCAACAGCATCTGCCTTATAGGTTTAGGATTATGGGGCTACTTTGCAACAGGACAAGCACCCACCGCCCTAATTCCCGTCGTATTTGGCGCTATTTTACTCCTACTCAATCCTGGCGTTCGCAAAGAAAACAAAGTCATTGCCCACATTGCCGTCGTTCTAACACTTTTAATCTTACTTGGATTGGCAAAACCTTTTATGAGTGCCGTAAGTGATGGTCGATCAATAGCTATGGTACGAGTTGGTGTAATGATTTTTACCACGATTTTAGCAATGGTCGCCTTTATTCAAAGTTTTAGACAAGCGAGAAAAAATAGGCAGTAACTGGGATGATTTTTGTAGTTTTTGTCATTTTTATAGTGGTAGAACCAGACAAACAACGAAAACAACTTAAACCACACAAACATTTTTTGCGTATCTTTGCACTCCATTTTAAAAAAACTAAGCGAACTAAAAAGTTTGAGATTAGGTTTAAAGAAATAAAGTAAAGACTATTCTAAAAGAAAAGTCTAAAAATATACTATGGACAGAAATACCATAACTGCTTTTCTGTTAATTGGTCTTATCTTGATGGTGTTCCAGTTTTTTAACCGTCCAACGGAAGAAGAATTGAAACAGCAAGAGCAACAACGTCAAGAACAAGTTGCCGAACAACAACAGCAAAGCACTACCAACACACCAGCTCCACCTCCTGCCAATACTGCACCACCCGAACAGGTCATGCAGCTATTCAATCAGTCAGGACAACAGGAAGGAACTAAAACAACCTTAGAAAACGATCAATTTGCTATCACATTTGATAGTAAAGGAGGCGTTATTGAAAGAGTTGAGTTAAAAGATTACAAAGCAGCAAACGGTGGCGGACCTGTTGTTTTATTGGAAGATGATCCAGAAAATCAGTTTACTTACGAGTTTTTCGTAAATAATATGCGCTTTTCGACACAAGACCTCAACTTCCAAGTAACCAATCAAGACGATCAAAGCATTACTTACCGACTATCCGCAGGAGAGACAGGTGGCTATATTGAACAAAAATATACCCTGAATCCAAACGATAAGTTTATGGTAGACTACGATTTAAATATCGTGGGCATGCAAAACTCTATTAGTGATTCCGATCTAGCCCTCAAATGGCGCAATAACATCATTCAACAAGAAGAAAACCAAAATAATGAGCGCATTAAAACCGCTATTTATTTTATGGACAAGGATGATGGTTTGGACTATTTGGCAGAACGTACAGACGATGACAAAGCATTAGAGAAGGCACCAATAAAGTGGCTTTCCATGAAACAGCAGTTTTTCAATGCGACTCTTGTACCTGAAAAAGAACTAAAAGCAGGAAATCTTTCTTCTAAGACGCCTACTGATGAGAATGATGCTACAGTAAATATACTTACGGCTAACCTCTACATTCCCTACGATAAAAGCCAATCTTTTAGCTACCCAATGCACTTATATTTAGGTCCGAACCATTACGAAACCCTCAAAGCAAAGGGCAAAGGAATGGAACAGATTGTTTATATGGGTTGGACGGTATTCAGATGGGTCAATATGTGGGTCATTATGCCGATTTTCAACTTTTTGAGCAAATATATCGGAAACTATGGTATCGTTATTTTATTATTAACGGTATTCATTAAGATGTTGCTTTTTCCACTGACTTATCGCTCGTATAAGTCTATGGCAAAAATGAACATCTTAAAGCCAGACATTGAAGCACTCAAAGAAAAGTATCCTGACAATGCACAGCGTCAACAGCAAGAAACCATGCAGTTGTATAGCAAAGCAGGGGTTAATCCATTAGGGGGTTGTTTGCCGCAAATGTTGCAGATGCCTATTTTGATTGCGATGTATTATTTCTTCCCGTCAATTATAGACTTGCGACAGGAAAGCTTCTTATGGGCACACGATTTATCGACTTTTGATTCGATTCTAAATCTACCCTTTACGATTCCGTTTTATGGAGCGCACGTAAGTTTATTTACCTTATTGAGTGCAGGCGCAAGTTTAGCATATACGCAGATGAATGCTCAAATGCAGGCTACGTCTAATCCACAGATGAAGATTATGCAATACATTATGCCATTCTTCTTGATCTTCATCTTCAATAGTTTTCCTGCGGCATTGACGTTCTACTTCTTCTTATCAAACTTGATTACCTATGCTCAACAATTTGTGATTAAGAAATTTATTATCAACGAGGATGAATTGCGCAAGGAAATCAAAAATACAGCTCGTAAGCCTAAGAAACAATCAAAATTCCAAAAACGTTTGGAAAAGATGTTGAAGGATCAACAGATGAAACAAGCAAAGAAAAATGGTACAGCAACGCCTCCACAAAACATTGACCCAAGTAATTATGGAAATCGCCAAATGCGGCGAAACTACGAGAAAAACAAGGACAAGCTCGATCCGAATGATCCCACGAAAAAACGAACTCGAAGGAAGTGACGTAGTGCGTGACGGGTGACGGGTGACGGGTGACGGGTGACGGGTGACTAAGATATTCGATATACTGAACAAAACAATAAAAATCTTTAACGGGAAATTAAATCCTCTCGTTAAAGATTTTTTTCGTTTAACACATCTATCACTCACCTCGCCCCTTGTCACCCGCCACAAAAAAAAATATCATCCTACTGTCAAAAATGGATATTCACTTCGTTTCTTTGCAAAAGATGCTGTATTTTAGAATTTGATAGCGGTTACGACTGTTCAAAATAGCCCTGATAGCAGTGGTAGGTCGGTTTTAGATGTAAGGCATTTTAAAAATGCCTTACATCTCCGACCTTTAACGGATAGCAGGCCTGAGCGTCACGACGAAGCACCAGACAGTTCGCTCCTAATAAATAAATAGATTCAATGAAAAACCTTTTATATCTCTTTTTACTCATCACCTTATGTTCCATGTCCTACTTCTTTGTCTACAAGAAGCCGACCACGACGTTTGACAAACAAAAAACAGCCTTTGCCATCACGAATCCAGAGGTTTTGGAGAAAGTCGTCATCACCGATTTTGATGGAAGAATCGCAAAGCTTGAACGCCAAAATAAGGAAGATTGGTCGATTAACAATCGCTATATTACTCGTCCTGATGCAATGAGTATGCTTTTTAAGACGTTGGAGAAAGTACGCACGAACTATCCTGTTCCAAAAAGTGCGGAGGAAAATGTGATGAAAATGCTAAAGGAACGCCCCACAAAGGTCGAATTGTACGATAAAAATGGCTTGGTTAAAACCATCATTATGTCGGGTTATACCAACGACCAAAAAGGGACGTATATGATGTTGGAAGGCAGCGACCAAGCGTATGTCACGCATATTCCAGGCTTTGATGGCTATTTGTCACGACGATTTTTTACCAATATTGAGGAATGGCGAAGTCGGGAAGCGTTCGATTATAAGCCTTTTGACGTCCGCAAAATTCGTATGGAATACCCCAATAAACCAGAAATGTCTTTTGAGCTTACTTTTACACCAAGCGATAAATTTGAAGTAACGTCGCTAAAGACGCCTCCGCTACAAACAGATAATCCGCTTCACCGTATATTTGCGACAGAATTCCTCAATTCTTTTAACAATATCCATGTTGAGGCTTTCAACAATGATTTTAGCTTAAAAGACAGCATTTTGAGAGAAACGCCTATTTGCAAAATCAACATCACTGATTTGGATAACAAAACCAAAGAAATGACAATCTACCCGATGTTTTTGACGGAGCGTAGCAAAAAGATGTTCGATAATCAAGGCAATCCCATGAAATACGATTCTGACCGTTATTATGCTGTTTTGAATGAAGAAAGAGACTTTGCGGTCATCCAAAATCACGTATTTGGCAAATTATTGAGACAATACAGCGATTTTTATATCAAATAGATTTTTGGTAGATTGGGCATTAGTGTATTGGAAAATTAGTCTATTAGGAGCGAAAGGTTTGGTGCTTCGTCGTTATGGAAAGTCCTGCTATCCGTTAATGGATGGCATCTCCAAGATGCCTTGCATTTTTTCACGGACTGTACCGTATTGGAAGGCATCTCCAAGATGCCTTGCATTTCCACATATGAACTGAAAACGGCAGCCAACACAATCATCCAACCACTACTATCAGGGCTATTTTGGATGGACAGGACTTCTAAAGATGGGGAATTGGAGAGTTGGTATATTAGGAATTAGGAAAATACAGCACCAAGAACCAAGAACTACAGCACCAAGAACCACAGCACTACAGCACCAAAAACAAAAAAACCATAAGCCCTTATTTAACCATAATACTGCTGTTTGTTTCAATCGTCAGCCACAGCCAAACTTTATTTATCAATGAGGTACAATCTTCTAATATCAATACTTTAGAAGATGAAGAAGGAGATTATCCAGATTGGATAGAAATCTATAATGCAGGGACAGAAGCCATTGATCTCACCAATTATATGCTTACTGATGATCCTTTAGAACTCAAATGGCGATTTCCTTCGGGCATTGTTGGCGCACAAGATTATTTTATTGTATTTGTATCAGGAAAAAACCGAGCCGAACCCAACTTACACACCTCGTTCAAAATAGCCTCCACAGGCGAACCCATCATTTTGACCGATCCAGATGCGAACATCATAGATACATTTCCCGCCTTTGCCTCCGATAAAAATATCTCTTACGCCCGCATTCCCAATGGCACAACAAACTTTGATTACTGTTATACGCCAACCCCTAATGCTTCAAACAATCATGATTCTTACAACCCACTCAACGTAAGCCATCAATCTGCTATTTACGATGAAGCGATTGACGTAGAAATTTTTACCTCCAAAACGGACAATACGATTCATTATACATTAGATGGTTCTGTTCCCACAGTTCATTCGCCCGTCTATACGGAAAAACTGCCTTTCACCCAAGACAATCACCCTACAATTAAATTATCTAACATTCCGACAACCCCCTTAGAAGGGCCAGATTATTGGGAGGATTTTAAGTGGAAACCGCCTTTACTTCCTTTGCCACAAACCCACACTTTACGGTATCAAAGTTTTCAAGACAGTATTCCCAACAGTCCTATTTATACACAAACTTATCTTATAGAGGAAACCCTTGAAAATCCCTTTGATTTCTGCATTATCTCCCTAACTACAGATTCCGTTCACTTATTTAGCGATACATCGGGAATTTATGTACCTGGCAATACTTTTTACAATGCCAATAATCCGTGGAATGTTTATTGGCCAAGAGGTAATTATTACGGTATTGGGGGAGATTGGGAACGACCTGCGCATATAGATTTTTTTGAGGAAGATGGACAGTTGGCTTTTAGTCAAGGCATTGGCATGCGTATCAAAGGATTTGGCAGTGCTGCCTTACCCCAAAAAAGCTTAAATCTCTTTGCAAGGCGAGCCTATGGCAAAAAAGATATTGACTATCCTATTTTTGGAAACGATGGATTGAATAAATACAAAAGAATCTCCTTGAGAAATTCGGGCAATGATTTTATACAGACTCACTTTCGAGATGCCTTATTACACGATTTACTAAAAAACTTGGACTTAGAAACCCAACGATTCCGTCCTGCTGTCACCTTTGTAAATGGCGAATATTGGGGTATTTACAATATTCGGGAACGATATACCCGACACTATTTTGAAGGCTATTTTGGCATCGAACAATACGACTTAGACCTATTAGAAAATAGATTAGTGATTGAAGAAGGTGGTAGTATGGCTTTTCAAGCAATTCATGACTATATCGAACTATACGACTTGTCTGACAACGACCATTATCAATTTATCGCCAATCAATTGGATATTGACAACTGCATTGACTATCATATTGCTGAAATATTCTTTGGGAATTATGACTGGCCTGGCAATAATATTGGGATGTGGCGACAGCGTAGTGCAAATGGCAAATGGCGTTGGGTCGTCTTTGATTTGGACTTAGCCTTTGGCTTTTTGAAAGAAAACAATCTCGGTTATGAAGCTAATAATTTATTGATTGCGACTGAAGAAGGAAGCACTTCGTGGCCCAATGTTGATTGGTCTACCTTCCTATTCCGAAATCTATTGAAAAATGAGTCTTTCAAAAATCAATTTTTAGACCGTTTTGCCTTCCACCTCAACAATACCTTTCACGTTGATACTTTATTGAATAGAATCAATCATTTTCAAGGATTGTATGAGCAAGAAATGCCTTTGCAAATTCAACGGTGGCGTTATCCCCAAAATATGGAATCGTGGAATAGTGAAATCAATGTAATGCGGGTATTTGCACAAAAAAGACACTGTTTTGTCAAAGCTCAGTTAATTAACTTCTTCGATTTAGAGGATTTCCCTTATCAATGTGAATCGTCAGAAGCACCACTTACCGACTTTAATATTTATCCGAATCCTGCACAACAGATGGCGCATCTTGTGGTGGAAGCTCCTGCTGATTTAACAACACCTATCCTATTGTACAATACAACAGGGAAAATTGTGTTACAATTAAACAAAAACCTACAACAGGGCATTAATATTATTGATATAGCGATTGAACAGTTGCCTCAAGGCGTCTATTTTGTCGATATACCTCTGTTAGTGAACCCAACCTTGAAATTAGTCGTTAATTAGTTTGTGTGGTTGATAATCTTTTTACTACAAAAACCACGTAAACCATCCACTACAAAAACTAAAAAAATCGTCCAAGCCATCCAAAATAGCCCCGATGGTAGCGTTATACCAATGATTGGCCAGAGGTTTTGCGGTGGCTTGGTGTAGTAGCGGACAGCGGGACCCTGCGTCACGACAAAGGGATTGACCTTTCGCTCCTTTTTAGTATATCAAAAAACCAGTAAATTAGTTGATTAGTCTCTACAAAAACGACTTAAACTACAAAAACGACTTAAACCACAAAAACCAAATACACACAATTGGATAAAATAGCCTATTTTTGCAGCCGATATGAAAAATTATAGAAACTTTTGCATTATTGCACATATAGATCACGGAAAAAGCACTTTAGCTGACCGTCTTTTAGAATTAACACAAGGTGTCTCTGACCGAGAGATGCAAGCCCAGACCTTAGATGATATGGACTTGGAACGAGAAAGAGGTATTACCATCAAGAGTCATGCGATTCAGATGGATTATACATCTAAAGATGGAAAGGAGTATGTTTTTAACTTGATAGATACGCCTGGACACGTTGATTTCTCGTATGAGGTATCTCGTTCTATTGGCGCATGTGAGGGCGCATTGTTGTTGGTAGATGCCACACAAGGAATCCAAGCACAGACAATCTCAAACCTTTATTTAGCCTTAGAGCAAGACCTCGAAATCATTCCGATTATCAATAAAATTGATATGGACGGTGCTATGATTGAAGAAGTTGCGGATCAAATTATTGATTTGATTGGCGTAACTCGTGAGGAAATTATGGAAGCAAGTGGTAAAACGGGCTTGGGTGTTCCTGAGATTTTGGAAGCCGTTGTAGAGCGTATTCCTGCGCCTGAAGGCGATCCTGAAGCACCCTTACAAGCTTTGATTTTTGACTCTATGTTCAATTCTTATAGAGGTGTTATCGCTTACTTTAGGATTTTTAACGGACAAATACGCAAGAATGATAAGATTCGCTTTGTTAATACAGGACAAGACTATTCTGTGGATGAGACAGGGGTTTTGCGGATGGATTTAGATCCTCAAAAAATGCTTAGTGCAGGAGATGTAGGTTATGTAATTACAGGGATTAAGGAAGTCGGTAAAATTAAGGTGGGAGATACCATCACCCTTACCAACAATCAATGTGAAAAAGCAATTGATGGGTTTGAGGACGTAAAACCAATGGTTTTTGCTGGATTATATCCTATTGATTCAGATGATTTTGAGGATTTAAGAGATTCCTTAGCAAAACTTCAATTAAACGATGCTTCCTTGACGTATGAACCAGAAACCTCTTTGGCCTTAGGTTTTGGATTCCGTTGTGGATTCTTGGGGATGTTGCACTTAGAAATCATTCAAGAGCGATTGGATCGAGAGTTTGATATGGCGGTAATTACCACCGTTCCGCAAGTATCCTACAATTGTTATACAACGAAAGGGGAAATGTTGGTGATTCATACACCTTCTGATTTGCCTGATCCATCCTATATAGAGCGTCTCGAAGAACCTTACATTAAGGCACAAATTATCAGCAAGCCAGAATATATTGGTAACATTATGAATTTGTGTATTGAGAAACGAGGCACACTAAAAAATCAAGTTTATTTATCAGAAAGTCGCTTAGAATTGAGTTTTGAGATTCCGTTATCAGAGATTGTTTTTGATTTTTATGATCGTTTGAAATCCATCTCAAGAGGATATGCTTCTTTTGATTACCACATCATTGATTTCAGACCTGGAAAATTAGTCAAAATGGACATCTTACTCAATGGCGAAAAAGTCGATGCATTGTCTGCCATGATTCACAAGGACAAGGCGTTCAATTTCGGTAAAAAGATGTGTAAAAAGCTCAAGGAACTGATAGATCGTCAACAGTTTGTTATTGCGATTCAAGCGGCAGTTGGTGCTAAAATTGTGGCTCGTGAGACGATTAGTGCCTTCCGTAAAGATGTAACCTCAAAATGTTATGGTGGGGATATTTCACGTAAGCGTAAGTTGTTGGAGAAGCAAAAGAAGGGAAAGAA
>Ga0209186_1001677_pt1 | contig 16165 bp, 26 predicted proteins | sample SidtaG_FD_187426 | JGI IMG/M metagenome (GOLD analysis project Ga0209186, IMG submission 187426) | Marine algal microbial communities from Sidmouth, United Kingdom - Sidmouth_Male2 metaG (SPAdes) (version 2) | ecosystem: Host-associated > Algae > Red algae > Unclassified | place: Sidmouth...
AAGAGAGACGAAATAGTAACCCCAGGTCCGAATAGGGGGGGCTACTTAGGGAAGGACAGCCGTCCCATAGCCCGCAATCCGAAGTACGGAGAGGCGGGTGCAAGTCCCGTCAGGGGCATAATTACGGGACTTAGCCCCTGCCAATTGCAACAAGGGGGTCTCCCGATGTGCCGCGGCCGGCGCTGGCGTCCCTAGCCAGGAAGTGGGCCTCTCCGGCGACGAGGAATCCCCTGCGGCCATGAACGTTCTGATGACCATCTGCCCTGGCTTTTTGCGCAGCCGCATGGGTGCGACTGCGGCCAGCGGGGCACCCGGTGCTGGCCAAACGAGCCGACTTCCCGTGATGCTGCATAACATCTTCCTCCCTCCGTCACTATGGGAGTGCATGCGACCGCTCAGCTGCATCAAGCTCGCAAGGTGGGCTCATCCGCCCGCGTCGCCAAGAAATACCCGTGCTGTGCGCCTGTTCTAAAGCTCACAGCGCACGTAGTAGGCCTGAAGAGTTTGCAATGCACACTCAGGGGAAAGACGAGAACGCGTGCCACTGCTGGCGTATGCCACCTGGCGCAAAGTTGACGTCACGCTGGAGACCGGGCACAACCGCAGCCGCACGCCAGAAGACAGCCGCGCCAGCAGCTGTCATGAACGTGGCTCGACCCCAATGTGATCTAGTCTGCATTTTCCCGGCGATAGCCGCTGCTATGCCTATCCCGCACAATTGGTGCCCACGCATCATGGAATTGAGCACCTTGCTCTTGGGCATGCGACGAAAACACTGTGCGCACGCCTCATAGCGTCGAGCACCTTGCTTGTGGACTAGCGACGGAGCAGTAAGACGCCGCGCCCGGAAAGAGAAACGAAGAAGGTGGCACGGAACTGCACCGAAAACACTTGGTGGCCTGATGCCGCCAGAGCGCACTCGAAAAAAAGTACTTCATTTTTCTCAGGCACGCCCCAATCACGCCCCTACATGCGTGCGCGTGCAGGGCGTACAGTCAATCCTCGACGATGGCCCATCCCTATGGCGCGAATTGAACCTGCCAGCACTATTGCCACGGCCAGTTTAGTAGGCTAAATCGTCAACAATCGTGGCCAGAAGCTGCCCTCCTGATGCGGTCAATGCAGGTCGATCTCTGAAATAGTGCTCACAGCCTTGCGCGACCTGAGAATGTGCCTTGATCGCCTCTGTGGTGGCGATCGGCGGTCGACTCGATAAAGGCCCACCTGGGCCTTTATTGTAGATGCGCCAAAAAGTGGACATGACATGATCAGGTGTGAGCACAGGAAGAGCACAGGAGAGGCGCATCAGTCCCAGTCGAGGTCGGTTTGGTCTTGCCAGAAACGAATGGTCCTGTGATAACGACATGAAAGTCCACAAGAATGCATCCTGGTGCAATGTGATTGGCTCAAATGAATCGAGCTCCAAATAGGCTACGTCGCTCACAAATATTTCTTCAGACTTTTGATGTCAAGCACGAATAGGAACCGACGCCGCCCCTCTCAACAGCCTGCGACTGGAGACCAAGCTAGACAGGTACCCGAAAGCCGCTTCATCGCGCTGCTCTGGGACAGTCCGCGAACTGGTGCCGACTTCTGTGGCTGTCCGCAGCGCTCGTCAAAGAAGGTGCAACTGTGACTGCGGTCGTTGTCGCGAGATCTGTGCAGTGAGGCTTGAGAGAAGCCATCCATCATGACCTGATTGGGACACGAACTGGACGAACCGCGCCCGAATGCTTTCTGCGTCCCGCGCCCGGGAGGGAGGACCAGCTTCTGCGAATTGCGCGGACAAGACAGGCGAGTGGTTGCCCACCTCCTTCTCTGCATCAGCACATGACGCGATCAGCGAGTCGACTAAGAACAGTTAGCCGACCCACATCGCGTAAAAAGCCAGGCACACAAGACACCTTTCTTGGATGCCTTCAAAGAATCTCCGATTGCAGCCTTGTGATTGGTTGGATGAGAACGAAAAATGCTGTGAACTCGCCAGTCGAACCATCAGGAAATTTTCCTGATGTATGCTGGCCATCAATGTCGATGACCGACATTCTTGTTCACGTGCTGCGATCCAAAGTTGTGTGCCGCTGGCCCTATCCCGTTGGCAACGCGCTCAACACGCATGTCCAAGTTTTAAAAGGCCCGGATTCAAGAGCGGTGAGATGGATGCGAACCATCTGGTCCGCTCACGCAAAGAGCCCACGTCAGTCAAAGTTTTCCAGTCAAGCCCACCTGGCCCCAAACGCCACGATCGCACGATTCAGACAGCTGACCCCACCTCCTCTCAGACACCGCACACGCCTCTGTTCACGCCGTCCACGTCCGTTGCACGCCCGGTCCTCACCATCTGCCCCCAGACGCCACGAACGCAGCAATCTGACAGCTGGTCCCATCCCCTCACAGACACCGCACACTCCGCTTCTGAGGCCGCCCATCTACGTTGCACGCCTGATCCACCCCACCTGCCCCCAGACGCCACGATCTCAGTATTCTGGCAGCTGGGCCCACCCCCTCACAGACACCGCACACTCCGCTTTTCAAGCCCACCATCTACGTCGCACGCCTGGTCCACCCCACCTGTCCCCAGACGCCACGATCGCAGCATTCGGGCAGCTGGCCCCACCCGCTCACACACTCCGCGCACATTGCTTGTCACGCCGCCCACCTTCATTGCAAACCTCGGCCACCCCACCTGCCCCCAGACTCTCCGATCGCAGCATTCTGACAGCTGGCCGCACCCCCTCACTCACACCGCAAACGCTGCTTTTGACGCCGCCCACCTACGTTGCACGCCTGGTTGAGATCGAGGGTTCTCGACCGCTGAGCACGTCCCCACAATTCAGAGTTTGGTCGTCGGGTCCTGCAACACAATCCTTCTTTGGTGTGCTGCGTCCTGCATATTCACAATGTAATCCGAAATTCGCTTTCGATGGAAGTGCCACAGCTTCTCCTGATCTGATTGGTGGATGCTACTCAACTGCTCGGCTTCCTGCCATGGGGCCTGCTTTTCGGAAAACACCTATCACATAGCGAGCAGACTAACAAATGAGCCAGGACCTTTGAAAGGTGGTAGCACCGTCGTTCCGCGGGTCTTTCCGGGCAGACTCCGAATACGGCGTGGATGCCGAGTGTCCGACAAGGGGCCGCGTCCAGTGCGAGACACGGCGCCACCCCCATTTTTCCTGGACCACGCTCCTCTCTCCCAGGGCTGAAATCCAGGCCCTGACCAGCCGTCCCCCTCCCATCCAGAACAGGTCGCCGGCGCGCATTTTCGGGCCGGCCAGGTCGTCTGGCACCATACGATGCGATCGAGTGTTTCGCACTGCTGCGTCCACCCCATTCACGACGCTCCACGTCGGCCAGTTGACAGAGGTCCGCGCTCCAGCAGCATGGATGGCGGTTGTCCTCTGCGACCCACGCCCCCCCGACTCCAGGGAGCCCGCAACAGTCATTTTCCCTTCGCACCATCCCACCTGGCTCCAGAGACTGCGATGGCAGGATTCAGACAGCTGACCACTGCCTCTCAGCGTTCTGGATTGTCTTTCGCATTGCTCCCTCTCATCGACGTGCCTCCCAGCACCCTCGGCACCTTCTTTGCACCGCGCGTCGGCGGCGTGAGATGGCTGGACCTTTTTGGTGGCTGGGGGCGCTGAGCGGCGGGAAGCGTGAAGGGCATCGCCCGGGCGTGCAGCACACTGCCACGGGCTCGGGGAAACTCTGAGTATGCGCGCGTTGTGGCGTTTTTCGGCGAGATTGTCGCGAGTACTGGTGCCCGGCGAGGTGGAAGATGCCAAAAGCGGGCGGCGCTGCGCGAGATGGTCTCTCAAATTATTCCTTTTATGTTTCCCCTCTATGTTCGTTGGCAGGTCATCCGTAACCGCAAGCGGGGCCCGCGGTGGGACTCCATGGTGATGCATGCGGACTGCAGTTTGGCTGCGGCCCGAGAGTGGTGGGTAAACTTTCAGCACCACGGGTCGCCTTGGGGGGACGATTCCATCCAGAACAGGCACGCGGACGCTGCTCGCTTCAACGCCCCGTTTCTGCGTGACTTGGATGGCCTCATTCGAGAGCATCCTTAGATCATTTTACGGGAGCTGTCGTCCATATTCAAGCGGTTGGACTTGCTTCCCGATTGGGACGAACGCCGGCCGACACGTTCGTCATCCCTGGTAGAAACTTTGCGTTTGATTGGCTTCTCTGTCATTAAAGTAGAACGACTGGCCAGCGAGCGCAGCCTGGCGCTGGTTGTCTCCCACTGTCGACTGTAACGACACATTCCGGACAGAAGCATCGTCGTCGCCAACGAAACGCACATTCACGGAGAAGCCATGATCCGACCTCGGGGCCGCTCCTTGGTCGGCCAGCCACTAGAGGCCTTGGCGCCCGATCCCCGCCCCCGCCAACGCTTCTCTTGAAGTGTCGCTATCTCCCAAAACAGAGGGATTTTGGAGCTGACTGGCAACGAGGTGCCGCCGGCGCAGTGCGGTGACGATTCGATCGCCTTTTGCACAAGCTTGGCGGGGCGCATGAACGGGTACGTGCCATGCGATTAGTGGGAAGACCAACCGCCGGATTGTGTGCTTCTTTACGAAAATCTCTCGATGCACAACCCTGTCGCCGTCGAGATCCTGACGTTGAACGGTGCGCTTCTGCTTCACCTGCCACCCTACTCTCCCAACTTGTCTTCGATTGAGCCTACCTTTGCGGATTACAAACTCAACGTCCGGGACCTGACATATCACAACCCCGAGTTACCAGACCGGTTGACATAAGTGCTTTCATTTGCATCCATTCCCCTCGCCACCATCCAGGGGCATTATCGAGAGGCTCGGCGTGAGCTGTGGCGGCACTTGCCGGAGTTGACGGGACCTGGGCGTCCCTTGCAGGGCGCTCTGCCACCGCTCCCGATTGAGTTGGCGCCGCCGCAGCCGTGACGGTCAAGTCGAGTGGAGTTCGGGGGGAGAGGGGATGAGGGGAGTTCTGCGTGGTGTATTTCTTTCCCCAATCAAACTGTGCTGATGTATCCTCCTCTTTCATTTGCATCTTCCGAGCCGACGCATATCTCAGGAGCTTGTAGCACGACAGTCAAGCAAGTGTGTTAGGTGCCGACGCTGGGGCGATGGGAGAAACCAGATATTGCCGTAGGGCGGTGGCTCAGACAAACTGAAGATGCGGCTGCCAACAGCTGTGAGTCAACGCAACTTGGAGTGGCACAGTGACTAGAGCTCCCATCTTAGTCCACCGTCATTTGTGGAAAGCCCACAAAACGCGGACAGAGTAAACCACACACAACAAGTTCGTCGTCCATCGTCTCGTTCGCTCCGTTGCGAGGTCGCTCGGACGGTACGCCTCGACTGCGACCCCCACTCGAGATCCTCCACGCCGGCAATCAGGCAGTCAAATAGAGCAAACCAGTTTATTGTGCACACAAACATAAAGAGCCAAAAGTAGACGACACAGCCACAGGAGGAAAAGCAAGCCGCCAAGTCTCACAGGCTAGCGCACCGACTGCAGCCAATCGCGGAAGCTGGCCTGGTGGGAGGCCAATGTCTTATCCTCCTTAGCAAAAGAGGATAAAAGGTGCTCCACAAGTGTGTCAACTCCAGCCGTGCCGGAAACAGAAGAGCCGCGCACGCCGTACGCGGTTGCGCCCTCAGCCACCTTATTAAGAAAGGCCTCTCTCTCATCCCCAGTCTCGTCCCCGTAAATATGGTGGGTTAGCACGGCCGCCACCTGCGCGGGGGTCATCTTTAAGGACCCTACCCTCCGCGCAGGCTGGTCTGCGGGACTTGCGGAGACCTCAACAACCTCTTCCTGGTCCGACGCACCGGAGCCGGGCGCGTTCCAATCATCGCTGAGACCCAGAGGGGATGGAAAATTGCAAACACACCAAGAACAGACCACGGGTCTTAGTGAGGCGCACGGCCGCTGCAAGTACATTTAAAGGAAGTATCGTGGTCGCAAGCGTGATCAAGAGGCACCGAAGTCCAACAAAACCCAGACATGGCTCCCTAGTGGACCAAAGAAGTGAAGACAAAGCAACTGAAGAAGACACGCAAGCAGTCGGAAAAGCGAAACGTACAGGCGAATGGATCCTGAGAATGTCCTCAGCGCTCGCGCCGAGTCGCGCAGACGATCCGCAACGTGCTTTTCAGCCGCGGCCCGACGCTCGCTCAGGATCGCCAGAGCGTTCACTGGTGCATCGTCGGTGGTCACCCCGCTGGGCCCGCTAAGCGTCTCCGTGAGGGCCCCAGCGACAGTGATGGCGGTCGCGCTCAGGACAGCGTCGGAACACCTCGCCTGCTGACGCGTACCGTCCACGTTGATTGGTGAAACCGCCGCCGCGTCGGAGCCGACAGCCACGAGTGTTTCCACAGCCGCTGAAACAGGATTGGCCGCCCCAACGAAGTTGGCCACAAGCGACCTCCGTCTTTCCGTCTGAGCCTGGCGGGCATCGTCCGCCCTCTGGCAGATTTCCAGAGCTTGTCGTCGCTGCGACTCAAACAGCGCCTGGCCCGACCGGCTGCAAACATAGAACTGGGCGGACAGCTTCTTCTTGTTTCGTTTCTTGAAGATGACGCCGTTCTGTGTGATCTCGCGCTGGAAGAGGAGGGGGCTGAGCGCAATCGTGAGGGGCATGTGACCGGGATTCAGACACTTTGTGCACTTAGGAAGCGCAAACAGAAAACGCAACGTGCGGCGAACGAGCAAAGTGAAGCAACAGGTGCGGAGCGTGCGTTTCAGCTCGTGTCTTCATTCGAGCATCATGGATGATGTGCCATAACCCAAAACAAAGGAGCTGAAGACTGCCACAGGCTGCTCACGGCAAGATAAGCGCAGTACTCACGGATCTCTGCATGAACACTTCAGAGCGCTGCAGGTCGCTCCCTTGTAAAACTCGCGCCCTTTCGGCAGAGCGGCATTACAATGCAAGATATCAACCACCATTGTGCAGTTCGGAAAGTACTGGTTCTTTCCATGCTCTGTCGTCTTTTCGTAGTCACATGCCCCGCACGTCGGATTAGCCCGTCCGTGGCGGTCAGCAACTACCTCCTGGGGGGGGAGATTAAGCGGGGAGCGGGTGAGATCTCGCTCGGCTGGGGAACCTGCAAGTTGCACAGTAGTCCATGTCACCAACCACACTTCCAACAACACAACAGATCAGCGCTCTCCTTCAGAAGTCGTGTCGCAAGGGGCTCTTCGCTGAGCACAATGCGAATAACGCAAACAGACACATTGTAAAGCACGACCCAGGCGCAAAACGAAGCGATCATATCCAGCATACCTGCGGTTCCATCACTCGATGTCCCGGAGGCCGCAGCGACGGTGGTGGCCGCCGCTGCCGCTGGGCCGCCGGCCATCTAATGCGGCCTGTGAGATATGCGGGCCCTTGTTCAGAGGTGGGTGTGCCACAGCGCGAAGAGGACGGGCGTCACGACGGTGGCAACGAACAGCAGCTGGCTGTGGCCAACGATGAGAGCAGTCCCAGTGCGGGGCGCCCCAAATGGAGAGAGTTGAATGCCGTCCGAGCGCGGGGAACGGACGGCGAGCGTTAAATTCAGAACCCGGGGCGCGGTGTTTCGAATGGCCGTCTTCTTTTATTCGCACTCACCAACGATGGTAGACAGCTTTCAAAGTTAGAGAGTACGATTCACCGTGATGGCATGACCAGTACATCTAAGAATTGTGACGACCAGTAAATACAGGGCCTTCGATCAAGCTGCACTCTGGATCGTCCAAAACTGGCATGCTTTCAGTGGGGTCACCTGTTCTGAACATGTCCAGCTTTTTGCGCAAGGACAATAGCAGGCGTGACAAGGTCGGGGATGGACTGTATCACGCCCAAAGCACGTCAAATTGCACACCTCATGTGTACTCTCGTGCACGCCCAAGGCACTTTCTGCACAACCCTATCTCCCACAGAGCCATCCAGAGGCCCTCAGCAGGAAAATTTACCTCAAAGCACAGTCACAGCACAGTCACAGCATGCTGTGCCTTGCAATGAACTTTTCCCCGATCCGATCATTCTTTGGAGACGCGCAATAGTTTGGTGCAGGATCCGTACCGCTGGGCTTGCTCTAAGAGCACGCACAGCGGTGCGCATCCTGCACAAAGCTATTGTGCAGCGCCAAATTAGGGTGCGGAAGGGTGCGCAGCGGTCAGATTTATAGTGCACGATCCGCACCAAGTGTTGGGATGGTGTCGATCCGACACCATATTCCGGTGGTTTGGTGTCAGATGTGCACCATCCCAAAACTTGGTGCAGCGTATGGGGGAAACCCGCGATCGGAAAGAGTCAGGCCATTCAAATGCGACCAAATGTATTGCATGATTTTGTGCCACGACGCTCGCAATCCCGAGCTGAGCGCTCCGCGCGTGCCAAGTTTCAAAACAGCTCTCTGCCACACCATCTTTGAGTGCCACGATGTTGATCCAACATGCCTTTCCAGGCCGCCAGGGCGGGGCATGGAAAAGGCAAGAAAGGGTGTTGCGCCGTTCACATCATCACCTCGCACCGCGAGAAAAGACACCGATCGCCGCCGCGGCCACCACCGGAGACAGAATCACCTGCCCACAACGCAGCCGGCCCAGAACCGTCGTCAACAGCACGTCTGATTTTTGCCTGATTACAGCCGCTTGGTGCGCCGTGTTCCTGTTTGAAGGAACAGATTTCCTGTGCAAAGAACAGATCGACCCCCCTTGACAGGCTCTCAGAGCCCATCCCATGCGAGGTCCTTACATACTTGTGTTTGTGAGCACACGAATCATGCCTCACTCCACCCATAGCGCCTGCTAAGAGAGGGACAGATGCTTCTCCGTCTCTCTTTCTTCAGAAGGGTGAAGTGCATACGTCTCATGCTGTGTCCATCTCTTTACGAGTGGAGATGCATCTATCCTGGCGAACAGATGAATTTGGCGCCCTTTCTGGGAACAATCAGCCTTGATAGAGCCCTAGGGCGGATGGCAGACTTTCTGTTCGCCCCAAAGCACGCAAAAGCAGACGTACTTCTAACGACGGTTGTGGGCCCGTTGCACACGACGATGATGAAGAAGAAGTGCCTCAAAGCAGCTGAGCCGGCGCGTTGGGATCCATGACCACGACAAATAGGGTGTCGTGGAAAGGGGGCATTAGGGGTCGTAGGGTTTGCGAGGCATGCGACGTCGTGGTCTGCTCCCAGAGACGGCGGCGTGGACATCGCCACGCTGTGCCGCGCAGACAACAGATGGAAACATGACATACCATTGGATGGAAGGTGCACAATAAATGTGGCGCCGTACGATAGAATCCTCCTTGTATTTGAGGTCGGTCGAGCCGAGATACAGGGCTTTGAAGATTGTGCATCCAAAAGTCGTTTGAGGCGACGTTCCCCCAGCGACCAATAGGGGGGCGTGCATTGCGCCTGTCAACAGAGCGGCCTCGTCCGGGCCCCACGCCAGTGAGCGCGTGCCGCTCCACCTCGCCATCGAGCGCATGGGGCAGCCACGTCTCGTCGGACACGCCGCCGTGTCCGGCGACGGCTGCCTGTCTGGTGGATGGTGATACCTCCTCTCTCCACCACCGACTTTTCACGTTCCACCATCGAGCGACACGCGACGAGCCGTCCGGGACAGGTACGACGAGTGAATGGCCTCGGGTCCGGCACTGGGGCCTGGCCGCTGTCCCCTGCCTCACTGCTCGGTGAGCAGTAGGCAGTCTCCTCGGTCGAGACTCCGCTTTAGGTGCCTCGTGTTGTAGAGTTGGGGCAGTGATGGCCTCCTGGCGCGCACCGCCGGCTCTGTGATCGTGGTGGTACTGTACTTTGGGACTCGGGGAGTGCGTGCTGTGCTGACGCCTGTCAGCGTCCCGTTGTATGCCTCAGGGCTCCTGCCGGCCGTTTCGTGTTGGTGGTCTGGCGCTCTGACATATGAGTTTCGCTTCGTGCTGGCTGTGCATGCGTGGATGGCAGCTCTAGCTGCACCTGCAGACGTCGGGGACGTCTCAGCACCTTTCCCGCCGGCCTCTATGTGTCGGTGCCGCACGCCTGTCGGCCAGTTTCGCTCTTCGCACTGGCATCAGCCCAGCCCGCTGCACGCACGATGCGCGCCGCGTGACTCTCAGGTGGGTGGCGCCCACCTGCCATCTTTCAGCTGGTTTCCGTCTATGAGACGCTTTCCGGGTACGTGTGGATGCGTGCTTCATGCGGGGTGCCCCTGCGTAGTTCACAAGGGGCACAACGCGCTGCCCACAGCCAACATCTCCGTAGGACCATTCCAACTCACCCTTGCTCTCTCTGTCCCTATCGTCAGCGGCATTGGTTTTCCTGCTTTCTGATGCCCACCCATGGCGTCCCTTCGGGAATGGATGACGACCAACCGGTTTTTTTAGTACCTGGTCGCCTTCGAAGAGGATCTGGGGGTGCAGACGCTGTCGGACTTAGCATTCGTCACCCCCGGCGACCTCGAACATTTCGGCGTTATGCCTGTGCAGCGCAGGCGGTTCGAGCTGCTGCTCTCCACCCCTGTTCCTCCGGCGCTTCTTCTCGCACCGGTGACGGCCCCGGCAGCGGCCCCGGGGACGCAACCCGATCTCCCTGCCGCACTCGCTACCGCCCATCGAAGCGTGGCATTAAATGAGATGACAATCATGCGCGCTGGCGCAGCCGGGTCGAGCGGGCAGACCTCGGCCGACGTGCTGCTGGACGACGAAGGTGGCTGCGCGAATCGGTCCGTCCGCAACGCCGGGTCACCTTCAAGGAACCGTCGTCGGACGAGTGGTCAAGAGAACCTCGACCTCACCGACGGCAGCGCCACTGACTCCGACTTCCAGCTCGAGGACGAGAGCAGCGGCAGCGACTCTGCCGGAATCGAATCTACCAGGCGGGTGACGAAGCGGCGCAAGTATGTGCAGGGGCCGGCTCGCCGCCACCACGACGAGAAGGTGTTGGCGGAGGGGAGAGCGCGGCCGCATCATCCCGACAGGTACGGCAACGGCACGGCGCGCTGTCCTTCCGAGGCGGGTTCATCGGTGGGTGCCAGCCGCATGTCCATCGACGAGAACGGCCGCTGCAACTGCCGATCCGTTTTGGTGTCTCTTTCAGACCTGCTGGCGCCGGCTCGGCGGACTGTACGAGAGCGCCGAAGAGCTGAGATCTCTGGTGACTGCAAGGGCTCCCATATGGTGTACAACTACGCGCGCTTGGGGACGCTCATCCTGGACCTGCTGTACGACGGGCGAGGGAATTTGGTCGTGCACGGGAGATGTGCGCGCCAGTTCATCGGTGTCTCACACTCCTGGCTCGCCCAGCGCCACAAGCAGGCCGTCCATGCGGCCAAGACGCCGGTCGTCTTCATTTCCAAGTCTGAGATTGCCTCCAGCCCAAACTCAGTGGGCCTGATCAAGCGCATCATCCGACCCGATACCTGCCTGCTCTCCGTGTTGCAGATATACTGTAGCAGCTCCGACGACGCACGCTTCAAACTTGTGGCCATCTACTCCGATCACGCTCTCTGGGGCGACCGTCAAATCGGAGGAAATCGACGGAGCGGGAGCTGTTTGTGAGCTTTGTGCGGTCCCACAGAACACCGATGGGTAGGACACCCGACAAGAACGGACGTTACCATGGGGCAGCCTACTACTTAGACTCCAAGTGGAAGGTGATGCGGATGGCATCCGACAAGGAGAGAGGCGACTCTACCCGGAACTCTTTCCCGGAGGGCTGTATGGAGGCGCTCACGGTGTCCGGGCACGCCAAGGTCAACGGGGAGGTACCGGTACGCTGGCTCAAAGAATACTGTGGGTCCACCCTCCGCGTCGACGGCCGGCAAGTACCTTCGGAGGAGCGCACGACCCTGTACCCCCACAAGACCAACGCGGGCTCAACATGTGAGTGTCTGCGCGCCGACCTGCGCCCCGCACGGAAAGTATTGAAGCGGCATGAGCAGCAGAGCGACCAGGGCTCCCTTAACAGGCAGCAGGCACCCGCCGAAGTGAAGCAAACAATTGCTGACCTGCAGGCGGCGCACGAGGCGCACGAGGAGGAGGCCGCTTGCGCGGTCCAGCACCACCGCAGATGCGTGGCGGAAGCGGCGCAGCGATACAGACACCTGTCGGTGCTGTTCCACGAGCTGTTTACTATCAACGAGACGGTCACGGAGCGTCCTGTATATGTGGACGACGACAAGCTGGAGGCGCTCGTGCGCGCCGCCAGTCACGATGAGTTTGACGTCTCGTCTGACTACCAGCAAGACAAGTCCGAACCTGTGTGGAACAAGTCACCGCAACCTGTACCAACTTACTTCATGTCGGGCCACACCCACCACGTCCACATCTTTTGTGCGGAGAGCTGCGGGTCCGCCAACGGACGCCCGCGTGTCTCCCGCAACAACATGTACACGCGTAGCGAGATGGTGTGTAAGGGATCGCCCTTACTGATTCGTACTTACTCCGTGTATTTGTCTAGGCGGCGGATTGAAGTCCATGGATCCTCGAGACCCTTCCAATGACCTTCCACCGGGAATCCTTGAGAGGCTTCCACGTGCCAGACGATACGTGACAGGACACGTGGCGAATATTGCTTACAGTGTAAGGAGGACCCTTCCAGAAGTGCCATTACGGCATTCTGATGGAAGGTAGGAAAGAGCCGTAGCATGCCGGGAACCAGTAGTAGCATTAACCGTGCCTCTAATATCATTTGGAGTGCTGGAGGGCAAGGCACGGTTTGCCACGCCCCCCATATGGCCTCCGTGGGAGGGGGGTGGGTGTGCACCTCTCTTTTTCGGGCATTTGGTGCCGCAACTAAGAGGGATTACGCCAAGGGCTCTGTGAGCGACCCGAGGGGGGCACCGATAGGTATATAAGCGATGCATGCGATCAACCAAGGGGGGAGAAAGGGGAGAACTATCGATTCATCGACTCATCGACTACTATCGATCACCATTGACAACCATACACCATCGACACCACTGAACCCGAGAACCTGAGAACAACCGTTGTAAACCTCATCTTCTTCACACCCGTCTTCTTCGCGGAAGTCTTCATCGCGAGCACGCGTTGCCCGCGACCGACTGATACCGAGTACGTTAACCGGCGCTTGAGGACGTGTGACTAGGGTGGGAGTAGGGTAGCGTGAGGTGAACCGAGCGCGCACGAGTGTGCGGTCGTTTACGGCGCTTCTCCGCGCTTCACCTTACATGGTGGGCGGGGCCAAGTCATCGGATGACACGATGTCGACGCTTTGCGACTTGCTGCTGGGCTCGATGACCATCGGCGTGGATGATCCCCCGGTTCACCGGACGGGATAAGGTCCCGAGGAGTAGCTTTTCTCATTGCTTGGCGCGGTCGCCTCCTCCCCCTGTGCATTTTGTGGTGCTTTATCTGTTGGGCGACGGCTTTGATCAAGTGTTGTGTTCTTGTTGTTGTCGTCCCGGCAACTCAATCGGCGCTACAGAAAGAACAAATTTACTCATACAGATCATCCCTCGACTTGACCATGAGCCTGGCGTGCCGCATCAGCGTGACAGGCTCCCGCTGCAGGCCGTCCTCTCGTGCCATCCTTGCCGCAATGATCGCCCAGTCCTTGAGCGGGCGCGGCAGCTGTCCGCTGCACGGGGCACAAAGAAGCAGGTCGGCGAGCGCCTTTGCGTTCTGGATCTTTACCCATCGCATCTTCTTTGAGCGCACCGCAGCGGTGCGGCTGTCTGCACCACCGCCGCCGTCGTCGCCGGTGGCCCCCGTCACTGCAATCGCCACACCCGCCTTGGTGGACTGCTCCGTGGCGGCGAGAAATAGGGACGTTTGCTTCCACACGGCGCGCGCCATGCCGCTCACGCCGGTGTTGGGGACGGCGTAGTCGTCGGGTACGAATCTACGGGGCACGTACTTCTCGTACATCTTGGCAATAGACTCGGCCTTTGCCCCATAGGGATTCTTTATCTGCTCTGAACCGCACGGCGAGATGTTGTTGATTGCCGCGTTGACTTTCTCACCCGACGTGGCCGACATCCAGCCCCGATGCACACGCCATAGCGGGTCCGCAGTGGAACGAAGGGTGAACAAGCCGCACGCGCCGATAGGACATCACCGCCGACGGTAGCAGCATCGTCTTCCTGGGGACGTCGCTGAGCCCCCCCACCGCGTCCCGCCCAATCCCCCGATAGGCACCCCGACGCAGCGCGGGGAAGACGCTCGACCGGAGCCCGCGTGCGGCCGCCTTGTTTCACTCCCTCATCAGGACGTCATCCAGAAAGAGGGGCCCAGGGTCAGGGAATGGCTCAAAGGTGGGGGGGGGGTGGAAACGGGGCCCCCGAGGTCCACTTTTCCTTCGTCGGCCAGCATCAAGATGCACCGATACGACATGATGTGCTGGATGGGGGTGAAGATTTTTGAGGTGCTCTGCTTCCATGTTTGCAGGATCTTCTCGTCATATGCGCCCGCAGTCGCGTACGCTCGGAACAGTCGCACGAGCTGCCCGTGGTTGTATACGTCCGACCGGTTGAAAATGCCCGCCAGAGACCTCGCCACGAGGTCGGGGCCAAACTTTGTGTGGCCCACGACCATGTAGAGGACCTGCGCACAGTCGACGATACCTCACGCGAGCAGCATGCCCAGGCCCCCGAAGAAGAACTGAGACTTGTTGGTGCTTGGACACGAGTCCACGTGGAGTCGCATCTTGCGTACAAGGGGACGCGGCACCATTGAGTGCAGACTGGGGCCGCGAACACCGGGAGACGCACGGTTAGACGGGGTCCCATGTATATCAGAGCCTCGTACCGCCGCCGTGTCGTTAACGACGTCACAGTCGCGCTGCACATTGGCCGCGCCGTCGGAAGCCCCTTTTTTGGGGGCGCCGGCGCCGCCAGCCGCTCCACCGTTAGCCTCCTGATCGAGAGCACCTCCCTTGTCAAGCAGGCCAGCAGACGTCGCCGTTCCGTCTCCGCCTTGGCTGTGCACATGAGGCGCCCCGTCAGACGCCCCACGGCGCGTGGCGCCGGCGCCACCAGCCGCCCCACCATAGCCCGTCCCATGGAGGGCACCGCCGTCCGACGAGGGCTCGTCGACTAGCGGGCGAGCGGCCGCCGTTGCGCCGTCACCGCCATGTTGGTGCACATCGGGCGCCCCCTCGGACACCACACAGGGGGGGGCGCCGGCGCCGCCAACCATCCCATCGTTGCCCACCCTGTCTAGGGCGACGCCGTCCGACAGCGGCTAGTCGTCCAGCGGAGTAGCGGCTGCTGCTGCACGGTCGCCGCCTCGTCAGAGCGCATCGGCCGCTCCATTGGGAGCCCCACGGGGCGGGTAGCCGGCGCCAGCAGCGGCTCCTCCGTCGGCTGCCCTGCCGGGGGCGCCGTCGTCCGACGTCGGTGCGTCCACGGGCAAGCGAGCGGTCGCCGCGGCACCGGCACCGCCACGGCGGTGCACATCAGCCGACCCGCCGTGTACACCAAAGGGAAGAGGGGGTTCACCTTCTGCTGCCTTGACGACTGCAGCCGCGTGCACGGCGGTGCTGCAGTCAAGCCGAAAGGACTCCGATGACGAGGGAGCGGGAAGGCCGGGGCCGGGGGTCAACACGGGGAGGCCAACTCCAGCAGCGTACAGCATAAGAAGGCCGTCGCTGCCTCGCGTGCCGCGACCAAAAGTCTGGAAGTCAGAGGGGGTGGCGCCTCTGGCACCGGCAGCCGCACCCTCCATGTCGTCTGTGAAGAACACCAAACCACCAAGAAGAGAAGAACGTCAACCAGGAGAACACGCACGACAATGATACCTCCGTCAGACGCCTTTTCCCAGCAGTGCACTGCGAGTCAAAGAACAAAAATTAGGGAGGCGGCGAGCAGTGGTCCCAGTGGGCGCTTCCCCAGTCAAGATAACCGCAGAGTGATGGCAACGTACAGAGCACCGTCGTGTTGTGAATGGTAGCAGCGCTACTCGTGCGCGGTCCGAGCGGCAGTGCACGGTGGAGCGCAGCGCGGACGATGTGGCGCACGCTGCACGGGACAGCAGCGGTGTAGCGGTCGGGGGTCCCACGGCTGGAAGGGGCGCGGCCCCTCAGCTGTGGACAGCACACCCTCGGGGCGGCCCCAAAATATCCCGATCCGGGCCAGCAAGGGAATGACCTGTCCGAATCTCAGGGAGATCGGATCTGGTCGGGGGCGGGGTTTTTCCCTCGTGGTTTTCCCAACCCCCCTACTACTTGTT